>Ga0302281_10001818_pt1 | contig 15390 bp, 18 predicted proteins | sample III_Fen_E1_2_FD_198762 | JGI IMG/M metagenome (GOLD analysis project Ga0302281, IMG submission 198762) | Peat permafrost microbial communities from Stordalen Mire near Abisko, Sweden - III_Fen_E1_2 | ecosystem: Environmental > Terrestrial > Soil > Wetlands > Permafrost | place: Sweden: Abisko...
TCTAATATTACACAGCAAAACTACGCAGTTGGGAGGCAAAACTATGATGTGGCTGTTCAAGGTTTGGCAAACGCTCCTAGCGTGTTTAACACAGCATCGGGATTCGACAACGCCGCAACCGGCGCAGGTAGTGCGGCAGCTAATACGCAAAATCAAATCTCGCAACAGAATAATTCGTGGATAAGTGCCGTAACAGGTGCCCTTGGTCAAGTAGGAGGGGCTGCGGCTGGTGCCCTATTGGGGGGTAATTCGGACTCTGGTTCTGGGGATCAGAACCAGAGTCCTAACAATGGAGACGCTTATAACCCTACTCCCGCATCGGGACTTTCTTGGAATGGTGGTGGTACGGATGGCACGAGTTCTAGCGCCCCGTTCGGAACACAGTGGTAAAATTAAGTAAATGTTAAAGAATAATCCTTTAACATTAAAAAGGATAAACAAATGCCAGATGAAAGCACAATAACAACAGATAATAGTAGTACATCTCCTTACGAAGGTGTATCTACGCCTCCAAACGGCGGTCAAGTATCGGCTACAGGCGATGCACCTAGCAGTGAGATGCAAACCCCACAGACGGCTCAAACATTATCTACCAATGCTCCAGCACCACAGCAACCAAGCGCAGAAGCTACGCAATCGCAATCTAATAGCGGCCAACCGGCTATGCCTAAAACACCACCTAGCCCTCAAAGTCCTCAAAGCAACCAAACTACCGAGCCAGTCCATCCTAGTGTTCAACGTGCTGGAATTGTAAAAGAAATTGCTCAAACTCTAGCAGGTGGACAAAGATATACTTATAGTGTTGATCCTAACACAGGAACTATGAATAAAATTCCTGTTCCTATGAGTAATACTAAAATAGGATTAGCAATTGCGTTAGAAGCTATATCGGGAGCATTAACAGGGCTTTCTCAGCAAGGGCCAAATGCGAGTGCTCGCGGTGCTGCCCAAGCGTTTCAAGCTGGTGAGAAAAATGCCGTAGCACAGCAAGACAAACAAAAACAACAGGCTCAAGAGGATTACACACGTCACGCCCAAATTCTCGAAACTAACATGCGTATGAGAACCAACGCTATGCAGGTTGGTAAACTGGATGAAGAGTCTAACGAAAAGTATGTAGGGCAATTCAAAGATTTAGCAGATAAGCTACAAAATGATTATCCGACCGCTATCAAAGGTTTTGTAAATTATAGTGATTTCGGTAAGTATAATGTTACTACTGATAACGCTATCCCGTATGCGGTTGTTCCTCGTTTAGATAAAGACGGTAAGCGTGTAACAGATAGTAGCGGAATTCCTTTATCAGATATTAACTATATGGTACTTGATCCTAACATGAAAGCTACAGGACTAATAACACCTGAAGAACAGGCGGCTGAAAAGAAGTATAATATACAAGGTAGCGATAACCCTGCTTTAGGTTCTTATCCTATGTCTTTACGCATGAGCCTAAACCGTAAGACACAAGTACAGTCTTTGATGCTGCTTGATAATGAGTTACAAAATTATAGTAAAGCTGTAAACGAATCTAGTGCTCAGCCACAATATCAGTTAGAAGAACCTACCATTGACAACGACGAAATTAACAGTGCGGTAGATAAGGCAGCTAAGACATATACTAATGTTCCGAAAGCCCTTATTAAGGGGGTCATATTAGGAGAGGACGGTAAACTAGACCCTAAAGCAACTAGTCCCAAAGGTGCGGTTGGACTTATGCAGCTTTTACCAAATACTGCTACTCAGTTAGGCGTTACCGACCCTACTAACGTAGAGCAAAACATTCTTGGTGGTACTCATTATCTATCACAGCAAATGCAGAGATATAATGGTAATATTCCATTAGCGTTAGCAGCATACAACGCTGGACCGGGAAATGTTACAGACCATGTGCCGGATAACGGGGAAACAAAACAGTATGTAGATGGTATTACAAGTCGTATTAAATATGACCCCAACGCAGTAACTCAACCTGACACAACAAAGCAACTAACTATTGATCTTCCTAAGTTACTAAAAGAAGACCCAACATTAGCTCCTACACTAGCAAAGTTTCAGGCGGCACTAATGGCTACAGGACAAGGAGATGATATGACTTCTTATGGTAGAGCCATACAGTCGTTAGCTAAGACTGACCCAACAGCCGCTAATAGAATGACAAATTTGTTAGGTGGGTTGGACAACATTAATAAGTATGATTTGAACCAGCACATAAACGTAAAAATAAAAAATGACGAAGAAGCTAATAAAGCAGCGGAGACAAGAAAGCTACAAGAGGCTAAAGACACTAAAGCACTTGCTAATGAAAGTATTCAAGCAATGTCGAAGGCTTTAGAAGAACCGCCAAATTGGAATCCAAGTGTTATCACTGGTTTTGAAAGTCGTAATGAACTCAAAAGTATTCTTCAAAAAGCTGGTGTACAAACTAGTGAAGTAGGAGGCCCGGATAGAGCGGGTGTTCCTTTTGATACTCTTTATGCTATTGGACATTATGATTTAAACCCAAAGACTACTGCCCCGCCAAAAGTTTATAACAACGGAAAGCAATATGAAATGGATGCTCAAACCATGTTGGATTATATTCGTAAGTTTGTTAATCCTAATTATAATGATGGAGATTACGATCAAATACATAAAGCTAGAGTCGCATTGGGTGATCCTAAGAGTCCTGCTGGTATTGCTACACAAGCTGTTGGTACTGCTTTGCAGCATTTGGGTAATTTGGATACAGCAATTGACCAACTTAATAATCATGGTAATTATGCTCCTTTGAACGCTTTAGCAAATCTTTATAATGTAAACGTTGGTGATACTCCAATAACAACGTTTAAGGCGATTGCTCCGAAGGTTGCCGACGAAGTTTCTAAAGCTGCTATGGCTGGCGGTACTCCTTATCAGGGCCAGATCGAAGAAGGTCGAGATACCATGAGTGCTAATTTAAGCCCACAGCAACAACATGCTGTTACTCGTGCTTGGAGAGGACTCATTAGCGAACGCTTTAATACTCTTGATGGTATTGCTATGGCAACTGCTAAAGAACATATTAAAGTTCCACCTGAAGTTGGCGCGGAATTACGTAAATATGGGTTTGAAACACGTTGGGACAATAACAGTAGTCCTGCAAGTCCGCAAAGTAATGTACAAAATACACAAAATCAGACCGTAGATTGGACTAAAGACCCTAATTATAGTAAAGTTCCAAACGGGGCTACTCCTCTGCAAAAGAATAATAAAATAGTTGGGTATGTTGATGCTCAAGGTAAGCGTGTGCCGATTCAATAAGAGGTAATAATGTTAGATCAAAACGTAGGGGGAGCGGTTAGTTCCGTTTCCCCACAAAACACTCAAAGTGATCCATTAGAAGGTGCTACACCTGTTACAATGCATACGCAGTCCTCACAGACTACGCAGCAAAGTAGTGATCCTTTAGACGGTGCTACGCCTATTGGCGGTCCTAAGAAAGTAGATAGCCCTTTAATAGGTAGTGACAACGATAATCTTCCGACCATGTTAGGTAAGGCTGTAGCCGCACCTTTTGCTGGATTCGGAGCAGGGCTTCTTAGTACGGCTGCTGGTGCTTCTGATATAGTTCATGCTCCGCAAGGCGTTAGAGATACTTTACATGAGTATGCAGGAGATAATGAGAACACCTCTATAGGCGAGAAGTTTGGGTATGGTGGCGAGACTCTAGTAGAATTTCTATTAGGAGATGAGGCACTAAAAGGTTTATCACAATCTGACAAACTTAAAAAGATTTCAGATATTATGAAAACTCTTGAGAACTCTCCTATAACGCTATATGCTCTAAAAACAGGTGTCGAAGCATTAAAGGCTGGAGGCATACAAGGCGTACAAACTCTTATTCGCTCTGGTGGAGACACTGGACAAGCTGCTAAAGACGCCGGTGCAATGGCAAGAGCAAGTGCTGTTCTTGGACCAATAGGTGAAGAAGTAGGTTTATTAATAAATAAGAGTGGCATATTAACAAAAGCCGCCGATACTTACAAGGCTTTATCAGATGTTAGTAAACAAAACGTAGCAGATACCGTGTCAAATGCTGTTAAAGGTATCAAAGATAAGATTGATAGTATCTTTGACTGGCACAACGGCGCGGCTGAAGCACAAACAAAACAAGCCGCAACAGATTTACAAAAAGCTAAAGAGCAAGCCGCAACAGAAGCAGCACAAAGACAACGTGAACTAGAGGAACAACTAAAAGCTCACGAAGGAAGCTCGGCAGATAAGGCTAAACTAGCTAAGCAAGCTGCACAAGAGGAAGCAGAACAGCGTAAACTAATAGCGGATCAACAGCGTACTAGAAGCGAAACACAAGCTGAAAAGTTGTTAAAGGCTCGTAACGATGCTGCTGAGAAAGCTAAAACCGATGCTACGCAAGCTGTGCATCAAGACTTAGCAACTAATTTACAAAAAAATGCTCCCGATTTGCCCGAAGGTGTAAAAGGTCCAGAAGATATAGCTGGTAATTTAAGCACTTTAATAAACACTGCTAAAGAAAATAATCACAAAGCTTATGACACAATGATTGAAGACGTTACTAGTAAACTAGAAGGACAAACAATCCCTAGAGATAATAGTAATACTTCTAATGCTGCTATTGAAGCATTAGGCAAACCTTCTCCCGCCGATACTCCTATACAAGCAGCGGCTAAAGCTGCTCGTAACGAAACACTAGAGCAAAGGACTAAGGAGCTTTTAGAGACGGCTGCTTATGGCGGTCCTTTAGAAAACGCAGAGAAGGGTGCCATTGGTCCTGCTGCTATAGTTAACAAAACCCCAGACGCAACTATTCAGGATTTATTAAACGAAAGAAAAGACGTAAGAGCCACGGCGCAAGCTATGGGTGAGAAGCATGGATGGCATGATCCAAATTATACTACTCTGCGAGATTTAATCAAAGGTATAGATGATGATGTAACTGCAATGGCGCAGCACACTAATAACCCCGAAGTAATACAACAAGTTGCAGATGCAAGAAAAGCCTATTTCGATAATAGTAGAGATTTAGAAACCACTACAGGCGAAAAATTAAACATAAATCCTAAAAACAAGGACAAAGCATTAGATGATGCTACTAAGTATGTAATAAATTCTCCTAACGCATTGGCTAGGATTGAACTTATTAGTCGTTTGGGAAAAACTGCTGGAATAGACGGTATAACCCCAATAGTATCTACTAAAATACGTCAACTTGCGGATTTAGCACAAGATAATCCAAAAGCTGCTTTAACTAGTTGGAACGCCATTAAGGATGCTGTAAAAGATAGGCTATTTGGTCCCGAACTAAGAGCTAAAATAGACGGCATATTTGATGCACACTCTCAAGGGTTGGCTCACGTTGAAGATGCCTATCAGAAAGCATTAGATGATGCAAAGGCCGAAAGAACATCTTCAACAGCTATAAACACACAAGCACGAACTAATACATTAGAAGATGCGGAAGCACGTCAAAGTGCAGCTAACCAAGGTGCGGATACAGAACATGCTACTACATTAGCCGATACTACTAAACAAAGAGAGATAGCAAAAATCACTAACCCTTTGATACAAGCACAGGACGTTGCACATGCTCAAACTGATTATGATGATGCTATGGCCCGTATTAATGATAAATTAGAACAAGCTAGAACCACACAAAAAGAAGACACAGCTAGTATTACTCCTAGATTCATGCAAGGTATAGAAGACGGAGCTACTAATCCTAACTTTCTACAAGGTGATATTCCTCTTGATGCTATCCGAAAAGCTAAAAGTGTTGCTGGTGACGATTGGCAAACTATAGCAGATGGTATCCACCAAAAGGTAATTCAAAATAGTAGTCCCGGTGGTAGATTTGATCCTGCTAAATACTTAGATTGGTACGAAAAAGTCAAACCAGATGTGTTTAATGAAGTGTTTAGCACACGCGATCCTGCTAGTTTACAAAAAGTCCAAAGTATAGTAAATGATATTAAGGATACTGCTAGTGTTAAGAAATTAGCAAAAGCTGGTATCTATATTGGTACAGGTTTAGGCGGTGCTACATTAGGTGTCGGTGGCGGTGCCTTAGCTGGTTCTATAGCTAATACTGCTTTGCCGGGCAGTGCTGCTTTTGTAGCTCCTGCTATAAGCCGTGGTTTTGAAACTATTGTAGGAGCCATTGGTTTAACAGCAGGTCTTAAAGGTGTTAAGGACTTTGTGGAGTATGCTGCTAATCACCCTACCACTTGGAAGATAATTGGCGGCATCGGTAAGGCTGGTGAAGCTGCTTCTAAAGTAGTTAATAGTGATACTGGCAAAGCTATAGGAAAAGCTGCTAAAGTCTACGCTGGAGAACCTAGTAGGAAAGATTACCGAAGTAGCATCTATGCAGGAGCTGCAAGCGCGTTAGGGGGTAAGTGATTACCCCTTGACAAATCTAATAGAGTTTGATATAATGGAGAAGTATGTTAAGGCCCGATGATTTTCTTAAAGGACAACTTGTATTACAAGGCTGGAGATATGGACAAGAATACGGCGGTCATTTAGGACCGTGTTTAATAATGTCTTGTCTGGCTAACCGTCAACGTTTAGGTTGGGGTAGCTGGTTAGATATTATAGATAATATTCCTAAATACTCAGCAGAGCTAATACAGCCTATTGGCACACCCTCAGTATGGGAACCAAACTTTACTCGTCTACTGCAAGAGGTAGACGCCATATATGATGGTACTAAAGACTATGCCAAGGGCGGAGTCTATTGGGCAGATAGTCGTAGAATAACAAATCATTGGTTTGTTGATAAGATTATAGGAAACCCCGATCAGCATCCACGAATAGGTGATATGAACACTCTATTCATTTATAAATAATGCAAAGCGCATAAGGAGTATTATGTTGGTAGAAATAGGCGTAGCTATAACAATGGCCTCAGTATACACTGAGGTTAAGTTTTGGCTACCGTTGCTTACAATTTTAGGAGTCTTATACAAGGGTTTCAAATGGCTTCAAACCAAGGCTTCCAAGCTAGAAGAGATTCACATTGGTGTTAGTGAGCTAAAAGGTGCGGTCAACCTACAAACGGCTCAAATTGTAACAGAAATCAAAGAACAGCGTAGTGATTTTAGGGCGTTTATCGCACCGATGTACGCTGTACAACTAGCTAAAGCCCGTCCTACTAGACCACGTAAAGATACTAAGAGCACCAAAGACGCTTCAAACCCTTGACAAGTGGTTTAGTATGTGTTACAATATGTTTAGAAGTAAAAATGGAGGGGAATGTCAGATACAATAAACACATTAAGATATGATATAATTCAAGATGCCCGACGCTTACAAGGAATTACTGGTAACATACTTACCAGAGACTATTATAGAAAACATAGCAAGTTCGGCCCTCAAGAATGGACTAAATACTTCTCAACCTTTTCTGAGTTTTTAGAAGCTGTTAACCCGGCTGAGGTTCCTAATACTACTGAAGAAACAAAAATAGAATACACACAAGACAAGTGTATTATCAGTTTGCCAAAAACTAACATACATACGCTAGACGAATTGTTAGCATATTGCGAAGTCGATAAGTCCTTATGGGAAGTTGATAGATTTATTTGCAATAAATGGGACATGGGTTACAAAGATGCTACCGGAACGGCTCAAGTACAACCGTTGTGGCAAGTAAAGGCGTTCTTACATAAGAAACAATATGTAGAAGATATTCGTAAAGAGATAGAAGATTTAAAAAACGAAGCTAAGGAGGCTGCTAAATGGCCTATTATTTGGAACGATTGTGCTATTACAACACCTAGCGGTAATATGCTAGAACTTCTTATTCCCGATTTACATATTGGAAAGTTTGCTTGGTCGAAAGAAACAGGCTGGAAAGACTACGATACCGAGATAGCAGAAGAGACTTATATTCGTGCAGTAGAATCACTAATAGCGTCTACTAAAAACTACAAATTTGATGTGATAGTTTTAGGTGTTGGTAATGATCTACTACAAACTGATAACTTCAGAAGTGAAACATATAAAGGAACAATAGTAAGTTCGGATACTAGGTATCAAAAGGTTTATAAGACTGCTCGTAAAATGCTTTGTAGGACCATAGAAAGGCTAAGGGAATTTGCTCCTGTAATTGTTAAGGTGATACCGGGAAATCACGATACACAAACAGCTTTTACATTAGGCGACTCTCTTGAATGCTACTTTCATAACTATGGAGATGTAACTGTTGATAACGAGCCTACTCCACATAAGTTTATCAAGTGGGGAGACGTTCTGTTACTTCTGACGCACGGTGACAAAGGTAAGAAAGACGATTACGGCATTTGGATGGCTACAGAAGACCCTATAGCTTTTGGAAATTCAAAGTTCCGTGAAATTCATATAGGACACACGCATAAAACAAAGTTAGACGAAAAGTACGGCATACGTGTTAGAACTCTATCAGCGTTATGTCCGCCCGATGCTTGGCACAGCGAGAACCATTTTACCGGAAATCTTCGAGTTGCTGAGGCATTAGTCTGGAATAAAACAAAAGGGTTAATAGCACAGTTTTATCATACGGAGGTAGATTAGTGGCAGTCAAAACTACAATTAGCGTTCGGTAACGGCGAGAAAGGATTAAAATGTTACGTGTTCCTGCAACAATGTACAACTCACACATTTGTGTTGGTGACGTGCTCAAAGGGGATAATGGTAAATTATATATTATGCTAAAACGTGATCCTTGGAGTATATATGTATGTAGATACTACTGGTGGGATGAACTGTTTAATAAGATATTGTCAGTTTTTATGAGGAGAAAAGGTGACAACGGAAGCAACAAGTAAAGCAGACACAACAAACCCTAAAGATTTATTAGGTGCTCAAAAAGTAGACCTAAGCCAAGTTCTTCCCGTAGCGATGGCCCATGAAGCCCTTGCTATGATGGATGGTACGAGAAAGTATGGTTTTCGTAACTTTAGAGCAAAGAAAGTTCAAGCAAGGATATATGTTGCGGCTGCTATGCGGCACATAACGGCATGGTTAGAAGGTGAAGACTTAGCGCAAGATTCAGGTATTCACCATTTAGGACACGCAAGGGCGTGTTTAGGAATCATTCTTGATTCAGAAGAGAATGGTACATTAATAGACGACAGAGTAAAGGGACCGTTTCCAGAAGTATTAGAACGGCTAAATAAGCAAATAAAAAATACACAGGAGAAATAATGGCTAAGAAAGAAGAGAAGAAAATGCCCTTTGGCAAAGAAAAGAAAGAAGACAAGAAAGAGATGAAGGGTAAAGAAAAAAAGAAAGAAAAGAAGAAGTAACTATGGCTACACCTATACAATGGAGTAAAAATGGCTCAAGTAGAGAAGTCTACAAAACCAAAAGTTAAAGAGTCGGAACAACCGGAACGGCCATGCGGCTGCTCCGGTTGGAGCCAATTCGAGGATTGGGCCGGTATGAATTGGTTTCAATCCGAACCGCTTCAAGACGTTCCACAAAACAAGGGGGAGAATGGAAAACGATCTAAAAGGAGTGCAGACTGATTTATTAAAAACCGAATCTTGGCTTAAACAGCATGAGAAACTAATTATAGTTGTATTGATCCTTTTAAGCAGTATATTTGTTGTGAATAAAGGTTTTAATATAATTGATAAGCATTGGGTTGATAAGACGAAAGCTGCACAAACTACACTACAAACACAAGAAAATACTAACAAAACGTTAGCGGAACAAGTACAAAGTGCTACCGAAAATTATCAGAATCAAGTGGCAGCTTTAACCGCACAGAACCAAATATTAGAAAATGGAATCGTTTCTCGTGACAGTGGGCTAAAGGTACAGCAATTAAAAGACCAATCTGATACTATCCAACAGTTAACCAATAGAGTGAATCAGTTAGAAACACAAGGCAATGCTGTTGTTAGTAATGGAGGCATTACTTTAGATGCTACCCAAGCAAAAGAAACGGTAACTGATTTAGAAAATGTTCCAGTTCTTAAAAAAGACTTAGCAGACACGAATACCGAATTAACTGATAGACAGTATGAACTACAACTTTCGAGCGCATTGGTTAAAAACCAAGCCGCTTTAATTACTGGACTAGATAATCAATTAGCAGACCAAACCAAAGAGTGTAAAGATGAAGTATCTACTATTAAGGCTCAAGCACGAAAGAGCAAGTTTAAATGGTTTGGTGCTGGCGTAATTGTTGGTTTCATTGCAGGTCATGTGTGGTAAATAGATTAGCCGCTGTAGCTCAGTTGGTAGAGCCTCGGTTTTGTAAACCGAATGTCGGGGGTTCGAGTCCCTCCAGCGGCTCCATATAAATAGGGTTGGAAGCCAAACGGCGAGGCGTATGACTGTGGATCATACTTTAGTAGGTTCGACCCCTACCCTTCCCTCCAATTTAGTTATGAATATATTAACTAATCTGTGCCATTAGAAACGTTAGCGAAAGCTTCCACTAGTGACTACCATAATCGCGGTAGTATTTGTAGGGCATACTTCGGTATGCCCATCATTTTTTAGCTCTAAAATAGGAGAATAATATACATTATGAGGTCAATAGACCCAAAGTTACTTACATTCGGATCGTTAGCTACGAGTGTAATAAATCAAAAATACGCACAATACCCTGAAAAAGGAGACAAACAAACATGGCCGGAAATTGCAAAACGAGTTGCTACAAACGTATTAAATGCTGTACCCGGAATAGAGCCAAGTTATAGAAAACAACTTATAGAGGAACTTACTTATCGTATAACTATTAGACAGATCATCCCCGGAGGCCGGTACCTGTACGCGGCTGGCAGACCCTACCACCAAGTCCAGAACTGTTTACTAATGCGTCCTGAAGACTCTAGGGAAGGATGGGCGCAAACCATGCAAGACTCTACCATGGCTCTAATGAGTGGGGCTGGCATAGGGAACGAATATTCGTTAGTCCGCGAACGCGGGGCGCTGATTAAGAAGACGGGCGGGGAAGCTACAGGGCCATTGGCTCTAATGCAGATGGTTAACGAATCAGGGAGGTTTATTATGCAAGGCGGAAGTAGACGCAGTGCTATATGGGCTGGACTGGGTTGGGATCATCCTGATATAATGGAGTTCATCCATGTTAAAGACTGGACACCAGAAGTAAGAGCACTAAAGGCAAAAGATTTCAATTTCCCTGCTACGCTAGACGGTACGAATGTTAGTGTGCGACTAGATGATAACTTTTTCTTAGCATACCATGATAAATCTCATCCAAAGCACGAATTAGCACAAAAAGTTTATTGGGAAACTATTAAGCAGATGCTAAAGACTGGCGAACCGGGCTTTAGTATCGACACTGGCGAGAACGCAGGTGAAACATTGCGGAATGCATGTACTGAAGTTACCAGTTATGATGATAGTGATATATGTAATCTAGGTAGTATAAACATGGCTCGTATAGACTCTCTACAAGATATGAGACAGTGCGTGTTCTTGGCAACTATGATGCTTGTAGCAGGTACATTATACTCAGATATTCCTTATGCAAAAGTAGATTTGATTAGGACAAAAAATCGCCGTCTAGGACTTGGTTTAATGGGTATACATGAGTGGCTAATCACTCACGGAAAGCCCTATGGCCCTGACTCAGACCTCCAAGAATACCTCAAAATTTACGAAGAAAGTACGTCTTATGCTCATGCAATTGAAGACGATTGGGGCTTATCACATTCTGTCAAAACAAGAGCCATAGCGCCTACGGGAACTATCGGTATCGTGGCAGAGACTACTACGGGCTGTGAACCGCTGTTCTGCGTAGCCTTTAAGCGTAGGTATTTGAACGGTCGCACATGGAACTATCAGTATGTTATTGAGACGGCTGCAAAGCGTCTAGTAGAAGAGAATGGGATCAATCCCGATTCAATTGAGGATGCCTATAGTATCTCTCCAGAGCGGCGTGTGGCATTTCAGGCATGGTTACAGCAATACGTTGACCACGGCATTAGCTCGACTATCAACTTACCCGCGTGGGGAAGTGAGGCAAATAATGAGGATAAGGTAAAAGAATTTGGTACAATGCTTCTTACATATTTACCAAAATTACGAGGAATTACTTGTTATCCCGATGGTGCTCGGAGTGGACAACCCTTAACAGCCGTTAGTTATAAAACAGCTATGAAGCATACCGGACAAATATTTGTAGAATCTCAGGATATTTGTGATATTAGTCGTGGTGGATCGTGCGGAAGTTAAAATAGACCAAGAAAAAGCCCCCTAAATTGGGGGCTTTATTTTTAGTATGTGAGTGTCATTAAACACACTTTGTTTTGTTAGAAATTCTATGTCAAACTCATCGTCTAATTTAGTAACAGATTGGTAATAGGGATTCCATAACAAATCTCCTACCCTAAATTTAGTATCTTTTGTTATAAGCTCCCACCGCATAGTCTCTTCTTCTAGCGGTGGACCCATACTACCATCCATGCTAAAATGATTATCGGTTGTCTCCTTCACTCTTGATTACTCCTCTATTGTGTCTGTCTTGAAGCTTCTCAATATTCATTAGAGCTACTTCCTCAAGAGTAAAGCCTAGCTCCTTAGCGTACATAGCGGCGTACCAAAGCACATCGCCAATCTCTTTTGCAAACTCTTTCTTTTGTAATTGTGTTAGGTTAGCTGCTCCCATTTCACCAGTATTCCGCCAATGCTTCTTAGCCTTGTCGCAAGCTTCTCCAGCTTCTCCAGCTAGACCCATCGCCGGGTACACCATATTGTTTCCTACATCAGGATAATTAGCCGTATATTCCGCAAATACCTGATAAGCGTTGAATCCTAAATTTTCCATTAAATCGCCCCTTTTTCTCTCATGCTATTATGTCCTCAATTTGTGCTGCTAAATCGGTCAGTGATTCGTGAAGGTTATCTCCTCGACCCTCTAATTCATCATACAATACTGACCCATTTATGTCAACTGTTGCTACAATCCTAAAAGAGTCGTCGCTATCGTAGCGGATTTTGATAGTTCCTATGTCCTTCAAAAACCCTCCCTTTGGCTTACAGTATCGGGAAGAGAGTACATAGTCTCTCTGTTTAACGGTGTCCCTCTCCCGCCCTCGATCATTAAAGGATTCTTTGGTAAAGATAAAATAGTCCTTCTCAAATCAAACATTTTTCTATCCATATCTGCCACACTTTCTAACACCTTTCTTAGCAGTTTAATGGCATATTTCAGTTCGTAGACTTGTGCAGATTCTTCTTGACTCCTAACAGGTTTACCCATTAGAATCTCGTAAGCGCACTCATACAATTCTAATAAATCATATAAATGCTCATATCGAGTTCCTACATCTTGGAGGCTAAAGTTCCTTTTAAATACTTCTTGCGCCGCGTTCATATCGTCTCCGGTGTTAAGAATAAAGTTTGTTCGTACTCCCTGCGCCGTAATAGTGGTGTAGAAACAACTGCCCCTGCATGATCGTACTCTACAAAGTATTGTGCTGCTAAATTGTATAAACCTTTGTTGAGTGCTGCTAACAACTCAGACTTAATAAAATGACCATCTCCTACGTTAAAAACGAAAGACACAAGTGCATCAAATTGGTTTTGATTAAGGTCTACTATAACAAAATGTTTAATAATTTCTTCTGTATTATAAATATCTTGTCTAAGGTATTCTAACTCTTGTTCAAGTGTAATAGGTTGGTCTTCATGTGTAATCGGCCCCTTATGTAATAAGTGACCAACACCGATAGTTGTCCAATTTCTTACGTCAACATAGGGCTTTAAGCGTGATCCTTCTTCTTGTATAATATACTCAAGAATAGCCTTACTCGCTTTGAGGTTGTTCAACATTGTCCTCCTTTTTGTACTTACTACGAGTTACTTTGCATTTTTGGCTGCATTTTACACACTTCCATTTGCCCAATGAGGAGTCTGCTTTATCAGACTTAGCACAAGCTGCTTTAGTTGCAGGAGCGTTGCAGCATATTGACGTGTAGTTAAATATATTGTTAATTAGATTACTAATACTACTTGGTGCTTTCTTACTCTTGTTTGCCATTACTTTTCCTTTCTGTACTAAACTAATTTAGCATAAATACTTGATCGTAATTTTGGATCATTTTTTATAACGTCTATAACAGCAGCTTCTCCTTGTCCGAGAGTTACACCATTAAACTTAAACCACGGTCCAGCTTTTTCTATTACGTTTAGTGATATGGCATATCGGATTAAATCGGCTTCCTTGTCTATACCGACTCCATATATTAAATCTACTAGAGTCTCGCGCATTGGACTGCCAACTTTGTTCTTGACGGCTTTGATTTTAAGTACATGCCCAATAGGATGCTCTTTATCTCCGATAACATCTTTGCGTCTAACATCTAGTCGCAAACTAGCAAAGAACTTTAATGCCCTCCCGCCCGTTGTAGTCTCAGGGCTTCCAAACATTACACCAATCTTTTCTCGTATTTGGTTAATAAATATAAGTGTTACTCCGTTGTTGTTTGCTTTCCCTCGAAGCTTACGCATAGCTTGGGACATAAGACGGGCTTGTAGACCCATTGCGGAGTCGCCCATCTCCCCGTCAAGCTCAGCCTGTGGGACAAGAGCCGCCACACTATCAATGACTATCAAACTAACTGCTTTGGACTCGATAAGAGCCTCCGCTGTTTCTAGTGCTTGCTCTCCGCTATCCGGTTGGCTAATCAAAAGTTCATTAACATTTACTCCAAGTTTAGATGCGTAGGTAACATCTAAAGCGTGTTCTGCATCAATTAGAGCACAAAGGTTATCAGTATTTTTTTGTTCTTCCGCTATAATGTGGAGCGCAAGGCTTGTTTTGCCACTCGATTCTGGACCAAATATTTCAACGATTCGCCCTCTAGGAATACCTCCACATTGTATAACATCGTTGTCTAGGCTGGCTATGTTCGTTGAGATAGAGGGGATTTGTACTCCGACGTTGGCTCCCATCCGAACGATTGTAGAATCAACCTTGAACTGTGTGTTAAGAACCTTGTTAAGACCTTCTATTAGTTTAAACCTTTCTGCTTTAGAAGGTGGTATAATTTCTTCTTTTTCTTTCTTTTTAGGCTTGGCTTGCGTGGAGTTACCGTCGCCAACCAAACCCTTAAGAGTGTCTAATACATCTGTCATTCTGCTTCCTTTTTGAACCGTTCTATTGTCGCCATGAATTGCTTAAACCTATGAAGGAACTTCTTACCTTGTGATCTAACTATAGCACCTTCTCCGTGAGTTGTCAACACTTCATCGAGTTTTGTTACTAAATCTCCGTTGCCCTGAAAAAACGCAAACCAACAGCATTCACAGTTAATCTTTTTAGGAATATTAGTTTTTGGTAGTTTATGATTGCATATAGTAACTCTATCATGTTGAACGGTTACATATAGTTTTCGTGCTTTACCTACCTCGGTCGGCGTCAAAATTGGT
>Ga0302281_10001819_pt1 | contig 15390 bp, 18 predicted proteins | sample III_Fen_E1_2_FD_198762 | JGI IMG/M metagenome (GOLD analysis project Ga0302281, IMG submission 198762) | Peat permafrost microbial communities from Stordalen Mire near Abisko, Sweden - III_Fen_E1_2 | ecosystem: Environmental > Terrestrial > Soil > Wetlands > Permafrost | place: Sweden: Abisko...
ATCTAACGCGGGCGATGCAGAAACGGGCGGCTATCCCGGCAACCGGGATGCTGAGCACCGCATATTTTGTGCGGTTGGGCAAAAATAGCGGTGATTTTACTTTAGCGGGGGTTGGACAGGAATAGCCTACCTGATCGAAGGTGAGGTCTCCCATGCCGCGCCGCAAGGCGTCGCGCATGATGTCTCGTTCGTCGGTCACGGCCTCGCGCTCGAAGCCGCGATCCTTGGCAAAGGAGACGGCTTCCTGCGCCCGTTGGGGCGCATCGGGCACGCGGTTCTGCGTCAGTGTTGCCGCTCGCTCTTTCGCCTCTACGACCACTCGCTCTGCCTGATTGCCGAACTCGGACGCAATCTGTCGATGAGCAGCAAGAACTTCAGAAGGTGTATGAATCTCCTTCCGGTCGCGTGTATTGTGCGCGGCGATCTGCGCGGCCTCCGGCCCGCTGAAGCCGCTTCGCGCGATGGCTTCCTTGATCTGCTGACGGCGCGGGCTGGATGCTTCAAGGTATTCGGCGGTGTAGCCCTTCACGTCGGGCGCGCCACTCTTGCCTGCCTCGATCTCATAGCCAAGATTGCGAAGCCGGAACGTCAATTCCGACTGGTAGACAGCGGTTGCGAACTGCTGGTCAATCACAGTCAGCGCCGCTGCTGACGCAGTTGCGCGAACGGCTGCTGGTGTGGAAGGAACAGTTGCTGCCCAAACATCCCATGGCCGAGGCGATCCACTATGCGTTGGGCCAGTGGAGTGAGCTGAACGTCTTCTGCTCCGATGGCGCAGTCCCCATCGACAACAACGTCAGCGAGCGCGAGATGAAGCGTGTGGTGCTCAATCGTAAGAACTCACTGTTCGTCGGCAACCCGCGTGGCGGAAGAACCGCTGCCATCCTCGCCAGCCTGACCAGCACCTGCCGACGCCATGACATCGACCCGCAGCGCTACCTCACACAGCTGCTAATCAACTTGCCCACCACGCCCATCCACCAACTCTCCGCATGGCTGCCCAATCAGTGGAAGCAAAAACAAACCGCCCCCTTCACCACAACATACCCCCTGTGCTTCACATACCGCTCACCCCCATTTTACGGGCACTTCAGCGAATCGACTACCAAGACGATTTACCTAACTTTGGCAACCAACTGAATCTGTTCGGCTTATAGCCGGACAGTAGTGATCACAGATACAGACATGGCAGTCGATATTCCTGACGGCGCTCTATTCACTACAGCAACTTGTTCGATTGACTAGTAAAAGGAGAAGAAATGCAGAATGATAGATTTGGAATGACGCAGCCTCGATACGGCAGATGGTTTCACAACACTGAGCGATGGCTTATTCATATCAAGGAGCACAGAACTGGAGATATCGTCCCAGTCCGCCGCCGAAATGGACAACTTAGCTATCAAGAGCTAGGGATACAGGTAGCACCAGAACTTTATAGGGTCGTCCGAAAGGTGCCTGATGCTGATATTCCTCCGGACCGATTGATCGAATATGATCCAGCCCGGACTCAGCCTACATTGAATTGTAACTGTCAGTTGGTGAGCACCTAAACAACCAATAAGGTTGTAGCCGTCCTTAATCAACTAGAACTTTGCACATCTGACAATGTGACGCGGCAGGTAATCGACGATATCGCGCCGGAAGTGCGACTGACCATAGATAAACCAGCAAATTCCCAGATTGCTAGACGGCTGAAGCTACACTTGCACTCTTGTAGGTCGGTGCCGATGCTATACGGGAACTACTTTAATCTAAACAACTATAAAACCATTAATCTACTCCCCAAAAAGCAAATCATATTTCACACTCGAGGGCAGGACTGTTCCTACGCCCCAGCACAGTCAACAATCACATCCTGCGGGTAACACCCGTTTAGAAAGGATCTTCATGACACCTTGTAAACAAAAGGTGAGCAGACTTGCGCTCTATCTAAGCAGCGTTGGAATTACACTCATTGCATCAGGTAGCAGTTACAAGCAGTTACTTGCAGGGCTTCAGCAGCAATACAACGCGCTTCCGATTGATCGACGAAAACTCGCGCGACTTACCGGGCGACACCTTATCAGAACATTGGGCTCGATCCGTGCAGCACTTACCTCACTGCCATTGACGATTGTTCTGCAAGAGCAGAAAGTCAGATCGGCACCAGTTGCATCCCGAACCAAAACCAGAGCTGAGACCTTCGCCATCATCAGCCGACGCTGGTCTACTCTGACTCCTCCGTGTCCTTCCTGTCGAATGGGAAACGGCTATCCCAAGCGCTCCTGGCCCACTCGCGAATGGGCCGATGAGGTTTGGGCAAGGCAGCATGATCGCGCTACGCTCAATGTTTACGCGTGCCCTGTCCATCCGGGATATTGGCATCTCGGTCATGTCGGCCGACATACTGCTGAGGCAAGTAGGGCAAAAGAAATCTGCTTTCACTCTATCCCACCTAGCCAGCTCCCAGCTACTTCAATGGAGACAGGAGGTCATGTATGACTGTGCTCCAACAGATTCTATGGATGTATGTGAATCTTCGCGTGCTTGGAAAGCAACCCAGATCACCGCTATCCGGAGAAAGTTTGATTCAATATGCGGCTGTACTGGAAATACAGTACAGCCGCATCTGTGTACATCTTGGCTTGAGACACCGACGCGATGCGTCTGCTATTGCATCACGAATCATCAACCTCCTCGGATTGATCGAAGCCGCCAGCCACTTCCGCCTCGATTGATGACCATGCTCGATCAGCAGTTACGTTGAATATGTCCGCAGGTCGTCTCTATAACGAGGTAATTGCATCGAATGTTGAGTTTCGCAGCTCAAACCCTTCCGCCGTCGCCCAATACAAGAAGCACAAGCCAGACATTTATGCACACGGCCATCGCCTGTTCGTGCTCCACCTAACATACATATCAAAACCTGAAAGGACTAAGAAATTACCGCTTCTGATCAACGAACTATCCACTACTTTTATGAAGCAGTAGCAGCTTGGAACTTGGACGACACTGCTGCTGGTATTCTGATTGGGGTTCCTACTCAAACCGTAGACAATTGGAAGACTGGGCAATTTGCAGAACCGTCCGAGGAAGCATTGGCCCGAATGATGATGGTGGTTCAAATTCGCACAGCACTTGACATCTACTGGTCGTCACCACTCGCGAATGAGTGGATCGGACTGCCTAATACTGGAAACCCATATTGGGGTTTATCGCCTGTTTCATATATTGCTGAGCATGATTGGCCGGGGTTGTACTATGTCCTCCGTCAGAGTCAAGCACGGGCTGTGGGCCATTATTGATTCCGAAACCTAACAGCATAACCATGACTGACCAGGGCCTGATGGATAGATGTCTACGTCCAGTACCGTGTCCAAAACAAACACACATTATGTCCGAAAGAATTCGCTTTATGACGCCACACAACTCCATGAAAGCGGCGCTCTGTAGCGTGGTTTACCCCGTCACTTATATGCCAGGCGTAACAGCAATGCGACGCAACAAAATAACCTGAAAGGATGGATAGTAATGAATCAATATAGCGAAGTCGAGAGTCACGACTATGTATTAGATGAGTTTTACGACGAAACGCAGTACTGCCAAAGCGCTGAATACAGCGAAGAATATTATATCCTGGAATCCAGAATTTACTTACAAAATCAGTATTACGGACGGTGGGCTGCGGAAAAGTGGCTACTTCGCCTCTGTCTCTACCGCTGCTGCCGCTTTCTGCTGTCGCGGTTCAGATTAGCAAAGCCGACCGAGAGTACATCTGACTACTTGCCATTTTGATGGTTGATATTCAGCACACAGTCTCATTACAGCCATCCCTCATGAGTCGACGGACAACGTGCCCACACAGCGCTTGTTATCGCTTGGCCGCCTTCTCAGCCTTATACTGGCAGACGCGCCATCACCAAAACGACAGTGGCTTCACCTCAAGCGTCATCGCGGCCCGGATCATTATCTGCGAACCGAGCACTCATTGGCGACTGCAATAATCCCAACTAGGTCGCTGTGACGAGTGACGGCTAGCGATCAATATAGTCGAGATCCGCCGAGCTCATGGGAGTGAAATGGCTATACCACTTCAACTTATTTTTGTCCATTAGTTTTTTCTCTTCTTTTTGCACTTGGTGCTATTTCATGTATGTTTGTTTAATGTGTTCCAGCTTCACTTCTATGGATCTCTGTCACGGTGGAAATTTGCTCATGTGATCAAACATCCCGTGAAACTGGTCCTTTCTCCGCACTGGCACTTCGATCTACAGATGCTAGCTATAAACTATTTTCATCCAGAGAGTCGACCAATCGAGCAGCCACCGACTGTTGTCTATCTTGATTCTGGATGATGATTACCGTAGATAGGCATAGACGCTAACACCGCAGAAGCAGCACTCTTATCTAATAAAGAGTCGCAGACGGTGATAGGTTTGCCCAAGTCGTAATGCGCGACACGTCCCAGTTCTGTCTTTGTCGACGTGAGTGACGGGCCCAACTAGCGTCGTGTGCCGCAAGTGGCAGATCACATCTATATGGGAGAGACACACCATGGCCCACCGCAGTAGCAAGTCAGCAGAAAAATCACTCGTACTCCTCGAAGAGACTCTGACCGAAAAGCAACTTCAATGTAGGTTGCGGGAACTTAGGTACTGCGAAATTGAGGTTTCGGCCTACACGGACGATCCCACCGCTCATCCGAGGAAGAGGGCAGGAGTTAAATCTCTTTTGGGTTATTTCTTTTTGCGCCGCATGATAACAGTCGCCATTTTGTTAATGAGAGTCAAAGCACGCATTGCAAAGATGTCGCCTGAGGACTTCGCTGCGATGATCGTCACACATAACTATTCAATTCAATCAGAATTTGAATTTCTTGATGTGCAATATTACAACTTCCGCGATTACACGCCCAATGAATTGATTGAACGCGTGAAAAGATGGCGGAGGGAGATCGACGATGATAAGGCACACTACGAGTACCTGCTGGCGCTATTCGGAATTGATTCATTGGATAAAATCTCCCTTCGCCACAGCCACAAAACGGTAGCTAAACCAATTACTTTCAAATCTCCTTGGCGGCAACTACTCTCTCTCGCAATTGACCATTTGCCAGTTGACTCTGGTTATAAAGCTATCGCAAACTGGATTTCTGATAATCACCCGTATGCCGTTCTTCCTCATTATTGTTATCCGCACACTAAGAAATCTGCCGACAAGCCGGATAACAAGTCTGATCAAAAAGAAGCTATGAGGACGGATCTAGGTTGGCTTGCAGCAAACAATAAGAGTGTGGCCGATGGTCTCACGAGGGATATCTGGAGCGTCAGAGATATAAAAGGCCGGCCTCCAATAGCGTTTCTTTGTCGGCAATGTGACCGCGCGGCCTGTGCTTTGTAGCACGAATCACGAATAGCCACTCTCCGCTCCTCATCGTTGTCCATCAAATACTGCCAACGATGATCTTGGCAACAATCGGACCTCTTGCGCGACTCACAAATTGCGTTTAGCGTCGGCTGTTCCACTCTTCGGTCTCTCCATACGATCATGCGTGTCGATCGACCAACTTATTCATAGCATGAAGGTTATTCAAACTTAGAAGGGTCTTACTCTCTTCCTGCTCTCCACTGAAAACGTGGGGCTGTTCTGCTTGTATTTTCAGGCATCATGTCTGAACGTCGCGCACCAACCATTGCAGCCAACTTTCCTAGATCAGAGTCCCGTCAGACTATTGCGTCACCATCACGCTCACTCCTCCCTCTCCGAGTTGATTGGGCTCCTCGCCACGTCCAGCCCAAACCTCTGGGCTCAGTTTGCTCCGTCAACGACAATTCAGCTACACACGTCCTTCGATTGTCCGAAACGACATATTTTGACTCGGGACAGAAACATCTGACAGTTGGTCGTGACCTAGTGTTGTACTTTAGCCTATCGCGGTCAGACGACGATATTGTCCGATTACCTATCCCGCACCCTGACAGTCTCAGCCAGCAAAGGATACACGGCGGAAGGGGATGGATTCCCTATGACTGAGTCGCAGTCACGCCGTCTGCTTCTTCGCGCAGAGGCACTGTCTTACCTACAACTCAACGACGAGCAACTACAAACCCTAATCGATACAAGGCAGATCACGCCCATCCGCATCGTTGGCGTTGAGCGATTTGATCGGAACGATTTTGACGAACTCATCAACACCTACAAAACAACAGCATCAAGGAGACCATAATGCCGAAAGCCGCACAGATTCACAGATACGAAACCGGGCAGAGGAATTGCCCAATTTGTAACGACCCGCTCCCAGCACACGAGACGTGGCCTGGTGCCCGGTACAGGTTTTGCGGGAAGCCCGGGTGTACTGAAGTAGTCAAGGATAACCCGGCAGGCATTTACATCGCACAGGGCGAACGTAGGTGCGACGGCCCGCAGTGTGAGAATTTTCTCGTCCCAGGACTTTACAGTAAAACCGCTAAAGTTCTCACATGCTCGATCAGGTGTGCGAACCAGCGCGAATGGAAAGGGACCCACAACTTAACCTGCAGTTGTGGTTGTGGTCTTCCCTTCCTTGGGACCAAGAGTAAAGACAATATATCCGGCCTTGTCTTTATCTCACGGCGACATCGCGCAAACTACTTGACAAGCAAGTATATGCGCGAATCATGTGGCTTATTCCTAGGACTCGCTAACGAATACTTCAACGGTTTCGCTTTGCGTCATTACCGCGATATCCGTACGCCGCGTATCGCTCTTTGCCCTTTCTTTAAATTCCTGTTGCTGCAAGGAGTCATGTCGATAGGAGAGGTGACGCCAAAGACAATAACGCTTTTCCTAACTTGGGCCAGGCAGGCTGGCATTAAGAGTCCTGCCTATAACATCTCCAAGATCTCTACTTTCTTCAAGTGGTTGATTGCCGAGGAGCGGTACAAGGGAGGCAATCCAGTCGTTGGCCTGATTCACAACTATGCCAGAAAGCATTACCAACCCCGCCCTCTAGGAGAAGACGAACTAGAGCTTGCCTGGCAGCTTCTTCTGGCACACGGCGATACGCGCCTACGCTTTGCGGCAGCCGTTGCGCTTGAAGCAGGTCTACGCATATCGGAGGTATGCCATCTACGTCTCTCAGATGTGAACATCAAGCGTCAAACACTATTTGTTCGTCTGCCGAATAAGTCGAACGTTGAGCGCTGGGCGTTCTTTGGTGATCGAACGAAGCATTACTACTTGGAACTCTTGGCAGAACGAAACGTTGATTGTCCCCACGACAATCTCCTGCTCAACAACTGGGGCCTGCCATGTCAGGTCCCCACCCTCAGATACTTCTTTAACAAAGTTCTCTGCAAGAACCACCAGGGAGAAATTGTAAACACCGTCGGCTTCGAAAAGTGGTCAACACATCGCCTGAGGCACAACATGGCGACATCGTTGGTTCGTGGCGGGGCTGATATTCATACCGTCATGGCTGCTGGCGGTTGGGCGTCGGCTGAGGCGATGTCTATGTACGTTCTCGTGGACATCGAAACCGCCCGCCGCGGCTATGACGAGGCCCATCGTCGTCTGGCCAAGGTGCAACAATCTGCCACCACCACCACAGTCCTTTCTGCCGCCGAGTTCTTAGCGCGTCGTCGGGCCAAAGCGAGTTAATTCCCCCGTGCCGATGTGTCGTAACGTGGCGTGTAATTGATGTTCCACGCCACGTTCTACAACTTATTCCAAATAAACCACTTACACCGTCAGGAGGCATCATGGACTTCGAACCCTTTTTGCGTCACTACAGCACGAACATGCAATGCAGCACACAAACCATTCGTTCCTACCGCAATGACCTAAAGCTCTTCAGTGCGTATCTGGAGAAGCATTCAGTTCGCGAATTATGTCAAGTTGATCACGCTGTCATCACCAAATATATCGAGCAGATGCAAGCTATTGAGAACCCAAGGTACGGTCGAACAGGTCTTGCCGACGCGACGATCGGGCGCCGCCTTAGCTCTTTGTCGAGCTACTTCGAATTTACCCGCGCAACTGGGGATATCAAACTTCGTAATCCCCTCAAAGATCTTCCCCAAAACAGATGGAAAAAAAACAAAGAGCCTAAGCCCGTCGACAGTCAGGTCTTAGAAGTTCTGATTCCAGGCATAAGCAATACAAGGGATCAAACTCTGTTCGCCATGTTTTTGGCTACGGGTCTGCGAATCTCGGAGATGCGGCAGCTAAACCGAGACACGATTGCCGTGACTGCAGTAACTGGAGACGGCGAGAACCGTGTTGAGTCGAAGGGCAAGGTGCTCGGCAAAGGTGGGAAGGTACGAACCTTCTTCGTCGATGAAGACACTATGGAGCTTTACTTCAAATATGTTGCGACGCGGACCGATAACCTCCCCGCCCTCTTTCTGTCGCAACGCAAGCAACGAATGTCAGTCCGCGCGATTCAGTACACACTCCAAGCCTGGTGTAAAAAGCTTGGCATTCCGCACATCAATGTTCATCGACTAAGGCATAGTTTCGCAACGCGCATGATCAATGGCGATATCGCTGCGATGGTGCTTCGCGAGTTGATGGGGCATGAAAGCTTCACCACCACACTTCGCTACGTCAAGATCAACGAGAAGAAGCTTGCCCGTGGTTACTTCTCAGCGATGGAATACCACAAACAGTAGACGGGATCGCTTGCCTACGGCAACCACATATGAAATTTATTAACCCAACTCGCAGCATAGCGCGCCGCATAAAAGGAGTAATTATGTCGATTAGCTCAGGAGTTCAGCCCAAGGCCATAGAGCGTCCCGGCACTGAAACGCAAACCCTAGCGACAACCCCAAGCCTTCGCAGGCACAGGTGCAGTCTTGCCAACCGGCACGGCGGATCTTTGGAAGATTCTAGTGCGCCCAACGCATGCCGACGCCACAGCGATCTACTACATGCGCGACATCCCCAAGTAGTTCGCTGATTGTTGAGTTGAACCCGCCAGTCACCATGCAGACTAAACAGTCACATAACCCATGCCACCAGACTAGAATCTATCAAGGATAAACTATGCCAATCAGGCGTCCCATAGTCAATATGGGACGCCTGCCTGACGACTATCGAGGCCAGTTCTACAGTGTTATAAATATGCATGCAGCAAGGACCCCTCGGCAGAGATTGGCGAGATGGACTGCGATCTGACTGCGTAGGGTGGCGATGGATTCCGGATTATGCCGTTCCGTGCTTACGGGTAGCGCCTCGGTGCTCGTAGTTGGATTGCATCCGGGGTTCGCGAATTTGGACAACTGGCTGCAAACCTGCTTTAGTAGCGCGTCATCGCTTCAGGCCGCGACGGCAACGACGTGATGCAACGACTGGTGCATCTGGCGCACGTTGCCGGGAGCCAGACGCGCGGCCATCGGTTCGACACTCTTGCGCTCGATCAGAAGCATCAGTCCCTTGGTGTAGTTCTCCATGGGGAATCTACGATCCGCATGCCGACGGCATCTGTAAGGCCATCCAGATAAGCCTGAGGGCGTTTGGCCTAAAGGGAAAAATCCAGTTGGCGAAGTCTCATCCCATCAACCTACTACCCAACAATTCCCCCCGCCAGACCAATCAAATATGAGGGGTCTGCTTTATAACACAGTAGTATTAGGGCCGGTGAAATTGATTTGCAATCAGCATCTGTCGGAACGGCAGCAAGATCCGCCCCATCAATAGCCGTCTGGCGACTGCTTTGAAACAGGAACTTGCACCACAGATTGCAATAGTAGGTCGACGGCTTGAAGAGCCAGACGTCAGAACTCTACACTCGCTCCCTGCACGGCCCCATCCGTACCATCAACCATAATAAAATAAGCATGTTAGAGGAGTGGCGCGGGAAAACTCTCCTCCCACTCTCCACTACTCCTTCGGCAGACGCTTGGTCGATAGAGTGCAAGCATGTCGAAAAACAATGGGTACCTGCAAGACGCGAATTTTGGGCCACCGCGCCACCACGATGACGATCTTCTTACCGCGCGCGAAGTTGCAGTCATACTACGCGTCTCCGAGCGTTGGGTGCGGGACCATACAACCCGGCGTTCACCGAAGATCCGTGCGATCAAGCTGGGCCCGCTCGTACGGTACAGGTGGGGCGACGTAAAAGACTTCATGGAGGGTCTTTCTACAGACCCATCCTCACGTCCACCCCGATAGACACAAATCAAAAGTAGTTCTCCACGACCAGAAACAAAGTTAGAAACGGAGAGCAAGCATGGCAATGAAGTATCAGAAGGGCACCGTCTACCTTTCGGGGCAGAGGGTGAAGATGTGGTACGGCAAGTATCTGGTTTATCGAATGAATCAGGAGGGAAAGGAAGTTCGTAGTCAGCGCAATGTATCGATCTGCCCGAAGGCAAATAACCCCAAGTGGAAAGCTCAACAACTGCTCCAACAGATCATCATGAAGGAGGGTGGCGGAAATGGTGTTACTCCGAAACCTCTTCCCGACGACTCGGTGACGTTTTCCTGGTTCGTAAAGCAGCGATATATTCCCATGCGGGAAGGTGACTGGAGTCCAGCCTACAAGAAATCGAACACCTATGAACTCGAGCACTACCTCTCTTCTCACTTTGGGAACCTGCCTCTTCGGAATCTTGATGCCTTCGAGATTCAAATTTGGCTCAACAAACTGGCGGCGAAAGGCTATTCGGAGGCGGTGGTCAGTCACTGTTTCACCAACGTTCGGGCAATTACACGTCTTGCGAAGAAGTTGAAATTTCTTAGTGAAGATCCCGCAGAAGACGTGACTAAGCCACAGACAAAATCCATCGAAAGGCCAGTGATGACAGGAGAGCAGATTCTCTTGCTCTTGAGAGCTATCAATGATATGCACGATCTCTGTCTGCTGTACATTGGCATCTTCTGTGGAACGCGCACCAGTGAAGTAATGGGAATGCAGTGGAAATCATGGAATGGCGAGTCGCTGATGCCGCACGGTACTGCCTTCGAGGGTGAACTCTACCCGGGCAGACTCAAGACGAAGCAGAGTAAAGCACCTATCCCCGTTCCGGAGTTGGTTTGTCCAGTTATCGAGAACTGGCGTCAGCAATGCGCCGACTCCTCACCTGACGCTCTCATGTTCCCCACCTTCGGACGAGGAAAGCGAAAGGGGCAGGCTGTGCCTCGTTGGGGGAAGAACTTCCTGACTTGGAGAATTCGCCCAATCACTCGCAAGTTGGGCATCCCCGACCACCTGATTACCTTTCAGGTAATGAGGCGGACATTGGGTACCGATATGCAGAATTATGGCTCACTGAAGGACACTCAGAGCATCTTGCGGCATGCCAGCATCAAGACCACGGGCGATATCTATGTCCAGATCATTGATCAGAATGTGCAGCAGGCTGTAGACTCGCGCACGATTGCGGTCCTCAAAGGCTATAAGGCCCCGGTTAAGAGCATGGGTGTCGAGGGGAGAAATGTCAAAGGTATTTCTGCAATTCGGCGAAATTCGGCGAAGCCGGGAAAGGGGAGCCTTACAAGTTGTTGATTTTATGGCTCCCCTGGCTCACCTCATATAGAACTCTTTGCCTAGCCCCCTCCGCCGAAATAATCAGTGTTTTCAATGACTTTCAGCATATTTCACGGCCGGCGGTGGGTCAGTGAGGCGCGCCGGAGCAGTTCCCGAAGCACTTAGCCCCCAAGTAGTCTGCGTTTATGCGCGATTCTCGAACGATCAGCTACAGCGAGACGCCTCGATCGAAGATCAAGTACGAACCTGTACGGACGCTGCGGCAGTCAACGGATGGTTAGTCGAGCCATCCCTCATCTTCAGGGATGCCGGAATCTCCGGCGCGCAGATGTCTACTCGTGATGGCATTCAGACTCTATTACACCGGATCGAAAGCGAGAAAACGAAAACATTCCAAGGTGTCCTCTTCGACGACTCTTCCAGATTGGGCCGTAACGTTTCGGAGGTGCTGAGCTTCTGCAAACTTTGCGAGTTTCATCAAGTCTTTTTGTACTTCGTAAATCAGGAACTCGACTCGCGCGACCCAAACTTTTACCATCTGATTATGCAGTTCGCCTCTGGGGATGAGCAGTTCCTAAAAAAGCTAAAACAAGCTGTTACCCGTGGACAGAAAGGACGGATCGCAGAGGGGATGATCCACGGAGGCCGATACTACGGGTACAAAACCGTAGCGATCGCCGATCCGACGAAAAGAAGTACTGCATCAAAGATTGCCATCAAAGGGGTCAAACTGGTAGTTGATGACGTAGAGGCTGCCGCCGTACGTGCAATATTTGGATGGGCAGAAGAAGGTCGTTCTTTCCCGCAGATCGCAAGAGATTGCAACGATGCCAACTTCCCTCGTCCCTGCACAGCTAAGGGGGTGCCAGGCGTTTGGACGCGCGACACCGTTTGGGGGATCGTCTGTAGCCGCTTATATTGCGGATTCCTCAGCTATGGAAAAAAGACGACGGTGAAACACCCGATTACTGGGAAAATTCAGATGCGCCGGGTTCCGCAATCTCAGTGGACGATCAAGCATTCTCCTGACTTAGCTATAGTCACCACCGAGCAGTGGGATCGGGCACGGTCCATGGTCAATACCCGGAAATTCCTCGGGATTCCTAGAATGGCAGGATCGGGCAGACGCGACAAGTCGGCACCGATTTCACTTTTCTCTGGCCTTCTATTTTGCGACGAGTGCGGTAACCCATTCGTGGTATCGGGCAAGGTGGAACGTGGCGGCCGGTTTCTCAAGTGTAAGACTTTTCGATACGACCACCGAAAGTGTAGTTGCTCTCTAGGTATCGACGAGGCTTTGCTTGAAACCCGACTTGTCGAGCATCTCGTTAGCCGCATGCTGGCACACGCGCCGCTTGAGTCAGCAATCGAATGTTTCTGCGAAGCGTTGAACGCCCGGATACTATCCGCAGAAGAAACCCAAAGGAGGGCCGAAGCAAGTTCAGCCACACTGCTTCGCGAGCAGAAACGTCTGGGTAAGGAGCTTGAAAACATTATTGCCTCACTCAGGGAACTCGGGCCGAGCGAGTCCTTGAAGTCCGAGTTTACACGGATAGAGGATCGCCTGACACAACTCGAAGACCAGTTGCCACGACCACACCGAGAAAATCGCCGAGTCTCGTTGGAGAATGCCCGTGCGTTCATTCACACGCAAGCTCATCGTCTTTCTGAGGTGCTGCTTTCAGACCGAACCTCCGCACGACAGGCAATCTTGCGCTTTGTCGGGCCGCTTAGGCTTCGTCTCAACTCTGAGCACTACCCACCCACTTTCCAGGTAAAAGGAGGTTTACGTCTATGTCCCACGAAAATGCAGTAAAGCTGTCGACCTCGGCAAGCCCCAGCACATGATGGCCTGCGTTGATGAGTTCCGGAACGAGATAGGAACCGATAAAGCCGGTGGCACCTGTAACAAATACTCGCATTGTTCTATCCTTCGCTTGTGAACTCGCAGCGCACTGCACCCTGCTCACCTTTATTGGAGCCTTGACGAACTGCTCGGAACGCATCGAGTAGCTCCTGGCTTGACGACTTTCCCGCATCGGTGCCCTCTGTTGTATGCGGGCCCTCGGAGTGTGTGGCACTCACGCACAGAGCGCAGCGGTGGCTACCAGGGCACAGTGCGGCCTAGATAGTCCAGGTACTCAAGACCGGCATTGCCTTGTTTCTTGATCAGAACGTTCACCAGGTTTGGAACGCTTTCTTCAATGCTCAGACGTGCATCCGGTCCACCCATCTCCGTACGGACCCAGCCTGGAGCCATCAGGACCATCGCACGCGGCGTACCGGAGTTGCGGGCGGCATAGCTGCGCATGAACTGGTTCAAGGCTGCCTTGCTACCGCGATAAACCTCGCGCATGCCGGTGACGTTGTTTGCGACGCTCCCTTGCCCAGATGACATCACACCGATCAGGCCGTTTGCGGAGACGAGATCTTGCAGCGATTCGACGACTCGCATGGGACAGAGCGAATTGGTGACCATCATACGAATGAACTCATCTGTTGTGACATCAGAGATGCTGTCAAGGATGCCTATGCCCGCGTTTACAAAAAGCATGTCGAAGATGCGCCCTGACAAGCGCTGCCGTAAAGCTTCGACCTGCGATTGTTCGCAGATGTCCACGGTCTCAATTTCAAGCCGTCCTTGAAATTGATCAACGAGGTCGTGCAGCTTCGTTCGGCCAGATCCAGCTCGAACGGTGCCAACCACGTTCCATCCCTTCTCCAAGAATTCTTCTGCCATGGCAAGGCCAAGCCCGCGCGAGGCAGCAATCAGAAGGATGGTGCCGGCCGTTTGTTCCCTTGAGTTGAAGGCCATGTCGTTTCCCCTTTATCTTCGCTACGTTCGATTATGGGCAAGTCTGGAGGGAAGCGCCAGACGCATAAAGTACAAACAATAATTGCAGCAAACGCTATGCCAAAAAATGTAAAGGCGATATTCTCGACCTATGAAGGATGTGGACCTCAATCTCCTCCCAGCACTCGACGCACTGCTGAGGGAAGGCAGTGTAACGGGAGCGGCGCGTCGCCTCGGTCTGAGCTTCTCGGCAATGAGTCGTACGCTTTCTCGGCTGCGAGAAACGACTGGCGATCCGTTGCTCGTGCGGGCCGGGCGCAGACTTGTACCAACACCGCACGCCATGGCACTGCGAGACCGTGTTCGCCTGCTGACAGATCAGGTTCACGCGGTCCTTCGGCCGGCGACAACCGATCTGGACACTTCTTCGCTCGATCTGACATTCACGATTCGTGCAGGAGGAGGGTTTGTCGAAATGCTCTCGACTGTTGTAGTCGAGGCTATTGCCCAGGCCGCACCGCGCGTCCGCCTTCGCTTTATGCCCAGACTGGATGGAGATCCGATGCTGCTCAGGGAAGGCCCCGTTGACCTGGAGATCAGCAAGCGCGGCACATCGGCACCGGAAATGCGAAGACAGTTTCTCATGCGTGACAAATACATGGGCGTTGCCCGCAGCGGACATCCGCTGGTCAAAGGCGGCAAGGTGACCCCAAAAAGCTATGCTGCTTGCAGGCATGTTGCGTCCTCGCACTTCGGAGAGTTTTCCGAACCAGTGGACGACGCTTTAGGTGAGCTTGGACTCCGTCGAGCGGTTCAAGTCGTAGTGCCAGGATATCCAGATGCCATGCAGGTGGCAGCACACTCGGACTTGATCGCGTTAGTGCCACATTCGAGCCTGGGCAATGCGTTCATGAAGGATCGAGCCGCGTCCCTGGGTCTTTGCAGCTTCGATATCCCGGTCCGCATGCCTGAGATTCTGATTTGTGCGTGGTGGCATCCCCGAGTGGACGCCGACCCTGCACAGCGCTGGCTGAGACAAACGGTGATCTCTGCGTGCAAGAGCGCCTACCCGGAGAAGTAAACAGGTCTGGGGCTGATCTGCAATCTCCAAAAGGGGCAGTTAGCAGGGCTAATTCGCTCG
>Ga0302281_10001832_pt1 | contig 15307 bp, 10 predicted proteins | sample III_Fen_E1_2_FD_198762 | JGI IMG/M metagenome (GOLD analysis project Ga0302281, IMG submission 198762) | Peat permafrost microbial communities from Stordalen Mire near Abisko, Sweden - III_Fen_E1_2 | ecosystem: Environmental > Terrestrial > Soil > Wetlands > Permafrost | place: Sweden: Abisko...
GCTGGCGAACCGCCTTTTGGCCGATCACTTGCCGGCAAAAACGATGCACGGTGTCTTTGGAAACAATGACCTTTGCATCCTCCAGAAGAATCCGAATGTCGTCGTAAGATGCCTGTTTTGCCAAAAGCCCTTCGATTTGTGTTTTGAACGGCAATAGCAACGCGAGCTTGCGTGGAAGTTTTGGCCGGTAGCCATTGGCAAGCTCCTTAAATCGAGCATGGGCTTCCTCGGATGAACTTTTATCGCCCATAAAAAATCGGACAAGAATCGGATAACTTTCGGATAAAAATCGGACAGACTTCTGGCGCATATCCGACAGACCTCGGACAATTTTCGTCCGCAAAAACTCTAACGAATGTTAGACGTAAGGCGTGCCATGAAAAATGAGTCTTCAATGACGAATTCATGCCTCTATCTAAACCGATTCGCGGAAGTCAGGTTGTAATGATTTCATTACAACTTCGCTGGTTACGATGAGCTAAAAAGTGGATGTGCTGTCCACCAAGACACAATGCAACCTGAACAACGCGGAAAAATACTTCAAAGAACATCTTCAACTTGGCGATTATTACAGTCAGGAAAACATCGTATCCGGTGAATGGGCTGGAATCGGGGCTGAACAGCTTGGGCTTACAGGCAGGGTGAAACAGAATCAATTTCTCAAACTCTGCCACAACCAGAATCCACAGACCGGCGAATTGCTGACGCAACGGATGAAGACGATACGATGGGATTCGGACAAAATGGCAGAGGTCGCCAATCGCCGGGTTTTTTATGACTTCACCTTTTCACCGCCCAAATCGGTTTCCATTCAGGCGTTGATTGCCGATGACAAGCGGCTTTTGGAATCACACAGTCGAGCGGTGCGAATCGCGGTGAATGAATTACAGCACTTCGCCGGAACACAGGTGCATCGGGGAATGGACAAATCGGAGCGGCTCACTGGCAACGTCGTCTGCGCCACGTTTCGGCATGACACCTCACGCGCACTTGATCCACACTTGCACACGCATTGCGTCATGTTCAACGCCACGTTTGATGCAACCGAGCAGCGTTGGAAAGCTCTTTCAAATTACGAAATGCTGCAAGCGCGGAAATTTGCCGAAAATGTTTATTACCACGAATTCGCCCGCGACCTGCGGCAGTTCGGCTACGAGATTGAAAACAAGCCGCGCGGCGATTTTGAAATCAAAGGCGTGTCCCGCGAACTTCAATCAAGGTTCTCCAAGCGGCACAATGAAATTGACGCCAGCATCGAAAAGATGCTGAAAGAAAAGCCGGAACTGGCGAAGGGCAATCTGAAGGAATTGCGCTCGCAAATCGCGCAAGCGGAGCGCAGCCGGAAAATTGAGGGAATTGCGCTGCCTGAACTTCAACGCCTCTGGGACAGCCAGCTTACCGGTGAAGACAGGCAGACCCTGCGGAAGGTGGCTCGCCAGTCAAAAGTGGCGATACAATCGCCGTCGATCACGGCGCAAGCCGCCATTCAGTGGGCAGAAGAACATTTGTTCGACCGCCGCTCGGTTGTCCGCGAAAACGAAGTTTGGAGCGCGGCCTTGGAGCGCGGGCGCGGGTCGGAAATGACTACTGAAGACATCAAGGCGGCAGGGCGGGAACGCGATTACATCCGCAACGAACACGCGCCGTCAAAAATCACAACGCGCGAGATTTTAAGTTGCGAATGGGAAATCGTCTGCCTCGCCCGCAACGGTCGGGGCAAGTTCGCGGAGTTCAATCCGCTTCACAACATTTCCGCCGGACTCATGCCGGATCAGCGCACCGCCGCTGAAATAATTTTGGGGTCGCGTGATTTCGTCACGCTGTTCTGCGGTGGCGCGGGAACGGGGAAAAGCCACACGCTGCGGGAAATCGGCAACGGCTTGAAAGCTGCCGATCACGCCTCTTACGTTATCGCGCCGCAGCGCCAGCAAGCCCTTGATTTGAAAAAGAGTTTTGCCGACACCCAAACCGTTTCGGAATTTCTGGCGAAGCGGCAGATGATGCCCGGCGCGGTGGTGATTGTGGATGAAGCCGGACAAATCGGCGGAAAGCAGATGCACGAACTTTTGAGTTTCGTGCAAGCGAATGGCGGGCGCGTCATTCTGTCCGGCGACACGCGCCAGCATGGAGCAGTCGAAGCCTCGGACGCCCTGCGCGCGATTGAGCGGTATGCCGGTCTGGAAGCCGCAAGGCTGACAAAGATTCGTCGGCAAAATCCAAAGGCGGGCGAAACGAAGTCCGAACGGAAACGCATCAAGCAATACCGCGCAGCGGTTCGCAAGGCGCAGTCCGGCCAATACGCCGAATCATTCGACCGCTTGGACAAGCTCGGCGCGATTGTCGAATGTCAAACAACTGACGAGCAGCGCGAACGGTTGGTTGCCGATTATCTGACGCTGGCGGAAAAGAAAAAATCAATAGTGATTGTTTCGCAAACGTGGGGCGAGATTCACGAAATCAATGAGCGGATTCGTATCGGGTTGCGAAGCGCGGGACTGATTGACAAGGCAGACTCGACGGTGACGGCGCATGAGCGGCTGGATTTGACGGACGCCCAAAAGCGCGACAAGCGATTTTATCCGGCCAACGCGGTGATTGTGTTCAACCGCGAGACGAAAGATTTTGCCAAAGGCGAAATCGGCACGTTGCTGAAAGCAACGCCGACTCATTTGCTGGTTCAAACAGAAAAAAAAATTCAGCGAGTCCCTTTCAAACTGCTAAACCGGCTCACGGTTTGCCAGCCGGTTGAAATGGTGCTCGCCAAAGGCGATCAACTGCAACTCAAGGCCAATGCGCCGTCGCTCGACGGCAAGGAATTGATTAACGGCGAGCTGGTGACGGTTGCGGGCGTAAATCGCAAGGGGCAAATCCAACTGAAGGACGGGCGAGTCCTGCCGGAAAATTATCGGGAGTTCGTGCGCGGTTACGCGATTACGTCCTACGGCTCGCAAGGCAAAACTGTCGAACACGTTTTGTTTTCCGATTCGTCGGTGAAGGCCGCGACGAATAATCAGCAATGGCTCGTCACAATTTCACGCGGAACGCGGGCGGTCAAAATCTTCACCCAGGACAAAGCGCAGTTGCGTGAGAACGTCGGTCGCTTGGGCGACCGCGAACTGGCGATTGAATTTGCCAAGCAAGATTCGGCGCAGGTGCGGCGCGTGCCGCCGCCGGTTCGCAAATACATTACTGGACTGATTCAAAGCCGCCATTCGGAAACGATTCAACAAAAAATTGAGAACATTGATTTATGGAGACACAAACAAAGCCCTCGAATGACACCGCAACGGACGCGCGGACAAAGAATCTAACGTGCTGGCGCACGGCCACAAGTCCGCAATGCTTGCGCGTTGAAACCGTCAACGAGGTTCACCTGTTTCCCTACGGTTATTTACAACACGCAAAATTCATCCGGCAAAGCGGCAAGGACGTTGTGGAAATCCAGTTTCAAGACCGAATCGTCATGGTCAAAGGAAAAGGTTTGGAACCGTTGTGTGACGCTCTGGAACGGCTCGCCGTGGAACGAATCAGGGCGCGTCCAGACAAATATGAAAGCGTTACAAAAAGCGAAGGCGTCATTAACGAAATTGAAATAACCGTAGGCAATCAAAAAGTCGTCTCGCCAGACGCTTGAAAATTTCACTACATAATATTGAGTCCCAAGATGAACCAGAAAGCTAGTGCCTTGCATCGAAAACGAGAAATCCTCATCCTCATTCTCGAAGATCAAGGGTTTGTCGCACTGCATGAGGTCAGGTGCAGTCATGACGTTGCCTGAATTTGTCTGCGTTCCTGATTGAATGGTTCTTTTGGAATTTGGTTAAACCGGCGCATCAGCGAGCTGACGCATCGTCATCAATACACTTTCCGGCACACGAGTGTGAACGGCGCATTGCGCCGCCAAAAGAATGTGAGCGGCCAGTTTGGCCCCCTTAAAGGGCTGGTTACAGGCGGCTTCAATTGCTGGCACAGACGATCGTGGCGAATTGAACTCGGCTCTGAAATTCAGCCGTTTGCGCCAAATGTCACGGATTAAAACCCCTAACGCATCGCCTTCACCCATATATCCTTTTTTAAGGCTCGCATCAGTAACAAGACTCACGCAGCCCACAAAGCAGGCCGACAACTCAGAATCCGGCAATGTCGCAAGACGGATTGATCCGAGAAGCCGGTCAAATTGGTTTTCAGCACTTTTATAGAAGTTGCCAGCCTCAATTGATGAAAATTTCATTACGGTCTCAATACGATTAAACAGGGTTTCGAAATCGAATTTTGTAACTGCGTGCTTTGCAGATTTTCGCCATTTACTGATTGTGCTTTGCCAATCTTTGCCGTCAGCAGCGAGACTTAAAATTGCCGCTGGGAAATCATAATCTGCAAACTTGCAAATATTGAGGTTAATATCTTGAGGGATTTGCGGGTTGGGACAATATGAGAAAAATTCCTGACTGGATTTGCCCGTTGCGATTGCTCCAGCAATCGCCATCTCCTCCACCATAATTGGTAGAGAAGAAAATTCATGATCACGAAACGCCCGACGATGGACTAGAAGCGCCCTAATGGTTCGCGTGCCCACATACGTGGAACCATCTGGTCTGGAAATCGTTTTATTGTAAATCGTGCGATCAGGGCCGGCGTATAATTCTGCCTCCGCCAAGAACATCCAGACCAAGGCCGCCGGAGAGCGTGGAATGTTTTTAATGAGCTTGTGACGCTCTTCATCCTTGGATTCCGTGCAAAGGCCAACGCGTTTCAGTTCGTATGTTTCGTCGTGTGCCCCAGCGTTCATAGAACACCAGCGAACGATTTGTTCCGTGACCTTCCACAATGTATGAAAGCCGTCTGGTTCACTTTTCCCTGATTGGACGACTTCCAATTCGTCTATGCATTTTGCAAATAGTGTCAACGATTCGGATCTCCTGCCGCCAAACCACAGCGCATGAGCAGCATCCACCCCAAAAGCGATGGCTTCCATCCGAAGCTCAACTTTTTGTGCGATTGTCCGGCCTTCCAAAAAAGTTTTTGCTGACTCATCCCACCGACTCAATCGCCCAGCCACATCAGCAAATTTTGAGTATAAAAATAGTGCATCCGTAGCGGATTCAACATTGTTTTTCTCCATCTCTGGCAAGACGCTCACCCATTGGTCGTAGGCGTCTTGGTATCTGTCACAGTGGAAGAATACATATCCCCTCTGTTGACGGAGCAGTGCAATGTCCGAACCAATTTGCTTTGCCCCCTGATCAAGAACTTGCAATGCCTTGTCAGATAAATTCAAATATTCGTCATTGATGATGGAAATTCCACGCGCCGCCATGGCAATCATTTCAGGAAATTGCCATCGTTTACTTGCATCCCACATCTCTTGAATAGCATGGATGACCTTGTCCCAATCCGGTTTTGGCTTTGCAGATTCTTCAATCCATGCTTGGTCAATAAAATACCGCAGATGCAGTTGGTTCGCTCGTATAGCCGCTAAAACTTGTTCACGTTCTTTTTCTTCGAGTTCGTTTACTGCCGTTAGAAATTGCGTCATGAAGTCACTGCCACCTCGACGGCAAAGAATAAAGCCAAAAAACATTTCTGAAAATATCAGCTTCGGCATTCGGAATCGGCTCGGACGGTTCTGTTCGATATTTCGTGCGAATTCTGAAACCATATCCGAAGAGGCCAACGCCGAGATAGTTTTAAGCCAGCATCTCAACAATAGTTTAGGCGAAATCAAAGCCTTCAAAGCTAGAAGTATGTCACACGCCGCTCCCGCGATCATGATTTCCTGATTCTTTGCCATTTTGAGTCCATCCACTTCGTCTATCAGCATTTCTGCAAGTTGCAGTGCGCGATCATTGTTTGACGCCACAGCTAAACGGAACTGAACATGATGGAACAAAAATGTAACCATCGGGTCGGTTGGAAACATGGCTTTTGTCTCTGTGAAGGCCAACATCCACCACAGTTCATCGGCCCAGAATTTACGATGTTTATCCGGTGCCAAATACAAGGCTTTCAGGACAGGCAGGGCGAGAGCTTTGTCCTTGATAAGCACGGCATCCATCAGAATCTCGCTTGCTTCCGATTGCGTGAGATTGCCAGAACGTAGAATTGCTCTGCCAATTGCACCACGCAGCTCAGCGATTCGGTGACTTGAACAATTCTTCATTGCTATTTGGCTCAACAGTGATGACAACCGATACCGATTTCCACTGGCTGGTTCTATCCATGGGCCGACCAGCTTGTCGAAGCAAATACCTGGGTGAACAACGCTCGGTTCAATTTCTCCAATTGCAATGGCTTGATCCCGCCGAAAGGACATGGAAAGCAGGCTCAAACGGGAAAGCAATTCAACTTCGCCATCGCTGCGGGCCTCCAAAAGTTGTTGGGCTATCTTTCGTTCTTCTATGATTTCTGGGGCTTGTGTAAGGATTTGGTCCGCTGATGGGGTCGGCCAGTCTTGTTCGCGTCGAGTCATAACTGCGGCGTTTACCAGTAGAGGATGCCCGCCGGTTTGAGCAACAATGATTGCAGCATGCGCGAGTAGTTGCCGTTCTTCGGAACAACCGGCCTGACGACACAATTCCTGAATTTCTTCTTTTGTCAGATTGGATATGGTCTGCAAGACTGTCACGGGGAGGCCAGTTTCTCGCAGAAATATCGATGGCAGAGGCCTTTGGGCTGTGATTATTATCAGCCCACTTCGCGAAGTAGTTAATAAAAATAGTGTTGCCAGCCTGCGAGCAAAGCGCGGTTCGTCAACACTTGGCATGTCAAAGTTGTCGAGAACGAGGCAAGGGCTATTCGTGGTTGCGGCGAAACTCACCACGCGATTGACCTGTGCGGCAACTCCAGATGCGTCCAAGCCCGCAAAGCTAAACCATTTCCACGCTCCAGCATAATTTCCGATCACCAGTTTGGCCAGTGTGCTTTTTCCCTTGCCGGTCGAACCATGTAAAGCTACAAAGCCCGTTTTAGTGAGTGACGATTTTGCCAATGATGCCAACCCTTCACGAGCCAGACAAAAAGTTGGCAATCGAGGAACATCCAAAGCCGTTACATTGGCCAACGTAGAATCTGAATTAGTATCACCTTGTTCTAAAAATTTCCGAGCCATTGCACCAACCAATTGCAATTGCGCCATTTCTCGCGGCCCTGGTGAAACGGCTTTTTCAAATTCCAACCGAAATTCTTCACGCGAAAGTGAGCGATGTTCCTTGAAAGCTTTGTGAGCGACGAATTCAAAAAAATGAGGAAGAGCCCGGTCGCAGTCGCCAGCTAATATATATCTTTTCTCTCCGTAAGCATGAAGCTTCTCAGAAACCATTGCTTTGGCAGACTCAACCCCAAGGTGGTCGGTCAGCCAACGAATCGGACGAATGAACTCTCTAAAGACCATTTCTGGATTCGAGTTTTGTAGAAAATCCATTAGCGATGGAACGTTGGCAGGTAATTCCTCATTGAGCCGATTCCGAACAGCCTCATCTCCAATCAGAAAGCGTCTCAATATTTCTGTCGTTTCCGACGGTCGTTCAATCTGGGCTTCACGTGACCATAACGTCAATCCGGCTGCCTTATCCCCAAAAGGTTCGCCCGACTCGGTGGCGACGGAAGCCGTGGTAACGAAACGATATTGAACCTGTCGACCAGCGTTGGAATGTTTCGATTGCCAGAAATTCCGAAGGGCATCTGTGACATTCGTGCTGCGAAGGCTAATTGGTTGAGCAAGAGCTTTAACTTGAGTAGTAATCCCGCCATCCTCGTTCACCACATCAAAATCTTCGACACCCTCAATCACGAGGATCTGTTCTTCTTCGAGATCAATCCAGGCCGCGATGGTCAACCAGATTTGAAAATCTAAGCCTTTGAAAAGGGCTGGCGCCTGCCTGCGCGTGTCTCCAACCAACGCTTCCGGCAGTGTGCTGAACGGGCTGGTTGAAAGTGGAATGTGCTCAACCTTCATGCGCGTCCCTAGTTTATCTGAATATCTGCAAGAAAGCCAGCCCGTGCTCCTCCGCCCGTCAGAACCAAAGCCTTGGGATGTTTCAAGCCGGTAGTGGTGGCAAATCCCATGCTTCGTTAAGCAACCACTGAATCATTTCCGAATCGCGGTTTTTCAATGTGTGGAAAAGACCCGTTTTGCAAGTGCTTAACGCCAAAGCCAAATCCACACCGTAACTCAGGCGCAAATATAGCATTGTAACCTGCTCGTCTGAAAACGGGGGCCACTTCTTGGTCTTGGCAAATTTACGCACAACCTCGTCAAGCGATTCACGGGTTGCCTTTTCAAGGCGCTTGAAAGTGTCCGCTCGTTTTTCTCCAATCCGGGCAAATCGGCTAATAGCCGGGGTTCAATGGCCCGCCGTTGCAAATGCAGAAAATCGCATAATTCACGCCACGTCATTTTGAAAAGTTTAGCCTGTCACAAGCCCCGCGTCCATTTCACATTGATACGATGCGTCTTGGCAAAAAATCGGGAGCGCGTATGCTGTCCAAAATTTGTGCTCCCGTAGCTCAAATGGATCAGAGCGGCCGTTTCCTAAATGGCAAATCCCGGTTCGATTCCGGGCGGGAGCACCACTTTTTCTCCGTTGTTTTCCATCAAATTCCGAGCCTCAAATCTGATACCGCATCTGATACCATATTGAGTTTTTAGATCAAATTAGAACCAAAAACAACAAAAGGTCAGACTTTGAAAAGTGCCGATGGAAGTGAAAATCAGTCAATAGAATCAATGAGAAAATACGAAAACCAATCAAATCAAAAATTCAAAAAAAGTGCTTGCATAGATTTAGGAAACCGCTGCTCTATCCATTTGAGCTACGGGAGCGAACTGACGCTGAAACCCTAGCAAGCCGCCCAGACTTTTCAAGCCGCGCGACGGAAATTTCAATGCCGCGCCAGCAGGTAGTTTTTGAACTTCTCGTAGTCCGCGTCCATCCGGTCATAGTCTTCTGGCAATTGGATCGCCGCCGTCATTGCGGGCGGCACATCCGGCGGCCAGCCGACGACCTTTTCAACTTCCTCCGGAAACTTCGCCGGATTCGCCGTCTCCACAATCACCGCCGGCGCATCGTCGAGCGGTTCGCCGGCGTTCCAGTCGAGAAAACCCTGCCAGGCCACCGCGCCGTGCGGTTCGAGCAGCAGTTGAAACCGGTTCCAAAAATCCCGCACGCCCGCCACCGTGCGTTCGTCGGATACCGAAGTCGAAAAAATATCGCGGCGCATCGCGACGAGATCTGGCTGACGGGAAATTTTGCCCGTCTCGTCCATCTGCCCGCCATAGACCGCCACGAGCCGCGCGAGGTTGCTCGGATGGCCGACGTTCATCGCGTTGGACAGCGAGTTGCGCGACGGACAAATCTTTTGATAGCTGCCGGTGGCGAGAAATTTTGGGAACGCGTCGTTGTCGTTGACTGACGCGATGATTTTTTTCACTGGCAGACCCACCTCACGCGCGACGACCGCGCCCATCATGTCGCCGAAATTGCCGCTCGGAATCGAGAAGACAATCGGCTCGCCGTTTTTCGCCAGCCGCGACGCGGCGTAGAAATAATAGACGCTCTGCGGCAGCAGCCGGCCGATGTTGATGGAATTCGCGGACGACATCGAAATGTGCGCCAGCGCCGGGTCGGAGAACGCGCGCTTCACCATCGCCTGGCAGTCATCAAATTTTCCGTCCACCGCCACCGTGCGGACATTGTCCTTGAGCGTCGTCATCAGCTTGCGCTGGCTCTCGCTGACCTCGGCAATCGGGAACAGCACGATGACCTGGATGCCGGGAATTTTATGGAACGCGTGCGCCACCGCCGCGCCGGTGTCGCCGCTCGTCGCGGTGAGGATGGTCAGTTGTTTGCCCTCTTCGCCAAGAAAACGCCCAAACATTCGCGCCATCATCTGCGCCGCAAAATCCTTGAACGACGCCGTCGGTCCCTGATCCAACCGCATGAGATGGACGCGGTCGAAAATCTTTTCCAGCGGGATGCTGAAGTTGTAGGCCTCGCGGCACATCGCGGCCAGCGCGTCGTCCGGGATGATGCCGGCGGTGAATTTCGCCAGCACGCGAAAGGCGATTTCGTGATAAGGCAAATTGGCGAACGCGGCGATCTCCGCCGGCGTCAGCTTGGGAAATCTTTCCGGAAAATAAAGCCCGCGATCCGGCGCCTGGCCGGCGAGCAACGCCTCGCGCAAATTGACGGCGGGCGACTGTCCGTTGGTGCTGCGAAAAAGGAGCGGCATTTTCAAAACCTATTGAAAATTTTCCACGCGCAGCATGACCGGCTTGCCTTTCACGGTGGGCAGTTTGGCGATTTTGGCGAGCGCTTTCGCGGCGACGCCGTTGGTCGCGTAGTGGAGCATGAAAATGAGCGGCACGCTTTCGCCCTCGTGGCCTTCCGGCTGGATGACCGACGAGATGCCGATGTTCGCCTGGCCAAAAATCGTGGCGACCTTCGCCAGCACGCCGGGCTTGTCCACGACGTTCAGGCGGACGAAATATTGCGACACGACCTCGTCAATGGGCGCCACCGCGCCGGCACATTCGTGCGGCACAAACGCAGGCAGCCGATGCTTCGTGGCGAATTTCAAGTCCAGCACCGCGTCCGCGATGTCGCTCAACACCGAGCTGGCCGTGGCGTCCTTGCCCGCGCCGCGCCCGTAAAACAGCGCATCACCGACCACATCGCCGCGCACAAACACGGCGTTGAACACGCCGTTCACGCTGGCCAGCACGTGCGCGTTGGGCACGAGCGTGGGATAAACCGAGACCTGCACGCGGCAACTGCCTTCCAGTTTTTTTACCGTGCCGATGAGCTTGATGGTATAGCCCAGTTCGCCGGCATATTTGATGTCCAGCGCGGAAACGTGGCGGATGCCCTCGACAAAAACTTTTTTAGGCTTCACCCAGAAGCCGTGCGCGAGCGAGGCCAGAATCCCGATCTTGTGCGCGGCGTCGTGGCCGTCAATGTCGAGGTCGGGCGGCGTCTCGGCGTAGCCCAGTTTCTGCGCGTCGGCCAGCACGGCACCGAAATCCGCGCCTTCGAGCTTCATGCGCGTGAGGATATAATTGCAGGTGCCGTTGACGATGCCGTAAAGCGCGTTGATGCGGTTGCCGACAAAACCTTCGCGCAGCGACTTGATGATGGGAATGCCGCCGCACACGCTGGCCTCGTAATAAAGATTCGTGCCGTATTTCTTCGCGGCGGCAAACAGCTCCTCGCCGTGCGCGGACAACAGTGCCTTGTTGGCGGTGACCACCGGCTTGCCAAGTTTCAACGCGGCCAGAATGATTTCGCGCGCGGTGGTGGTGCCGCCGATGAGTTCCGCGACGAACTGGACTTCAGGATCAAAGACAACTTCGCGCCAGTCGGTTGTGAGCAGGCTGGCGGGAATCGTCGTGGCGCGTTTTTTCTTCAGGTCACGCACGGCGACGCGGTGGACTTTGACCTGCGCGCCGATGCGCGAGGCGAGAAGCGCGCCGTTGCGCGCGAGCGCCTCAAACACGCCGCTGCCGACAGTGCCGCCGCCGATGATGCCAAGGTTGACCTGCTGCATAATTAAGCGCACAGCTTGCCGCGAAACGGCGCAAGGGACAACTTCAAAGAATGCAAAAGGATGAATGCAGAAACAAACTACCTCGCGCTGAAATGCGCGCCAATCATTTCAGCGATTTTTTCCAGCGCGCACGTTTCGTCCGGCGTGTATTCGTGCGGGCGCAGCGTGCCGATACCAAGTGTGCCGACAATTTTTCCACCGGCGCGGATGGGCACGCACAATGCCCCGCCGACGCCGGTCTGTTTTGCGGCAGGCCTGGCGACGCCGCTGGTGTCGGTCTGCAGATTGCAAATCGTCACCGGCCGGTTTTGCGCGACGGTTTGGCCGGCAATGCCTTTGCCGACGGGAATGGTTTTGACCACGTCGAGCAACGGCGGCGGCAAACCGATTTGCGCGACGAGGTGGAGCAACTGCGTCTGCGAATCGAGCCGGTGCAGCGTGCCCGTTTCGGATGAGAAATGATTCAGCACGGCGCGCAGCACCGGCTCCAGCGGCGCCGACGGCGCCAGCAGGGTTTCGACCTGTTTGAGAAATTCAGTCATTTTTGGGTCGGCGTCATGCGCGGGCTTCACCACGATAATGCAGCACTTTCACCTTTTCCAGCGTGACGAGGCCGCCGCTGATCATCTGGTCCAGCTCGGGCAGGAAGGCGTTGATGTTTTCCTCGCTGTCCACGATCTCGATGATGAGCGGCAGATCCATCGAGAGCCGCAAAATTTTCGCGGTGTGCAGCCGGCTGGCCCGGCCGAAGCCCATCGGCCCGCGCAGCACCGTCGCGCCGGCGAGGTGCCGTTCACGCGCCTTGAGGACGATGGCCTCGTAAAGCGGCTTGTGTTCCCAGCGGTCGCTTTCGCCGATGAAAATGCGGAGCAGGACGGCGTCAGTTGGAATTTGCATATTAATTTCCTTTCATGGAATTGAACATTGCCCCCAGCGCGTAGCCGAGCCACACGGCAACGAGGCAAAGCACGACGGACAATAAAATATTTCCGCCGACGTAAAGCCATTCGCGGTCCTGCGCCAGCCGGAGCGTCTGCAGGCTGAACGAAGAAAAGGTCGTGTAGCCGCCACAGATGCCGATCATCAGAAACTGCCGGACGCCGGGCGAAATCAACACGCGCCCATCGGGATCGGCATACGCCGCGAAGATGCCGATGAGAAACGAGCCGGTGACATTGATGATGAGCGTGCCCCACGGAAACGTCTCGCCGAAACGCGCCGAGATCAGACCGTTGAGGCCGAACCGCGCCACGCTGCCGAGCGCGCCGCCGATTGCCACCCAAAGATACGCGAGCATAAGTTCGCCGCAAATCTTGCAACTGCCAGCGAATCAGTGCAACCGAAATGCGCGGGCATTTCCGCCGGAAAATAAATTTGCCGGAAAAAATCCCGCGTTTTTGAAAACCGCGCGGCTGATTGGAAAAACGGTTTTGCCGGCCGCCGCGCCGACCGGGGTTTCAAAAATAAGACGTTGATTTCCATTTACTTGCGACTTGATTGTGAACGGAGCCGGAACTTCCGCGTCTTACACTTGTTAAATAAAAAGCCACGGTCAACATCAACCAACATTTATGAAAAATTATTTTCCCCTCAAAACCCTGCTTGCCTTGACGGTGGCCATCGCCGCCGCCGGCTCCGAAAGCCCAGCTCATGCCCAGCCGGTTCCCGCAACCGCCAGCGCGGGCGCGCTGCCCTCCGGCATCCAGCCCGGCACGCCGACGGCGGAAGTCATCAAGCTCGCGCAGGCCGGCGTGGATGTCAGCGTCATCCAAAATTACATCAACAGTTGTCCCAGCGCCTTCAACATTGGTGCCGATCAAATCATTGCGCTGACCGACGCCGGGGTTTCGACCGAAATGGTGAACGCGATGATTGCGCACGACAACAAATTTTCCGCCGCCAGCGCGCAACCGGCTCCCGCCGCGCCGACACCGGCGGACAATATGCAACCGGCGGCGCCGTCCGCCGTGACCCAGACGGATTTTGAAACCACGCTGGCGCCCTACGGCCAGTGGGTTCAGGTGGACGGCTATGGCCGTTGCTGGCGGCCGACGACCGTGATTTACGATTCGACTTGGCAGCCGTATTGCGACCGCGGCCGCTGGGTTTATACCGACTGCGGCTGGTATTGGGACTCGGATTATTCGTGGGGCGTCACCTTTCACTATGGCCGCTGGTTCAACACGCCAAACTACGGCTGGTGCTGGTGGCCGGACACCGTCTGGGCGCCGTCGTGGGTGACGTGGCGTTCCTCCGGCGACTATTGCGGCTGGGCGCCGCTGCCGCCGTTTGCCGTCTATCAGCCGGGCATCGGCTTCACCTATCGTGGCGCGAACGTGTCGGTGAGTTTTGGGTTCGGCCTGTCCGCCAGCTGTTTCACGTTTGTGTCCGTCGGCAATTTCTGCCAGCCGCACCCGCGCAGCTACTGCGTGCCGCGCCAGCAGGTCACGCAGATTTACAACCAGACGACCATCATCAACAACTACGGCTCCTACAACCGCACCATCGTCAACCACGGCATCCCCGTCACCGCCGTCGGCGCGGCGGCACATCATCCCATCCAGCCCATCAGCGCCGCCACCCTGGCCAATTCGCGCAACCACGTCTGGTCAACCGGCAATTCAAGCTGGAACCCGGCTCATGCCGGCACGGGTTCACCGGCCAATTTTGGCGCAGGCAACAATAATTACAATGTGAACAACCGTGTTCCAACCCAGCAAACCCAGCACAATGACGGCGGCAACAGTTTCAACAACTATAACTACCGCCAAAACAACAACGACAACAACGCCACCCCCGGCCATCGCCCGCCGTTCAGCCAACCCGCGCAACCGGTAAACCGCGCCAACGAATCCGCGCCGGCCAGCCATCCGCAAAATTACGGGACGCCATCGAGCCAGCCAAATCAGCACCAGTCCGGCTGGTCCGGGCGCAATGATTATTATCCACCCGCACAGAACCTCGTGCCGCATGCCGCCAACACCGCCTCGGCACCGGTGTCACCCGCGCAAAGCCAGCCAGCCAGCGCCGGCGGTCGAAACCAGAACTGGCTCACGCAAAACCATTGAGGCGGAAGTTTTCACGAACGCCGCGACCAAACTCGTCGCGGCGTTTTTGCTTTTGCCCGTCCGCGCGCGCTGGCAACCTGTTGGTGTGGGCATTTCCCGGCAACAATTTGAGCAGATGCAGCGGCGCCTCAACGGCAAAACACCGCGCGCGGTGCTTCCGCTTGTCACTCGTCACTCGTCACTCGTCACTCGGCAGGTCATTCTTGGCATTGACCCGTCGGTGCGCGGCACCGGCTACGGCGTCATTCGCGTGGAAAAAAATAATTTATCCGCGCTCGCGCAAGGCACGATTACCTGTCCAAAAGATTGGGGGCGTTCGCGCTGCCTCGCCAAAATTTCGCAGACGCTCCGCGACCTCGTGCGCGAACATCAGCCGACGGTTTGTGTGGTCGAGGGACTTTTCTTCGCGCAAAATTTGAAGACGGCCATCATCATGGGCGAGGCGCGCGGCGCGGCCATGGCGGCGATTGCCGAGGCCGGTCTGGACATTTACGAAATCGCCACGCGCAAGGTGAAGCTGGCGATCGTCGGCTACGGCGCGGCGCAAAAACTGGCCGTCGCCAAGATGGTGCAACGGATGTTGAACCTCGCCGAGCTGCCCGCGCCCGACGCGGCGGACGCGCTCGCGCTCGCGCTGACGCACGCGCAGGAAAATTCACGGCACGGTTTGAATCTACTAAAGAAAATATGAATTT
>Ga0302281_10001842_pt1 | contig 15263 bp, 13 predicted proteins | sample III_Fen_E1_2_FD_198762 | JGI IMG/M metagenome (GOLD analysis project Ga0302281, IMG submission 198762) | Peat permafrost microbial communities from Stordalen Mire near Abisko, Sweden - III_Fen_E1_2 | ecosystem: Environmental > Terrestrial > Soil > Wetlands > Permafrost | place: Sweden: Abisko...
TCGTATTGGCTCGCCGAAAAAGATAGGGGGATTAACGGACGTCGTTTCGAATCCCAGCTATTCCACCGCGGTGGGATTGGTCCTTATGGGGATGCAAACGCAGGATCCTCAACCCAGCAAAAAACCGGCTAGTTTCGCGGCGGGAGGGGACATGTTTAACAACGTTTTGGACCGCATGAAGAAGTGGTTTGGTGACTCGATATAAACTAGATGGAAGTCGCCATCCTGCAGAGCGACGATTCCATTTAAGAGTCCAAAGAGGGCTTTTTTCTTTGAAAATAATGAAATTGGCTCACCTTTTAGCCCGGGAATTTCATATAATTAGGGCGTTGTAAGGTCGCTGGGGAGCGGCCGGCTGGACGTTGAAAAGCGGGATGACCTGCGCTTTTCAAACGAGCACCACAGGCCATAAAAAATTTGGGGGGAATCCGAATGATAGAATTTGCCGATGATGAGATGCAGCAGTACATGGCTCACTTGAAGGTCATAGGAGTGGGCGGGGGCGGATGTAACGCCGTTAACCGAATGATCGACGCCGGTATCGAAGGTGTCGAATGTATCGCAGCCAACACCGATTACAAATCACTTCGCCGCAACAAAGCCACCAAGAAAATCCAATTGGGAAAATTCCTGACCAAAGGTTTGGGGTCGGGTGGTAATCCTGCGATCGCTCGTGAAGCGGCTGAAGAATCCCGCGAAGATATCCAAAAAACGCTTGAAGGCGCCGACATGGTTGTCATCGTTGCCGGAATGGGCGGCGGAACCGGAACCGGTGCGGCTCCGATTGTGGCTGAAATCGCCCGCAAAATGGGCATCTTAACGGTGGGTATTGTGAGCCGTCCTTTTGAACATGAAGGACCGGTCCGCAAGGCCCAGGCTGAAGACGGCTTGCGCGCGATGATCCCGCATGTGGACACTTTTGTGGTGATCCCAAACGAACGAATCAATATTGTCTGTGAACAAGACATCGCTTTCACCGCGGCCTTTGCCCGAGTGGATGATGTTTTGATTCAGGCTATCCAGGGTATTTCGGAAGTCATTCATTCCGAAGGAACCATCAACCGCGACTTCGCCGACGTGAAGCGTGTTTTGACCGCCAAAGGAAAAGCGCTTATGGGAACGGGTTATGGCACCGGTGAAGACCGCGCGATCAAAGCGATTCAAAAAGCGGTTAACAGTCCTCTGTTGGAGGATGTGGATATCGCCCGCGCCGATACCATTTTGGTCCAGGTGACAGGCGGAACGAATTTCTCCCTGAACGAATTTAACCAGATTAATGGTTTCTTGCAAAAGGCCGCAAAGCCTGGCGTGGAAATCATTCCGGGTGTGGCAGAAGATCTTAATTTGAAAGACGGCTTGCGGGTGACGATCATCGCGACCGGCTTTGACGCGGTTAAAACTGAGGAAGATTCGATCTCAACCGTCTTGGATTTTGAGAATTTTGTGAATCAAAAATACAAGACCGACAAAGCCAGCTCTTCAGAGCCGGTAGCTGAGGGTGAGTCGGATTTGCTTTCTAAATTGTCGGAAGGCCAGTATGAAATTCCGGCTTTTATGCGCCGCCGTATGGCAACCAAGAATTCTCATAACTGATTGAATACAGGGGTCTGGAAAGGTTTTCATTTTGGACTTGAAGGGGAGTCGGCGCTTTTGGCTTCTTCTGGTGCTGTTACTGACGGCTGGAATAGCGGTTTACCTCACCCTAAGACCTGAATGGCCCTTTCAAACCACGCCGGTATCTTTACCGGTGGTGTTGGAGCCGACGACCCCAACGGCTCAAACAACGGCAGGAGTTTCAACCGTTCTCGAATCCGCTTCATCCACCAATATAGTTTCAGTGGAAGCGGTAGGGTTAACGGTTAACGCTCAAACCGCCGGTTCTTTAAACGATAGCCCTTTTGTGGTGTTGTGCTATCACCGGTTTGTGTCCCATCCGGAAAAGTTTACGGAAAAACTGTCTGAATACCGGTTTCCCCAGGCCGAGTTTCGCTGGCAGATGCAGTATCTTAAAGATAATGGAATTACCCCCATTTCCATGCGGCAATTGAAAGACTACTGGTTTGGCGGAAAACCCCTTCCCGCCAGACCGGTTCTTTTAACCTTCGACGATGGTTTTCGAAGTCTTTACGATGTGATGTTCCCCGTTCTTCAACAATTCAAATATCCCGGCGTTCTTTTTCTCTACACGGATTTTATCCGGGATCAGGGAGATTCACTGACCCTGGAAGATATTAAGGCGATGCAAAAGTACGGCATGGAGCTGGAATCCCACACGAAGAGCCACTTGAACCTCGGCTATGTAGAAGAAAAAACCGCAGCCAACGACTTTTCGGTTTTATTGACAAAGGAGTTGTCAGACCCGCTGGAATACATTGAAAAAGAATTTAATTACACTCCCACCACCCTGGCTTATCCCTATGGGGTTTATGACGACAGGATTGTTGAAGAAACCCAAAAGTTAAACTATCAATTGGCTTTTACGGTGAATCCGGGACCCAATGACCGGACGGTGCCGCCGCTCAAATTAAAGAGGGATTTAATTTTGAATCCCATCGGCCATGAGTCCTTTGCCGCTTTATTCGCGACGAAGGTTCTTCATCTGGCGCAGGTTTATCCGGGTGACGGCGAATTCATCCTCAAGCACAGACCGCTTGTGTCGATGATCATTCAAGACGACATTGATTATAAAACCATTAAACTTTACATCGGAACGGCTTCGGTTAATTACAGCTATAACCCCAAGACGCATGAATTAAAACATCAACTTAAAAAAGCTTTGAAATCGGGCGGCCATTTTGTGCGGGTGGAAGCTGTCGATAAGACGGGCCAGCCCAGAAACTACACCTTTTATTTCCGAATAAAGCATTCGGGGCTGGTTTTGGCGCCGACCAAAGAAGAGAAGTTGACCGGGGTGGATGATAAATGAGCACAAGTAAATTATTCGGAGCCGCTCTTTTTAAAAAAATAACGTTGGCGTTTTTTTTGTGTTTTGCCCTTACCTTATCTTTGAACGCCGATAATTCTATCACGCTTAAATATACCTATCGGACGGATCAGACTCAGGTGATACCTTTAAAAGACGGCCAGGGCCGGATGTATTTGCCTTTGGCGGACGTGGTGAAGTTTTACGGCATCGATCTTCAATTTGACGCTCAAACCCAAAGAGTAATGTTGTCCAAAAATAAAAATCAGGTCAAATTGGTTTTGTCCCAGCCCATGTTTATGGCTTTGAACCCCAACGAATCTTTTGAAACCGATCCCGCGGTGGAAATTGAGGGTCAACTGGCCGTGACCCCGGCTACGGCTCAGGATTTATTGGCCGCTATTTTGGGGATTAACAGCCGTTTTTTATCCGATCAACAGGTATTGATTGTCGGTGGAGTGGCTGCTGCCGAGCTAAAAAATGAAATCGTCGCGCAGGAACAAGTCGCTGCTTCTGTTACACCGGTCATTAATGCAGTCTCGTCTGTGCCGACCTCCGCGCCGATAACCGAAGAAATCGTAAACGCGCGGGGCGAGGAAGAAACGACTGAAAATTTAATCGTTCCCCAAAAGCGGGAAGACAAAAGGGGATATCACGTCGATTGTATCGTGATTGATCCGGGTCATGGCGGCAAGGACATTGGGGCCAAAGGCTACGATAACCGTTACTTTGAAAAACAAGCCACTTTGGCGATTGCCACAAAAGTGGTTCGATTGTTAAGGAAGCAACCAGGACTTACGGTTTTAATGACGAGAGACAGGGATTGCTTTGTGACCCTAAAAGGCCGCACTCAGTATGCCAATAAACATAAAGCCGATCTTTTTGTTTCCATTCATTGTAATTCAACCCCGAGAAGCAAGGCCGGCAACGCATCGGGAACAGAGATATGGGTTTACAGTCCAAAGAAAAAAAATCATTACGCTGATTTTGAGACCAGCCAAGAAAACACAAGCAGTGATGATTTTGGCATTTTTAGTGATCTTTCCTATCAAAGATATTATCAACGAAGCTACAGTGTGGCTGAAAATGTTGAAGAGTATATTAATAAGCGTTTAGGACAGCATATCCGCCGGGTTCAACAAGCCAATTTTTACGTTTTGGGCAGGGTGAATATGCCTTCGATTTTGATTGAAACCGCTTTTATCAGTAATCCGAGGGAAGAATTCAAATTAGAAGACCCGGATTGGCAGGATAATATGGCGAAGGCGATCGCGGACGGTATTTTATCCTATCGGAATATAGTGGAGAACCTTGTCGATGTTAAACAAGCTCAGTGATGACATTTTAGAAGACCGTAGGGGCGGGGTTTTGACCCTGTCTTTTCCGCGGTTCGGCCATTCGACTCTGGTGCGTCATGCGATTTCAACCCGTGTGGGCGGCGTCAGCCGCAGTTCTTATCAATCCATGAATATCAGTTATAAAGTGTCGGATGATTCTTTAAGGGTAGAAGAGAACCGGCGGCTTCTTTCCGAATCCATCGAAATGAATCTGGATAAAGCGGTTTATTTGACCCAGATTCATAGTGATAAAGTATTCAAACTCGACAGTTCTAATCTTCCTCCTAAAGGCCAGCCTCTTGGTCAGGGTGACGCGGTTATTACTAATTTATCTCAAGTTCCTATTTCCATTTTGGTGGCAGATTGTCTGCCGATTCTTTTTTATGACCAGATCCACAAAGCAATCGGTTTGGCGCACGCGGGCTGGCGGGGAACGGTGACTCAAATCGCGGTTAAAACATTAAAAATGATGACCGAGACTTACGAGACTAACCCGGCGGACGTCAAAGTGGTTTTAGGTCCCGCGATTGGACCTTGCTGTTATGAAGTGGGATTGGACGTGAGAGAAAAATTTGATTCTTTTTCTTATGCCGGTGAAATTTTGGAACAAAGCGGTAAATCCCATTGGAAATTGAACATTCCCGAGGCAAACGCACGACAGCTTTTGGAAGCGGGAGTGACGGAGGATCATTTGATCCGTTCTAATCTTTGCACGGTGAATCACATTGATTTGTTTTATTCCCATCGAGCGGACGCTGATTCTGAACAACCCACGGGCCGTTTTGGAGCATTTTTGATGTTGGTCAGTTGAAAGGAGTTTTATGGGTTTCTTTAAAGACCTGTTGATCAAGTGGGGTGTACTGGAACGACCCAAAGCCATTCGAAAAGGGGATAGAAGAAGGAGAAACCGTCGTTACGAAAGAATCACCGAATATAAAAACTCACCCGAATATAAAACCAGAATGAAACGCGACCGGAGAAAAGTTGAACAACGCAAAACAATATAGTCTCGGTCGATTAAGGTGAATGCCAGACATCGTTAAAGTAAGTCAAAGAGTCGGTGTTGTTGCATCCGCCCATAATCCACTCCTGATTGTTGAAAGATAAGCTTAGATGATCGAACCGGCCAGTGAAGGGTGTGGTTCCCGGACTCGCCCAGCTGGTGAAATTATTGGTGCTATATACGGCAGAGAAAGGACCTCCCTCAAATTCGGCGTAACCGCAGGTAAACCAAACCGAATTGTTATTCACAACAAGTTGGTGGTAAAAAACGGGTGTGAAGGAATTGTAAATTAGACCCCAGGTCGCGCCGTTGGCGGATGACCAAATATCCGAGTCTGATGTGTTTACTCCCATGCCGCTATCATGACCGCACATCAAATAAATGTTTCCATTGAAACTGACGGCCGCGGAGCCCCAACGGGCTGATGGTTGAGTGGTAGCTGTTCCTAAGGTAATACCGGGAGCGTTGGCTAAAACCTGCGTCCAGGTAATTCCGTCCGGGGAACTCCAGACATCATTTAACCCGACGGATGTGATGTTGGAGGGGTTAGGCGTTCCGCCGATCACCCAAATTAAGTTATTGAAAATAATCGCTGAAAAATCTTCTCGAGGACAAAATTGAGTGCCGCCTACCACACTGGAACTAATCCCGGCGTTGTTCGCCAAGATTTGGGTCCAGGTCACACCATCCGGTGAACTCCAAACATCGTTCATTAAAGTACCGTTGTTATTGCCGCCAATAAAATAGAGATTGTTGTTTAACGTTACGGCCTGACCGCCATAGCGGCCGTTAAAACCAGGAGAGGCCGTTTGGGTCCAGGTTTTACCGTCACCGGATTTCCAAACATCGCCGTAGAACTGAGTAACGCCCGCGGTAATATTGCCGGAAGCTGTAACGGGATTGCTGCCACTGGCTCCGCCGATGATCCACATGTTGTTATTAAATACAGCACCGGTGAGTCCATAGCGGGCGGCCCAGGGCGCTTGTTTTGTCGCTTCAATCCAGCCGCTGCTGTTATTGCCGTTGGCCGATGTGGGCGCGTTTCGACAGCCTTGTAAAAAAGCAAAGGATAGGATTAAGAACAGGAAAGAAAAACGTTTCAAAAGAAGTTCCTTTAGTTAATATGGAAAACCTAACGGTTTATATTCGAAATACATGAACGCTTATTCTAATTAAGGTGATCAAGGCGTAAAAGGGCTTATAAAACACCTAAACGCTGGAAAGTTTAGCATGAAAGACTTACAAAAAACCGGCAGGCCGATGTTCCTTTCAATACTTTGTGTTTTTGGTTTTTTTGGGTGTTTTTTGAGAACCATTTTAGTGATATCACCAGCGGTTCAGGCCCATGGACGTTGGTACGCTGTTTATATCTCTTTAAGTGCCGTTATTATGATTATTTGTCTTTGCGGCTTATGGTTGATGAAAAAGTTGGCATTTTGGGCTTTTTTGACCTATTTCATTCTTAACACAGGGATTAATGGGGCAGTAGGGCTTTTGAATTTCAAGACAATCTTATTAAATCCACAAGACTTTGCTTCATTCGCCTTAGTTCCACTTATCTTATTTACAACCCTCATTTTTTACCGGCGTTTGGATTAGGAATGGACGGAATATTACTCGTTCCACAGCCTTTTTCTTTGCCACTAACGCTTCTTTGCGGGCAGTGTTTCCGTTGGCAGCAGGATCCAACTCGGCCCGAATGGTTTCAAGGTGTGGCGGGTCAGGTTTATTGGGAATTGAATCAGAATGGCGATCAACTGAGTTGGAAATGTAGTTCTTCCGAAGTACGGGGAATGGAAGCTTCTCTTTGGTTAAGCTATTACTTGGGTTTTGAGGATGAGTTGGCCTCTTGGACCCAGGCTTTTGAAGACAGCGAAGTTTTGGGCAAACCGATCAAAGTTCTCAAAGGGTTAAGGTTGATTCGCCAGGAACCCTGGGAATGCACGGCTTCCTATATGTTTGCTCAAGGTTTATCGGTCAAGGTGATCCGCCATGCTATTGGAAAATTTTGCGTGAAGTTTGGAAATCCTATTCCTGATGCGGCCGGTTATTTTGCTTTTCCCGAACCCGCGGCCATTGCCCAATTATCCCCTGACCAATTAAAGCCCTTTACCAATAATTACAGGGCGCGGGCAGACCGCTTGATTCGGGCAGCCCGAGTCGTGGAAGCCCAGGTTCTTATTTTGGGCCATTTCAAAAATATCCCCTGTGATGACGCCAGAGAAGCTTTGATGGTATTGGATGGAATAGGACCGAAAATAGCGGACTGTATTTTACTTTTTTCTATGGATCACTATTCGGCTTTTCCGGTGGATCGGTGGGTTTTGAGGGCCATGAAACGATATTACCGTTCGGTCAAATTGCTGGGCGGAGGAAACGAAGCTCCAACAAGAACCCAGTATGTAAAAATTGTTCAAAAAGCCAGAAAGTTTTTGGGTCCGCGTTGCGGCGTCGCCAGCGAGTATTTGTTTTTATTTTTACGGCTTTTGGATGACGCGAAATTGAGAGATGAGTTGAAACCTTATTGTCAGGAATGGGAAACACTGCTCTCGATAATTGCTATACCCAAGCCGCTTGCCGGCAAAAAGTCATGAAAACATCTATTTTGATCGTGTCTACTACTATCAAAATCGAGCCTAGTTTCGAAAGTGTTTTAGGGAAACTGGAGCCGATTGTGGTTCCGGAGCTATTAACCGCGCTAAAGATTTTAAAAAAACATCGTTTTGATATCTGTTTTATTCAAATCCATTTGTCGAAAAACGCCGAATTTCACTTATTAAAACGAATTCAAAAAATCGCCGGATCCTGTGATTTGCTGATCGCGTTGGAACAAAACCAAATCCAGAAGGGGATGGACGTTTTGGGAAGCTATGGGGATTATTTGGTTATTCCTTATGCCTGGAATGAGTTGAAACTGAAGTTAGAGAAGATTCTCACGAAAAGAAATCTGGAGCGTGAGAATCGTTTTTGGAGAGTGGAATTAGCCGCGCTTTTGGCTGACCGCAAAAGTATAACTTTAGAGGATATACCGGCTGAAATATGGGAAAAGGGTGTTGGTGAGGTTAGAAAAGAGGGCCAATTTTTTAAACGTTCCCGAAGCGAGTTTGAAAGGGAGTGTCTTCGAGGCGCTTTGGAAAGGGCTAGAGGCAGTCAAACTCAAGCGGCGAAATCCCTTGGAATTCATCGAAATACGCTGATTTGGAAGCTAAAAAAGCTGAATTTAATGGCGGAATGTCAAAAGATTGTCCGCAAACGGAAAGCGGGTAAATTGAGTAAGAGTGAACATCCTCAAAAAACCCTTTAAAATCGACAATATCCTTGCTAAACCCTTATATCTACGGTATAAAAGTCGTGATTTCTAAATCCAGGAGGTGGACGTTGACCAAGAGCGAACTGCTGGGGACGCTAGCAAATGAAACAGGTTTAAAGAAAAAGGACGTGGATAATCTTATGCAAGCGTTGCGTAGCACTATCTACAAAACCTTGAAAACCGAGTACAAAATTAAGCTCGACGGTTTGGGCGTATTTCAATTGAAAGATCGGAAAGCTCGTCAAGCCCGCAACCCGCGCACTGGCGAATTGGTTAATGTTCCGGCCAAGAAAGTAGTCAAATTCCGCGTTTTGAAAGATTTAAAAGAAGCGGTTTTGAGCTAATTTTCAAATAAGTTGAAAAGTTACTGAAAGCACCCTATTTCAAAAGAATAGGGTGCTTTTTTATTTATTCGTCAGAAATTCTCTGGTTTCTTTTAGGAAACGGTCTTGAGTTTAAATCCCTCCCCATCCGTTAAATTACGATTTTATTTAGGATCGGCCTTATTTTTTCTTTGGATTATTTGGGTTTTAACTGAGTTTTTCATTCATTGTCCCAATGCCTGGTTATCCTTTCATTTTCCAACCGTAGAAACACTCGATTTTGCCAAACTTTTTAAAGCATTAACTGAATTTTCATCGATCATTTTAATGAGTCTTTGGGTTTTAGCGCTCATGGGTTGGATGGGACATCGAACTCTGCGTGTTTTAGGAGCGGTTAGGACCAGTTCATCAATGGCCCTTTGCTTGGAAATGGCGCTAGGGATTTTTTTCTGGGTTTTATTTTGGCTGGGATTGGGTTTGACCCGTTTATGGTTTGGACCGATTTGGCTCGGCGCGATGATACTAACATCCCTTGGTGCCATTCCAGACTTGTTTCATTCGGTTAAGAATTTCAGAAACATTAAAAAGCCGGACTTTCCTTTATGGTTCATCGGGCTAATAGTTCTTTATGGATTCATCGCGGTTATTCACGCGCTTCTTCCGGAAATTTTTTATGACACGTTAAATTATTTTCTAGGACTTCCTCAGTTTTGGTTTTATCAACACGGCATTTCGGATAATACACAACAGCTTTATTCCGGTTTTTTTTATGGAGGGTCGCTGTTTTATATGGGTGGATGGGTGCTGGCGGGTACGGAAGGAGCGAAACTTTTGAGCGTAGCGGTTTGGGCTTTTTGCTCAATTCTGGCCTATGGGTGGGCTCAAGAATTGTCGGGCAAAAAGGCTGCAGTGATGGCGGCGGCCGTGGTTTTGACATTTCCCCTACTTTATTTAAATGCCTGGGCTGTAAGAGTGGACGGGCTTTTTACCTTCGTTTCGCTTTTATTTCTTTACACGCTGACAAAAGCTTTTGAGGATGATTTAAAAAATAAACGCTGTGAGTGGCTAATGTTATCTGCCCTCTTTGCGGGATTGGCCGTGTCCGTTAAACCAACGGCGCTGGTGGTTGTTGTTGCGGTTATTTTAGTACTGATCGTACGAAGAGAGCGGAACTTGAAAGGGTATTGGGGCTTTGCGGTACTTGTCTTTACTCTTTTAGGTTTATTGTTAGTGGGGCCGTGGTTGTTGAAGAATTGGATTTTTGCAGGTAATTCTTTTTTTCCTTATGGATTCTTCTGGATGGGTGGGCGGTCCTTAGCGGTGAACGGTTACAACCATCTGCTGCATGATAACAGGCAGTTTCTGCCGATGGATCAGGGTCTTTGGTCTTATGTAAATTTGCCATGGCGTTTAACTATGCCGGATATGGGGGACGATCAAATGATCGGTCCACTGGTTCTGGCTTTTTTACCAGGTATTTTTCTATTTAAACTTAAAGAACCTCAAAAATTTCTTCTCTGGGTTCTTGTAGTTTCTTTTGTCTTGGGGTTTTCACTTTCGCACATGCTTCGTTTTTCCATGCCGTCTTTTATTCTGGCTTTGATTCTTTTTTCGGTTGTTTATATGTCCAAAGAAGCGCCCCCGATGTTTCAATGGGGTTGGAAAATCTCGGTTTGGATTTTTGCTGTGTTTTTTCTCGGCTTCTACGCCCTCATCAGCGGACAATATTATCAAGGCTGGGATCGTTGGACGGGACAGGAGAGCCGTGAGGCTTTTCTGAGCCGCCAGATGTCCAATTCTTATGAGCCGCTAGTAATCTGGACCGATCAACATCTTCCGGTGGACGCCCGTCTTTTGATCGCGGGAGACGCGCGGGGACTTTATTATCCCCGGTCTTTTTACGCCAATTCGGTTTTTGACGAGCCCTTCTTGGTACAGGCGGCCCGGCAGGAAAAGGACGCGGCCGGTATTTTGAAAAAACTCCATCAAGCGGGGATTACGCATCTGGTTATTAATGGTCCGGAAGGGTTACGGCTTTCCGCTGATTATGGTCAATATGACCTGAAACCGGAAGAATGGGCGAAACTAAACGGTTTAGTGGCCCAGGGACTGAAACCCCTCTACTGGAAAAATTTTCAAGCTGTTTACGCCGTGAAAGACGCATTAAGCGATGAAAAGTCTCCCTACCTTTTAAACCTCTTTTCCTTTTTATCGCCCTACGCCTATGATTTCTCCGAGGCGCTCAAGGCTGATGACAAACCGAAAGCTAAAAACGCTTTGAATCATATCTTGGCGTTTTTTCCGAGAGAAACTTATTGGCGCGAACAGCTTCAACAACTTCACTAATCCCAATCCGGCGGGTTTCATGAAAAATACCATCATTCCATTACCCGCGGCTCAGCACCGTAATGGTTTCATTGCTCTGACATATGTATTGATATGGGCTGGGGCTGTGTTCATTTGTTTCTTTTCTCAATTGGATAAAACCTTTCATTATTGGGGTCTTTTATTTAACGCTGACATTTTTCCGACTGGGGACAGTGCCCAGTGGTTCAAGATTTGGGGAGAATCACTCAAAGCGGTTTTAACCACCACTCTAGTTGCCGGTGTCACCTTGGTTTTGGGACAAAGAGTCCGAAAAGTATTTCAGCTGGAATTCTCCGACAGCTGGGTTCGATTTGGATTTGATTTTGGATTCGGAATCGTGGTTTTAGGTTTTTTTTGGGTGGGAACGGGTTTATGCGGTCTTTGGTACGCTTCGGTTTGGCAAGGATTGGCGGTGGTTTTACTTTTAGTGTTGGCCTGGGAAACTTTTAATTTTTTCCGACGGTTTTCACTGCCTTCCTGGAATTCCATCAAGTCTATCGGCCCCAGTTATATTTTTTTAGGATTGGCTGGTTTGGGCTATGTTCTTTTAACCTTTTTAGTCAACCTGACTCCTGAAACCTTTTATGACTCGATGGTGTATCACCTAGCGGTCCCCGAATATTGGCTGTCTCATCACGGGTTGAGCGATTTTCCCACGAACTTTTTTTCTAACTACCCTTACGGCGCTGAAACCTACTTTTTAAACGGGTTGGTGTTTCAGGGCACTGAATCGGCCAAAATGCTCCACGCGGTTGCCCTGGTAGTTTGCGCTTTATTGGCGGGCGGCTGGGCCAGGGAACTGGGCGGACCTCGGGCCGGTTATTTGGCTTTAGGATTAGTGCTCACTCTTCCGCATTTCGCGATCAATGTTTGGACGACCCAGGTGGAAGGTTTTCTAGCCCTGGCGGCGGTTCTCTTTATATATGCTCTGAACCGTTGGATAAGTTCGAAAGAGCTTTCATGGGCTTTCGCGGCTGGCTTATTCGCCGGATTGGCGGTGGGAGTTAAATATAACGGAGTTATTGTGATCGTCGCGGCTTTAGCGGTTCTGGTTTTTCAAAAGCCCGTGTTTAAAAGTAAAGATCTGTGGAAATCCTTTCTTTTCTTCGCGGTTGGGTTTCTTTTAACGGTTGGGCCCTGGGTTTTGAAGAACTGGGTTTATACGGGTAACCCGGCTTTTCCTTATTTCACCTCCCTATTTCAGGGTCGACATTTGCCATCAGCAGGGTACGAAAAACTTTTAACCGAACAGCAGGGCCGGATGACCGAGCATTGGTGGGATTGGTTGATTCTGCCCTGGAAATTGGTCATTTCCAATCCGGATAGTTATAGTTTTGCCGGGCCGGTCGCATTGGCCTTCTTACCGCTTTTGTTTTTATTCAAACTCAAACATCCCATTTTGCGGTTTTTGGTCTGGGTTTCTCTGCTGGTTTTTTTGGCCTGCGTAGCGGTTACCCACATTCTCCGGTTTATGCTGCCGGATTTTGTTCTTCTCTATATTCTCCTGGGGGCGGTTTTAGCGGGTGGAGACAGACCGGCATGGGGCAAAGGGGCCGCCTGGGTTGCCGGGTTCTCAGCCATTCTCTGTTTCGGCTATATGGCCGACATGGTTCATTATTATTACGACTTTGCCGGTATTTTTTCAGGCCGTCAAACCCGCGACCAATACCTGACCGATTCTCGAAAGCTGACTTCTTATTACGAAATGGCCCAATGGCTGTCGGCCCATTTGCCGGAAGATAAGCGTCTACTGATCGTGGGAGATGCCAGAGGTCTTTATTACAAACAGCCTTTTTTAACCAATACGGTTTTTGACGATCAAACTTTGGCGAAGATCGCGCGGGAAGAAACGACCGCTCAGGGAATCGCCGAGCGTTTGCGGAAAATGGGCGTGGACTATTTGGTGGTTAACGGACTTGAGGGCATTCGGGTATCAAAAGACTACGGCCATTACGATTTAACCACGGCCCAGTGGAAAAACCTGGACGAGTTTATTCAACGGGGAACCCAGTTGATATATTCGCAAAATCTCCAGGCGGTTTACGGCATCCTGCCCCAATTGAAAGAAAAACCCAAAGAAGAATCGGTGGATTTAGTGATGTTTTTCGCGCCCTCCGCTAGCCAGTACTTGATGGATGTTCAAAAGATGGATTTGAAGAGTGCCGAAGCTGATCTGAACCAAACACTTCAGCTTTATCCATTTTCAGATTTTTGGATGAAGCAAAAGAGCGATTTTGAGAGGCACCTATGAAGAAACGGATTCCGTTAATAGTAAGTTTGCTTAGTCCGTTTTTAATAATGACTTTTTTTTATTTTATGGATTATAAATTCAACAGACGAAATGATGGGTGGGATTGGGGGCCTTGGATCGGCTTGTTTGCATCCTCTTTGATTCCGATATATTCGATGAATTATGTAAAAAAACCGCATTTAAGAATTCTTTTTGGTGTGTTGATAGTTCCTTTATATATTTTTTTGATACTTGTGTGGTTATTTATATTTGGTTTTGTTTTTTTAGGTGAATCTCTTTGATTTTAAAGTCCTTCGGAACGGTATGTCATGCCAAAGCTTTTTAATCCAGAAGACTCATGGGTTCCGTCCGGCCAAGTCAGTGTGATTAGCCGCTCGGAAGTGGAAAAATGTATCGGCCCCACCACTGAGCCTCTTCAATTACTTTCGGGTGGACAAGCGAACACCAATATTCGAATCGGGAACGATCAGGTTTTACGTCTCTACCGCCGGGATGCCTCTATCGCGGGTAAAGAGTTAAGCCTGATTCGAAAGAATTGGAAAACTTTTGTTGTTCCTGAGGTTATTGGTTCGGGTGATGGTTTTTTATGGATGAAGTATATGAATCATTCACCGTTGGAAGATCGGGAAGAGGTTGGGGAAGCTTTGGGGAAAGCTTTGGCGGAAATACATTCCCATACCTATGAAACTGCCGGGTTTATCGGCGCAGACCTTGAAATAGAAGAACCGATGGAAAATTTTGTGACCGATATGTGGGACTATCTTTGTTCTTTTATGGACATGCCTTCCAAACTATCTCTGCCGAGTTCGTTATTAGATGAAGTGATTGAGTTTTTTGATTCTAAGATAGAGGGTCTTCAGGAAGTCGCCGGATCACCGGTTCTTTTGCACGGAGATTTTAAGGTTTCTAATCTTCATGGAAGCGATCAGGGTAAACCCCTTGTTCTGGATTGGGAATTCGCTTACGCGGGTTCGGCACTGATGGACATAGGCCAGCTTTTTCGTTGGCCGGTTTCTCCCGCCTTTGAGGAAGCTTTTCAACAGGCTTATCAGGCTTCGGGAGACCGTTTGGCAGACCGATGGAAATATTGGGCAGGCATTTTAGATCTTATTAATCTGCTGGGAATGTTGTATAAATCCACCCCGGAGTCTCAGATGGCTTTAGATATTACGGCCAAGATAAAAGCCACACTTCAAGCCGGATGAAGTAAACAGAAACGGAACAGTCATGAACAACCGATTTCATCGAACTTTATTAGCCTTTTTGCTGATATGGGCGCCTTTAGCTTTTTATGTCAGGTCGGCGGATGGGTTTACGCTGGTCAAAGAACTGGTCGGCCTTTTAGCGGTGGTTTATTTCGCGCTATTGGCACTGATGAAGGGATTTTCGGTTTATCGACAGCCCTTGGTCATCACGACCCTGCTTTTTACGCTTTGGATGGTCGCAGACTCTTATGGTGTCAGTCTGGTGAAATTTAATGTAGGGCCTGGTTCATTCCATCTCTGGTTGATCTCGGGAACACTGATCGCGGTTGTCTTTTCCTGTGCCAGGGGCATTACTTACGAGCGGTTACTGCATTGGGTATTGGGCGCGGGGGCTTTTATGGCCCTTTACGGATTTTTCCAAGTTTTGGGGATGGATAAGTACAACTGGACTACCCACTTTGACGCGAGGGCTTTCGCTACGCTGGGCAACCCCGATTATTTGGGCGGTCATTTGGTCGCTCTTTTACCCCTGGCTTTTGTTTTA
>Ga0302281_10001848_pt1 | contig 15245 bp, 13 predicted proteins | sample III_Fen_E1_2_FD_198762 | JGI IMG/M metagenome (GOLD analysis project Ga0302281, IMG submission 198762) | Peat permafrost microbial communities from Stordalen Mire near Abisko, Sweden - III_Fen_E1_2 | ecosystem: Environmental > Terrestrial > Soil > Wetlands > Permafrost | place: Sweden: Abisko...
AATTCGATCTTCCCCTCGAAAACGTCACCTGGAACGTCTACGTGAATGACCACTGGCAAGTCCTGCCCCCCACCGGCACCCTCGAACTCCAGACCGGCCCGAACACCGTCGTCCCCGCCGCCATGGACCTCAACGACTACCTCCAGAACGAATCCGCCCGTCAGGACGAAAAAACCCGCGCCGCCGAGCAAATGCTCGCCCTCGGCAACACCGCCCTGGAATCCGGCGACCCCCGCGCCGCCCGCCGCGCCTTCCAATCCGCCTACGGCCTCTCCCAGAACGACACCGCCTTCAACGAAGACGCCCGCGTCCAGCTCAACAACCTCAAACTCCAGCAAGCCCTCGTCGGCCTCAACGCCCGCCAATCCGCGCTCGCTGGCGACCCCGACGCCGTTGGCGGCAAACTCCGCGACCTCCGCAGCCGCGCCGACCTCAACTACACCCAGGACGACGCCCGCCAGATCATCGACCGCAACAGCGCCGATGAAAACGCCGCCCTCATGCGCCTCGCCGAGCGCCTCATCCAGCAGCAGGACGCCGCTGCCAGCAGCCCCGCCATGATCCACGCCAGCCTGCCCGAACAAGGCCGCCTCCTCACCTTCAAACGCTCCGTCGTCGTCGACCCCTGGGCCGACCTCCAGATCCGCCTCCGCGGCACCACCCCCCCTGCCGTATCCTCGAACCTCCGTCTCCTCACCCTCGCCGCCACCGCCCTAATCATATTAACCTTCGCCCCCCTCACCCGCCGCCTCACCGACCCAAAAACCGAATAACCCCCAGAGGCCAGCGGTCAGCGATCAGTTATACCTTTGAAGCCATATTATCACAGAAGTTCACGAAGGACACGAAGCCCAAAGGGGGGGAAATGCCTGAAGCCATATTTTGCAGAAGGATGCGGAGGGGACCAAGCGGTCATCGGTTTACCTTTGGCCCCGCAGATAATTTTGAACCGCATCATGATCGCCCGCGAAATCAAACGTCAGCAAACCCTTTTGCGCCATGAAAACCAACCGCCACGCCCGGCTGGTCCGGCACTCATAAATTGACTTCCCCAGCTTCCGAATGGAAATGCCCATATGCGCATGTGGATTGCCAAAACCCTCCTGCACCAGCCTCAGCGTGGCGGACACCTCCGCCTCCCGCCCGGCCTCCCGCACGATCTTCTTGAGCCGCCCCGTCAATTCAATGGAAATCATTTTTACCACCCGTGAACTTGGTGACCTCCCCGCGCGCCCGGGCCGCTTTGATGTCGCGGGCAATCCGTTTTTCCGCCGCCGCCATCTCGGCCTCGCTCAAACCATACTCCTGCAGCGCATAATCCGCCGATACCACCTGCACCGGCCGCAACGCCACCACCTTCCCCTCCACCATGAACCCGATATCCTCGCCCTGCGAGGCCTTTTTGAGCCAATACCCCAGGCGCCCCCGCCCCTCCGTGATAGTTAGAGTCTTCATACGCTCATTCTAGCGTACACCTGCCTCCTGCGCAAGCCCTTGAAGCCATATTATCACAGAAGTTCACGAAGGACACGAAGTCCAAAGGGGGAAATGCCTGAAACGTATTTTGCAGAAGGATGCGGAGGGGATCAAGCGGTCATCGGTTTGCCCCCCCGGAGAACCAGCCGGTGGATGCCATCCACCAGTTTCACTTCATGGAAATTAATCAGCAACCCCACCGGCACATTGAGCAACTTCATATAACTCAACAACTGCGCCTTGTGGATTGGCAGCACCTCCTGGACCGACTTGAGTTCCAGCAGCAGGCAATCAGCCACCAAAACATCGAACCGTAACGGCTCCTCAAAGGAAAAATCCTTGTAGACAATCCTGATCGCCCGCTGATTTACCGACGACAGTTTCCGCAGAGACAACTCCTGTACCAGGCACCGTTCATAAATGCTTTCGATCAAACCTGGCCCCATGATCCGGTGTACCTCAATCGCCGCCCCGATGACCGGCCCGCTCAATGCTTCAGCCTTTTTGTAAGCAGGATGTATGAAGAAAAACCTGCCACAACCAATCAAAAAACGAAGCTTTTTCCAGCACGCCCCCACACCTCCTGTAAAAAACAGGCATTGTTGCCGCTCTTTTCCCCCTTCGCGATCTTCTGTGAAAAGTGTCTTCTGTCCCTTCCGGCCTTGGTTCCCACCGTGCCCTTCTGTAATAAATGGGTTAAAGTAGTGGTTTCAAGCCCTTCAGTCCCGTTCAGCCTTCGCGACCTTGGCGACCTTCTGTTAAAAAATGCCTTCAGATCGGTCCCCTCCTGTAAAAATGAGTCTTTGCCCCCGTCTTCACAGTATGAAGAAATGTAAATGGCTACCTGTCTTTTCCGGCTTCGCGACCTTCGCGACCTTTTGTAAAATGTCTTTCCCCCGCAACAAAATTTGCCCGCTGGTGTTTTTCCCTCTCAGTGCTTATACTCACACTATGAACGTCGTCCGCACCCTCTGCTTCGCCCTGGCCGCCTCCGCGGCCCTCGCCCGCGCGCTCGGGGCCGACGAACCCGAGCCCGCCGCCCGGCCCTACACCAGCATCATCGCCCGCAACATCTTCGGCCTCCTGCCCCCGCCGCCCCCCGTCGACCCCAACGTCGTCCCTGCCGACCCGCCCCCCAAAATCACCGCCAACGGCATCACCTCCATCTTTGGCCAGCTCAACGCCCTCTACAAAGTCGACTTCCCCGCCAAAGACGGCCAGCCCGCCAAACAAAACTCCTACATGCTCACCCAGGGCCAGCGCCAGGACGACATCGAAGTCCTCAAGATCGACGAACAAAACGCCACCATCACCTTTGACAACCACGGCACCACCCAGGAGATACCCCTGGTACCCGCCCAGGCCGCCGTCGGCTCCACCGCCCCTGGCATTGGCATCCGCAACAACCCCTTTGCCCCCGCCGGCCCCGGCACCGCCCTCCTCGGCCGCCGCCGCCCCGGCTTCCCCGGCGGCCTCCCCGTCCCCACCGGCGCACCCAACCCCACCGCCAATCCCGGCTTCGGCCAGAATGGCTTGGGGCAAAACAATCCCACAAGTGGTGGCCAGAGCGGTGACAACTCCACTGGAATAATCACACAGCCGGGCTCGGATTTAACTCTCGAACAACAGGCCATCTTGATCGAAGCCGAGCGCGCCCGCTTGGAAACCATGGATAAACCAGCTTACAATCCGAATATGCTTCCGCCCACGCCATTAACACCCAGACCCGCCTCAGGTGGGGAAGGTGGCGACCCCGGAAACGTTCCCATGCCGCCATGATGAGGAATATGGGTGCCCTCACCGGACGGTCGTACATGGTCTTTATTTATTGTAAACAGCTTGTTTTGAATGAGATGCATTTTTTTATGAGCCCTATTAAAAATGTTCAAAATATTTTAAAAAAAAGTTGACGGAAAGCTCGTTATCAGGGATATTTCTCTTACACACGGTAAACACAAAACACAAACACAAAGAAAAATGAGAACAAAAACACTATTAGTTGCGGTTGCCGCACTGGCTGTTGGGGCCATTACCTCCCAAGCTCAGGTCTATTCACAGAACATTGTTGGTTATGTGAACAAGGTCATTCCTCTGGGCCAATCACTTATTTCAAACCCTCTGCAGGGCACTACCAATGACCTTGAGCAGTTGTTGAATCTTCAGGGTGGCGAAGTCATCTTGCTTTGGACGGGCAGTGGTTATCAGGTTTATGAATATCAGCAGGGATATGTGAGCAACTACGGTACGCCTTCCGACTGGACGGATGGTGGTGGTGCCGCGATTCCTGGAACTCAAGTGAATTGGGAAGGTTCAGGTTTGAACTTTGTTCCTGATCCACAGATTGCCCCCGGACAAGGCTTCTTTATTCAAGAAGGTCAATCTGCTTTCACAAATACATTTGTTGGTACGGTTGTTCTAAATAGCACCAATGTTATTTCATCTGGTCAGAGTCTGATTAGTTCGGCTCTTCCGGTGGCTGGTGATTTGGAGACAAACACAACTCTCAATTTGCCCCTCTTTGGTGGTGAAATTCTGTTGATTTGGACTGGTTCTGGTTATCAAATATATGAATACCAACAAGGATATGTGAGTAACTACGGTACGCCCTCAGATTGGACTGATGGTGGTGGTGCCGCTATTCCTGGAACCCAGGTGAATTGGGAAGGTTCAGGTTTGAACTTTGTTCCTGATCCGCAGATTGCCCCCGGACAAGCAGTGTTCTATCAAACGCAAAATGCAACCACCAATTGGGTTCAGAACCTAGTGATTCAATAATCAGGAGATTAAATTATCAATAAACAATAAAAATATGAAAGCAACAATCCTTACAGCAATCGCCTTGGCAATGGGTGTTACACTTGGGTATTCTCAAGGTCAAGTTACAATTTACAACGCCACTGCAACGTACTTTATTTCAACCAACAACACTTCCGGTTATGCAGTCGGTGGTACGACTGTTGGTGCCGCTGGTCACGGTTTGTCAAGTGGTCAGTTTTATTACACTGTTTTGGCTTCGTCATCTTCATCGGAGCCAACAACTGATTCAGCTTTGGCGAATACTGCGGACTGGACGTGGACAGGTCTTTCGGCCAGCAATCTTGCCGGAACACCTGGTGCGGTTGGTAATCCTAACACGACTGTTTCAGCAGCTGGTACTTTTGGTGTGCCCACTGGTGCGACATTTTCGACGGCACCTACTGAGTACTACGTAGTATTGGGATGGTCTGCCAGTGAAGGCACTGCGTGGTCCACTGTTTCCGGCGAATTGGCCAATAACGGTGCTGGGCTGGTTACTGGTGGCTACTTCGGTGTTTCACCAGTTGCTTACAATGAAGCTGGTGGTGGTACGGCATTGGGTGGTTCAACCACTCCTTTGCTGGGCGGCAGTACATATACGAGTCTTGCTGGTTCTGGTTTGACTGGCGGATTTGATTTGTATTCAATTGGGACTCCCACTCCGGAGCCCTCCACCATCGCCTTGGGCGTGATGGGTGCAGCCTCCTTGCTGGCCCTCCGCCGCAAGAAAGCCTGATTCATTAGGTTTTAGTTTTGAACCCCGCCCAGCAATGGGCGGGGTTTTTCATTGCCCGCATGAAAACCATTAAAGAGATCTGTGATATCGTAAGAACCATCGCTTACGACATCCATGTTTATCTCGGTCATGGCCATTTGGAGAAAGTCTATGAAAACGCCCTCGCGAACCGGTTGCGCAAGGCCGGCCTGGAGGTGAAGCAACAGCATCCCCTCACGGTTTACAACGAAGACGGGACGATACTGGGTGAATATTTTGCCGACTTGCGGGTGGATGATCGGCTGATAGTGGAATTAAAATCTTCCCGGGCGGTTGTCGATGAACATATCGCTCAAATCATCGGCTATCTCAAATCAGCGAAGCTTGCCGATGGATTGCTCATCAACTTCGGCAGTTATAAATTCGAAATCAAAAAATATATCCAGAGCCCCAAATCAACGCTCACCGACCCCGAAAATTGATAAATCAGTGCCTTTCTATGTGCTCTATGCGTTCTTTTGTGGCAAATAATTTGGCTCCCCGTTTTACGGTTAAATATGCGTAGAAATATCCTCATCGCCCTGTTTCTCGCTGGTATCACCCTGGCCCTATACTGGCCGGCCGGGCAATATGATCTTATATATTTTGATGACCCGTTGTTTGTCACGGAAAGTCCGGAAATCAACAGCGGCATTACGGCCCACAGCCTCGCTTGGGCCGCCACGACCGTCGTGGCCGCCAACTGGCATCCCGTCACCAACCTGAGCTTTCTGCTAACGCATCAGTTCTGGGGGACCTCGCCGGGAGTGGAGCATCGGGTCAATATCGCATTGCATGCCATCAATGTCGCCTTGCTGTTCCTGCTGCTCGTCAGTATGACCCGGGCCACCGGGCGAAGCGCCCTAATGGCCGCCCTGTTCGCCTGGCATCCATTGCGGGTGGAATCCGTGGCTTGGATCGCCGAGCGCAAGGACGTATTGAGCGGCTTCTTTTTTCTACTGACGTTGCTGGCATACCAAGCGTGGGCGGAGCGCAAAGCGCAAAGCGCAAAGGGCGAAGCGCAGGGTGCCAAGCGCTACTACTGGCTGGCGGTGGGGTTATTTGCGGTAGGGTTGATGTGCAAGGCCATGTTGGTGACCATGCCGTTGGCCCTGCTGTTGCTGGATGTCTGGCCGCTTAATCGCGTGGGGAAGCCAGAAACGGTTAATCCGATGGCGTTTTATCTTTTGCGATTAAAAACTCTTGCGCTGGAAAAATGGCCATTTTTTGCGATCACATTTGGCTTTTGCCTGCTGACGTTTTGGGTCCAGCAAACGCATGCGGCCGTTTCATCACTGGATCGGACTGGGTGGGACATGCGGTTGGGCAATGTCATCCTAAGTTATGTGCGTTATTTGGGCAATACCGTCTGGCCGGTAGATTTGGCGGTATTTTATCCGTTCCCGACCAATGTAAATTCGTTTCTGGCCCTCTGGCCCGGCTGGGAGATCCTGCTGGTCGCAGCGGGATTGCTGGCCGCTTCGGTCGGATGTGTTTGGCAGTTGGCCCGCCGTCCGTATCTGGCCTTTGGCTGGTTCTGGTATGTGGGAATGATATTGCCGGTCATCGGTTTGGTCCAGGTGGGTGGTCAGGGCATGGCCGACCGTTACACTTACCTGCCCATGATTGGCCCGGTGGTGGCCGCCGTCTGGTGGGTGGCGGAGATATTGCCGTCGCTGCTGCGACGAACCGCCGTTGGTCGTCTGCCTGTTTTTGGCCAGTTCGCGCTGATCTGGATTATTCCGGCCGCATTGTTCTGGGCCACCCGGCAGCAATTGGCTTACTGGCAGAACACCGTGACGTTGTTCACCCACACGATTGACGTTACCGGTGAGAATCACATGGCTCAACTGACACTCGGCTATGGGTATGAGCATGCGGGGCGGATGTCCGAGGCGATGGAGCATTATCGCGTAGCCATCGCCATTGACCCAAAAGATAAGCAGGCCTACCTGGCACTGGCCCGGTTGCAGGAACAGGGCCAAACTTGGATGGATGCCGCAGAAACTTATGAATCAGCATTAAATATTGATCCGAACGAAATTACCGCGCATCTGGGGCTGGCGAATGTGTTGCCGCATCTGGGTCGAAACGCAGAAGCTCTGAACGAACTTCAGACCGCCTTGGGCGAGAATTCAAATTCACCCGAGATTATGAACAATCTGGCATGGATGCTGGCCACCTATCCGGATAAATCGTTTCGCGATGGTCAGCGGGCGGTGACGTTGGCAGAACTGGCCTGTGAATTGACCCAGTTCAAAGCCACGGTGTACATCGGCACTTTGGCGGCAGCTCAGGCGGAGGCAGGGCGGTTTGAGGAGGCCATTGCGACCGCCCAGAGGGCCTGTACCAACGCAGCCACCCTTGGGGAAATAAATCTGCTCAAGGCCAATCAGGACTTGCTGGAGGTGTATCGGAGACATGAAGCTTGGCATCAAGAAAAGGCCGGTTATTGAGCCAATACCGGAACCATATTTCCATCCACCGCCTTGCCGGAAGCATACCAAACCATCCAGGCGGCATTTCGGTCGGCGATGTCGTATTGTTCGGTGATCATGGCCAGATTGTGTGCTGTTCGGGCTGTTTCTACCGCCTTGTTAAACTGGCCGTCGGCAGCATACGCGGCGGCCAGAGTGCCAATTAACATGGGCTGGGTGTCATCAGTCAGATCCACCGCCCGGCTGGCCAACCGCACCGCTTCCGCGCCATTCCGCACCGCCAAATCATCCGTGGACGCCAGCAGCCAGGCCAGATTGTTTAAAAGCACCGGATTGTCCGGTTGTGCCTTCAAGGCTTGATGGTAATGCTCCACCGCCTCCTTGAGCTTCCCGGCCTGCGCCAACTGATCACTTGTCCGTGAGGGTTCCAAACTGGCCTCAATATTCCGCTGCCAGACAGTGTCTTCTCCGGTGACAAAGGAGACTTTATTATATTTTGGAACTTCCAAGTTGTGGAGTTGCGGCTTATTGGTCGCAATGGTGTTATAAAATATTTTGGAATCAACTCGAAGGATCAGATAATTCTGGGGCTTGCCGGCCCCGATGCCAAAAGGAATGGGGCCGTTAACTGAGGCGTAAAATCCTGCTGCACCCATGTCCGTAGATCCTGTAAGAAACAGCCAGCCACCTGGTCTGGACCAAAGGCTGTCCACCAATTGTACTTTACCCGGAGGCAATGATATAAATCCGTTATTATAACCAATCGGCAGCACCACCATGTCGCCGGGCGCCAGCGTTGACCGCTCGAGATCAATCGACCGACTGCCGAACTTGTTCATGTAATATTGAAACGTTCCATGACCGCCATCAGCCCACAGTTGATGTCCGGGGGGTGCATATTTTGCATAAATTTGTTTCGTCATGGCCCGTGTCGTGTCGGCCATCTGGGAGTCGGCCTGCACCAAGCTTACAGAGATAATGACGGTGGGGATTAACGCCCACCAACAGCGCCTCTTCGCCAGGCTGCCCTGCGTGGCGCTCAGCCGTCGCGCCAGCAGAATCGCCGCCGCTGGGGCTATGGGCAGCAGGCTCCGGGCGTTGACCGTCCAGTTCAGCACCACTGTAAAAAAAAGAACGCACCCAATCCAGCCGGCCAGCGCCATCGATTCAACATCCCGTGTTCGCCGAATTTCGGTGGCAGCTAAAAAAAGCAACAGCAGCCCACCACCAAGACAAAGGTTTATCTGTAGCAGATAATACCAGGAACGCATCGTTTCCGGATTTTGATTCTGGATTAGACCCAAATCGTCCCAAAATAAAAATAACCCAAACCATATAACCAGCAGAATAATCCCGCCTGCCAGCAGCCCCTTGGGCCGCCATAGCCATGGGGCGAAGAACAACAAAGGTAACAGGCTTCCTCCCGTAAAGACCAGTCCTATGACGCCTCTGGCAATCCAACCACCATGACCCACAACGGAACTACCGTTGGCGTAGATAATGGCCGCCGACAGCAGCCCTTCCCCATACATTCGGGCTGTTACGGTATCATAAAACCATACGATGATTACGGGCACTAACAGGCCCAGACACCACCATCCCGCCCTACGGACCCGCAGAACGCCCAAAAGCAACATCATGGGCAATAACGTGGTCAGCGCGCTGTATTTCGTCAGCACTGTCAGCCCGGCCAGTACGCCGATGCCAAGATAACGCCATCGGCTTGCTTTCTCGGCCAGGGCGCGTTCCCAGAAGACCAGCGTCCAGATCCACAGACTGAGCATCGGTACATCACACATCAGCGTGGAGCTGGAGACCAGATAGGCCGGCGTCAGCACGGCAATGATCGTCGCCAGCAGGGGCCGGTCACACCACCGCTGCGCGAGTGCATAGATGCCCAGTCCGCCCACAATGGCCACCAACATGCACGCCAGATGCAGTGCCACTTCACTCCATCCAAACAACGACGCCACCCCTGCCAAATAATAAGACATCAATGGGGGATTACAGTTGGCTGTCGCCATCGGGATTTCTGACACCCACCAGTTGACTTTGCTGCCAAAAAAATCCCATGGATGGTGTTGTATCCATTGTCCCGCCCAGACGAACAACGCATCATCCGTTTGAATGGCTTCGTTTAGAAACGGACCCAGGCACAGCACCAGGATGATGGCAATAGTCACGCGTGGATGCCTTGGTATCCAGACGTCATTTTTGTTGGCAGATGGTGCTTCGGTGTCCATAAAACGGGCAAAAAAGTTAACAGCCGGTCTGAATTATGGCAATGGTGGTGAAAAGATTGGAAAAAATTGGCCTGATTTTCTCCTATGGTGAGCCACTCTCAAAGGGGGATTCCGGGATGGGTTGGGGGAGTGGCAGTGGATCATGCCAAGGTTCGTGCCTTTGATATAATGCCAGTAATTCTTGGTTGCGCTTGAGCAGGTCGTTTTCCCCATGCGCAGACGCGCTGGCGCACGCTTTCTGAGCACTGGCGACGGCATCGTCAAAACGTCCCGCTTCAGCCAGGGCTGCCCCCAGTGTGCCCAGATAAATTGTCTTCCCATAACCGGTTTGTTCACAGGCGCGTTGGGCAAGTGTCACCGCCTGTTGCCCGTCTCGCACCGTTGTGTCGGAGCAGGTCGCCAACAGCCAGGCAAGGTTATTTTCAACTTCCGGCGCTTCTGGATTCAGTTTAAGCGCAGATTGATAGTGTTCGACGGCTTCTGAATAGTTCCCCAAGGAAGCCTCCAAGTCGGCTATCTGTGCATGAATTTCCGATGTTGGCTGGTCTTTCATTGTGGCAAAAAGGTTGGTCAAGGCATCTTCAGCGGCCAACTTTTGGGAGACCTCTGTCATGGCTTTGAGTGTGAAATCATCATCCGGTTGAAGGTTGAGCAATTTTTCGAATTCATCCCGGGCGGCCTGATATTTTCCCTGCCCGGCCAGGGCGCAGCCGAGAAACTTTCGGACCGGAACAAAGTCCGGGTGTAGCGTCAAAAGCTGTCGAAATTGTTCTTCCGCGGCCGCATATTTTTTCTGTTGGAGTTGAATGGTGCCCAGTCTGGTCCGAACTTCTGGGAAATCAGGTGTGGCGTTTAATGCGGACGTATAACTTTCTGCGGCGGCCTCCAGATCACCAGCCTGTTGATAAGCAATCCCCAGATAAGCATAACCCATGGCATTGTTGATTGGGGTCACCTGGACCACCCGTTTAAAAAGTGTGATGTCGTCCTGCCAGAAACTTAATTGATACCGGCTGTCCAAACCACAAGCCAGCAGCAGCAGACCCGCAACGCCAGCCATGCCGATGCGCCAGAATTTGGAACGGGCGGCAAATTCAGCCATGCTCCAAGCCAGCAAGATGAAAAGGCCAATTCCCGGCAGATAAGTGTATCGGTCGGCCATGGTTTGCAGGCCGACTTGCACAAATCCAATCACCGGGATCAAGGTGATGACAAACCAAAACCAGCCCACGAACAGATAAGGCTGGCTGCGCCCACGTCGCAAAATGACCAGGGAAAAAAGCACCGGCAACAGGAGGAAGACAATAAACTTCGTGAAACTTAGTGGGTTATAAGGGTAAAAAATGGCCAGATGCACCGGCCACAATATCTTCTTCACATACAACGAATAGGACAGAACCGCATGCAGGCACCGATTCGACCACGGGATAGCCGCCATGGAAACAACCGCCTGCCCGGCCGTCTGCGCCCAAAGAGTCAGGATGCACGATCCCAGGCAAAGCGCAAAAAACGGCATTTTCTCCACCACCAAAGGCCGCAATGAGTCCAAAAACGCCTGCCTACCATCCAACGCCACCCGTCCCAACGGCCAATAATCCAGCAACAACATCACCAACGGAATCGTGACCAACATCGGCTTTGCCATCAACCCCAGCGCGAATAGACTTACGGCCAACCAGTAGTAGTGCTTGGCATATGGCGTTTCTTTGCGATCTTTTGTGGTAAAACTTCCGTTGTCCGCTTTCCCCATTTCTGCTTTCACCCAGGTGGCATACGCCATCAGTGTGAGCAGCCCGAAGAACCCACTAAGCACATCCTTCCTCTCCGCAATCCACGCCACCGATTGCACATGCAACGGATGAATCGCAAACAAAGCTGCCACTAAAAAACTCCGCCACCTTGCCCCGGTCAACCGCCAGAGCAGGGCATAAAGTAGCAGCACATTGGCCAAATGAAAACCCAAGTTGACCCAATGCGGTCCCGCAGGATTAAGTCCGAACATCTGGCAATCCAGCATGTGCGACATCCAGGTGAGGGGATGCCAGTTGCTGCCATTGTAGGTCGTAAATGCCCACGTCAGACCGTCCCAGGTGAAACCCAACTGAACAACTGGATTATGGGTTACATAAATCAAGTCATCATAAATGAAAAACCCTAGCCGACCCACCGGCCAGAACACCGCCAGCGTAATCCAGAGGAGCAGAAGTCCTATGAAAAGATGGCGTCGCAGCGTGGTCATTCCAGCCTTCATTGTCCTGTCCCTTCAAACGAGGATTCTGGTACGGGCGGCGACAATCGTTCTTGCTCATGCCATGCCTGATGTCCTTGATAACCCCTCAGCAGATCCTGATTTACCTTATACAGGTTCGTTTCCCCGCGTGCTGTGGCGTTGGCCATTGCCTTTTGGGCGGTGGCAATGGCGTCATCAAACTGCCCTGCCTCAGCTTGGGCGGCAGCCAGTGTGCCCAGAAATACCGTCACTTTAAACTGCGTCAGTTTGCAGGCTTTATCCGCAAGCATTGCGGCCTGCTTGCCGTCATGTATCGTCTTATCCGGGCAGGTGGCCAGCAGCCAGGCCAGATTATTCAGCCCATCAAGGGAATCGGGGTTTAACGCCAGCGCTTGCTGATAATGCTTCATTGCCCCCTGATAATCACCCAGGCAAGAAAGTGCATCCGCGATTTGAATGTGTATTTCCGGCGTAGGGTTGGTGGCCAGTTGCTGGGTCAGATTCGACAGGGTTTGCTCCAGTTGAATCCGATGCCAGGTCCCGTCCATGATTTTGGCGACGTCGGGATCAGTAGGCGCAAGTTGTTGGACGATTTGATATTCTGCCAGCGCTTCACTATCTCTCAATTGCCCCGCCAAGGCAGTGCCGAGTGCTTTGTGGGCATAGAGGTTGTTTGGATAAATGTTAATTATCTCCCGGAGTTGGGTTTCCGCCTCCAGATATTTCTTCTGCTTCAGCATGATATATCCGAATTTTTCCTGGGGTTTAATAAAGCTGGGTGCATCTTGCACGGCGGAGGCCATGCTATTTGCGGCGTTGTCCCAGTCACCGATTTGTCCAAAAGCATTTCCTAGATAGTAATAAGCAATAAAATTATTCTCCAGAGTCACGTCCACCGCATGTTGAAACAGCGTGACACTGTCCTTCCAGTAACCCAATTGTTGCCTAGTATCCACCCCACAAGCCACCAACAGAATGGCTCCTGCACCAGCCATGCCCGCTTGCCAAAGCTTCGAACTGGCGGCGATTTCCGCCATGCCCCAAGCCACTGCGATAAACAACCCAATCGACGGTAGATACGTGTAACGATCCGCCATGCTTTGCATCCCCACCTGCACCAGGCCGATCACCGGAATCAAAATGATCACAAACCAAAGCCAGCCCATCAACAAATACGGCCTGGCCCGCCATTGCCAAAGGCAAAGGCACGTAATGAGGATGGGCACCAGCATCAAACAAACAAAATCATCCGGAGTCAGTCGGGTATAAGGATAAAAAACGGACAAGTCCGCCGGCCAAAACAATTTCCCCAGATACAGCGGATACGACAACACCGCATGCAAACAGCGATCCAGCCAAGGAATTGCCCCCATGGAAACAACCGCTCCCCCCGCCTTTTGCGCCACAACCGTGACCGCACACGACGCCAAACACAACAGAAAAAACGGCCACTTCTCCACTACCAAAGGTCGTAATGAGGCCAAAAACGCCCGTTTACCATCCATCGCCACCCGCCCCAACGGCCAATAATCCAGCAACAACATCACCAACGGAATCGTGACCAACATCGGCTTCGCCATCAACCCCAGAGCAAACAACCCCACCGCCAACCAGTAGTAGTTTTTGGCGTATCGCGTTTCTTTGTGATCTTTTGTGGCAAAATTTCCGCTGTCCGATTTCCCAATTTCTGCTTTCACCCAGGTGGCATACGCCATCAGGGTAAGCAGCCCGAAGAACCCACTCAACACATCCTTTCGTTCCGCAATCCACGCTACCGACTGCACATGTAACGGATGAATCGCAAACAACCCCGCCACCAGAAAACTCCGCCACCGCGCCCCCGTCAACCACCAGAGCAAAGCATACAACAACAAGCAATTAGCCGTATGAATGCCCAGATTCATCCAATGCTCCTCCCCTGGATTCAGCCCGAACAACTGACAATCCAACATATGCGACAACCACGTGATCGGATGCCAATTACTCGAATAATCCGCCGTGAACGCCCAGGCGATGCTCTTTAAATTCAGCCCCGACTGAACAAAACTATTCAGATAAACATACTCACAATCATCATAAATGATGAACCCCAGGTGCCCCACCGGCCAGAACACCGCCAGCGTGATCCCCACCAACACCAATCCAAATAAAAAATGCCGCCGCATCATACTTGATAATTAAAACCACTCCCTCCCCGCCATTTGAATAAATGGGGGGGAGGGCCGGGGAGAGGTGGTGCTCATGCTCATTCCCAAGTTTGTTTTAAAATCAGTGCCTTTTATTTGAGATCTTTGCGATCTTTTGTGGCTAAATATTTGGGTCTTTTCCATCCGGTAAATCCTGTCAAAAAAATCCGGTCTTTTTTGCGTCCTCTGCGTTCTCTGTGGTTAAAATGGAGGTCTTTTGCCTTCGTTCGCGTGGTTGGTATATTTCGTGGTTAAAACCGGTCTTCTTGGGTGATCTTTGTTCTTTTGTGGCTAAATATCAGGTTCCCATCCGGGTAATCCGTGGTTAAAATCGGGTCAGTACTTCGCCGCCGCGATCAACTCCCAAAACTTCGGATTCTCCTGCAACGTCTCATCCTCCCCCGTCTTCAGCCCCGACCGGAACAAAAAATCCTTCAACGTATGCCGGCTCAAGATCCGGTGCACCAGCACCCCCAGATCATGCCGCTCGAAATACACCCGATAATCGCCCACCCGGAACCGATGCAATACCCGCCCGTCCAGCTCCAACTTCTTGAACTCATCCAGCTCCGTGCCCCGGACCTGCTGCGGCAGCCCGCGAAAATCCCCTAAAATCTGCAACTGCAACTCCTTCGGCATCCTGGTAAGCTCCGCCGCACTAATAGGGGTAAAAATGATTTGAAACGCATTGATCATAAAATAAACAACCCGCCGGCCGGGCCAAATTGACCCCTGCCGACAGCCTAAAACCTAACACCCCCCGTCCCCGCTGGCAACCGCGAAACACCCCCGGGCGTTGCCCGCGCATCCGCAATAGCATTTAGCGGCGGCGCGACAAGACGGAGGATTCTCGCCAGGCTTCGTAGGACAGGGGCGAGCGGGGGAGCGCCGGCCAAGGGAGGGAGGGTTTTGGAAAAGATTGGTGGAGGTAGTGCGATTAGTTTTTAATAGATTAATTGGCTAATATGTTTAATAAATTTATGTTGCCGGTGGTGTTGCTGGGGAGTCTTTCAGTGTTTGTTGGGCGGGCGGACGGGCAGGTGGCGGTGGCCCCGGAAGTGAAGCCGGCGTGGCTCACGGAGTTAAGCGCCGGTCTGAAGGAGAGTTATGATTCCAGTGTGT
>Ga0302281_10001852_pt1 | contig 15227 bp, 14 predicted proteins | sample III_Fen_E1_2_FD_198762 | JGI IMG/M metagenome (GOLD analysis project Ga0302281, IMG submission 198762) | Peat permafrost microbial communities from Stordalen Mire near Abisko, Sweden - III_Fen_E1_2 | ecosystem: Environmental > Terrestrial > Soil > Wetlands > Permafrost | place: Sweden: Abisko...
TTGAAGCGGGAACGTTCTAAAAGATTTATTATCACCTCTCACCATCATCATCCCATGCATTAGCATCACCACTCCCTTCCACCTTAATTACTTTACCAGTTGACACTTCTCATAGGGGTTAGGTGTCTGTGCAAACATGATGATGAAATGGTCTAATTTTCCGCTTTGGGTGCGCTAAAGGCTTTACTGTAGTAGCCAGATGGATCGAAACAGCAAACCCGCCGCTTTCCAGAGGCAAGCATGTCGCAAGCATCACTTATCCGCTTTGTTCGAGTCTTGGGCTGCTTGGCTGAAGTAATCCAATGTATCCAGTCCAGGCGTGCGATGGGGGTTGTATCGTCCCAAACGGCTCGTGCCTCGGGTGCCGTCGCCAGTGCTTCCAGTAAGTCAGAAGGAATCTCAGGCTCAGGCTCCTCCTCTGCGGACATAATCTCAAACACGACAGCATCACCAAAATTTGTATCTGTAATTTCAAGCAGAGTCTGGTTTACCCGCATCCAATGACTCAACTTACCATCTGGTTCGAGCATAGCCTGAAAGTCATGACCGTTGATGGTTCCCACAACAGTCGTCCTTCCGCGTCTAGGAAGTTTTGTGCTCGCATCTTTGGGTAGAACTATAAAAGCCCACGAAGTATCGCTACCCGGATTGGCCGGGCGAAGGAGTTTTGCTTCAAACCGAGATTTCGTGTTGCTTTGTTTCATGCCGAATCAGCCCTCGGATGCACCTAACGTCTGGAACTGAGCGACACCATGCACGGTGAACCCATACAAACCGTCCAACCTAATGGTGTTCGCTCCAGTGATTGGTTAGGGAACTTCATACTTGAGGGCAATTCGTAGTTTCGTATCTTACTGAACCGTCACGATGACACTCCTCTTTACGAACTTCTTCCCATTATATACCGGAATCTCATAAACATTATTAGGCAAAGCAGTGATATATAAAACAGTAGTAGTAGTTTGGAATGATGCGAGGTTTGTGGTATTAGGATTGTTTTCCCTCTTATCATCCCTATCTAAAACAGGAAGGGTTAATTCTCCAATCCCATGATTAAATTTAAGAAAGCTTGTATAAGATGAAGTCCCAAATATTAAAATTGCAGAACCAACTCTCTTTGCTTGCAGCTCTATTGATATTCCAATTTTTCCTTTTTTGAATTCGAAGGGAAATGACGGGCTTATTTCCCACTTTTTATTAGTATTGTTTTTATTATTTAAGGTGACAACAGGAACACTATATTTAGTTGGATAAATAAAGTCTTGTGTATCTTCAATCTTGGATTGAAAGTTATTACTGGGATCAAGTTTTGCTTTTCCTATTCCAGTAATCTCTACAAGATACGATTCATTCTTTTTATGATCTACTGATGCAGTCATTTTTATGATTTCTTCTGGTGTAATTGATTTCTCGCTCGCTGAGAGGATTGTTGAAGGTAACAGCACTGCTAATAGTACGATTATTGTCTTTTTCATTTTTATTATTTATTGATGGTGGGTTTTTTGGAGACGGCGTTTTGAGTTCCCTAACGTCTGGAACTGAGTGACACCATGGACGGCAATCCGATGCAAATCGGCCAACCTAATGGTGTTCGCTCCAGTGATTGGTTAGGCGACGGTCTCATTCCTCACCTTCGTAATAATCCAGAGCGTCTGAACGAACAAGCCTGCGCTCTGGTATCGGCACGCTCCACTTGTTGCTGTCGGGATAGTGGTATGACTCGCCTATCGGGTTGTCCGCCACGACATAAAGAAACAAGTCCTGCGTGCCGTCATTGGTAATCTGGTGTGGCTCGCCCGGCTTGAAGATAAATGCGTCACCAACCTCAATCGGAGTAGTCCCGTCTTTGTGACGGACGACGCCACTCCCTGAAATAACGTGATAAAACTCCCACTGCGCGCTATGCGAATGATATGGATATGGAGTCTTCCCCGGTGGAATGCGGCAAATCTCGACATCAAACGGATGCCGCTCGTTCAGGTCGGTGGACTGCGGCTTGCGCCCCAATTCCTCCGAAATCTCTTTGCCTGCGCCGACAAACTTTCCCTTCGGCGACGACCAAGTAACTTCGGACATTTTTGTTGTGTTGACTTTGTGCATGGCTAGTCGCCTAACGGCTGGAACTGAGCGACACCATGCTCGGTAAACCCATGCAAATCGGCAGGCCTAATGGTGTTCGCTCCAGTGATTGGTTAGGGCATTCATTCATAGAAAGTCATTTAGTTTTCTCATTATGGGAGAAATGAATCGCACTCTGATTTACATTTGTTAAATCGAATGAGAAATCTTTTGTATTGCAGTCATAGATAAACCAATAACCACTTAGAGTGAGTCTGCCAGACTCATGGCCAGTGAAAACTCCAAGCAACTGATGATCTGATAGCCATGTATTCGCATAGCAATAGGAATGATCCAAATCAACTGCCTGATCTAATTTTTTAGAGAGGCTCTCCTCAAACATTTGTGATACTTTATCCATGAAATCGATATCACTATTTTTATAGGTGCCATCTTTCTGCCGTGTAAAAACATATAGCAGACCCAAATCACTCATCACGTGATTGTTGAGTGCAATATTCTCCCCATCAGAAGAAATCAAAACTGATGCCCTATTTTGCCCTTTCCAGAGTAAATAACCGTTAACTGAAGGACTTTCTTTGCGGAAGACTCGATATTCAAGTGATCCTGTCCAGTCGTAGGGCTTTCCCCTGTAAGCCCGAACGATGGTGTCCTCTGTCTGAGATTTAAATTCTTCCTCTAATTTATATCCCTTAGGAATTGAGTCAGCAAGAGCCAGAGATCCGATGGCTATATAAATAAGGAAAGCGAGTTTTCGCATAAATGCCCTAACGTCCCGAACTGAGCGACACCATGCTCGATCTACCCATGCAAACCGGCCAACCTAATGGTGTTCGCTCCAGTGATTGGTTAGGAGTTGCGGTCATTGGCATAACTCTGACGCAAACCTTCCATCAATTCGACAAGTTCCTTCGGCTTCATGCCGTAAGTGTCGGGTAATGCTGCCTCGCAACCAGAAAGCGACTTCGAGATAGCTCTCAAACTTCCGGTTGTAGGATATTCTGGCGTGAAATTCCATGCAACCATTCGATTCGGACCTATATAAACAACCGCAAACTCGCGAACAAAAGCCCATCGAACAGTGTGAGAGCGAAACAAACTGCAAACCGTGAAGCTGTCAGGCTCAAGGCGGAGAAATGCTGCCTTCGGATGTAACCGAAGCGCAAAAATTGGTAAACCTAGCGCAAAGAAACCGCCACAAAAATATCCCATTGGCTGACCGTTGCGAACCATCGAAATGCCACCAAGAACAAATACCATGCTAAAAATAAATAGAATAGCTGCCTTCTTTCGGCTTGGGCGCAAAGTAGCTGGAATTTGTATGTTCGATGTCATGGTGTGTCAAAAACTCCTAACGTATTTTAGGATAGCATGTGCTATTATATTGCAATAACACATAGCGTAGCATCATTGGGTAGGTGCTCTGGTAAAAGAGTGTGAGGAATGTGGGAGTTGTCATCATTGAATGTGGCTATTACCCACATGATTTGTGGGAGATGACCACGACCGTATTATCTTATATCTTATATATAGTCTTATAATAATAGAGAAGTTGAATGTCAGCTTTTGCGAGAGAACTTAAGCCGAGAGACACTAGGTGTAGAGAATGGTTAGTCAGGTGCGTTCTCGATTCTGGTAACCAAGTCAGAGAACACGTAGTGCACGAACTGACTACCGAGCTCGGTAAGCTCATACTCCTCGTCATCATCAAATGCAGATTTAAACGTGCCCGAAGATACAGTTCTTGGTGCTTTGACCTTCTTCAAGAACTGACCGTGATAATTCACTTCACGATGTTGGCGAATTACACGACCCAGACTGAGATCCCCAATCAACATGCGGAACAGATCAGCCTCAGCGGAATCTTCACGTGGAAACTCTCCATGAATCGCCTCCCAGATACGATAACGCGTTGTCCCTGGATTCTGGTAAATCTGGCGAATTACGAGAAAATGCGCCTCGTCGTATCGAACGAGCCAGTCCAAAAATAACCTTACGAGGTCGTCAGGACACATCGACACTCCTCCCGCATTTGAGATCAGCTTTTTGATGTATTCGCGCTTCTGGTGAGTGTCAGACTCATCCCATGCACGAAAAGCTTTTCGAACCAACGCCAAGTATTCTTCGCTTTCGAGTCGCTCTTCGATTTCTGAACCGAGGCTTTGAAGGCGTGCCACGACCTGTTCCAAGTCTTGCGCCAAATCCTGCATCTTTCTGCGGTGCTCCTCAAGCCACTGACGCTGCAATTGATCAGTTTTCAACTGACTGGCCTCCTCTCGGTAGGTCTGAGCTGCATTTAAGAAGCCCCCAACCCACGGGACGCTCCCAAGGGCAGCCATGATCACCTTCCGGTAAACCCGCTGACGCTGTGTTGGCTCTAGGCTTTGAAGCGACTCATTAAGCTGCTCCTCCACTATATCCAATGACGGGTCGCTCATGGAATTTGGCTAGGGGTTCGAACTGAGTGACTCATTGAACAGTAATCTGGAGATATCCATAAAAGATCAGTTTGATCGAGAGAAAGAAAAAAGAGGCGAAAGCCCCCTTCACGCTGCCGCCCCTAGCGAGGGATCAAGTACCTGAACCCAGAGCTACTTCTGGCGGCACTATGGAAGGGACTTGGGAGGATGCAAAGGCGAAAGTTGGGGACATCGTGGTACACGGGGAGAGTTGCCGTTGGTAGGGTTGAAAGTCTTTCAAATAGGCCCCTTCAAAACTGGTCTGATCCCCTCCGAATGCCCTCATTTCACCGCCAGAGGGGGTGGGTACCAGGCACTACCAACAAAATCGGGGCCTGACGAAGGATGCAGGAGTGAGATAATTTCCCCTTGTGACCTTTGACCGTGACCAAATTGCCCAACGGGTCTCAGATCTCGCCTCACAGAACATCTACATCGGCACCTCCTCCTGGAAATACGAGGGGTGGATGGGACAGCTCTATTCACCAGAGCGGTATTCCTACCGAGGTAAAGTCGCCAAGAGTCGATTTGAAGCAGGATGCCTGAAGGAATACTCCGAGGTGTTCAGAACCGTCTGTGTGGATGCTGGGTTCTATCGGTTTCCAGAGGAACGGTATGTTGAAAAGCTATCCAACCAAGTGCCGGATGGTTTCAAGTTGTCCTTCAAGGTGACCGATGAGATCACTATTAAGCATTTCCCCAATCATGCACGTCATGGAGAAAGAGCCGGAAAGCCCAACACCAATTTCCTGAATGCTGATTTGTTCACCAAGGCATTCCTATCCCCTCTCACTCCTCACCGTGAGAAAATCGGCGTCCTGATGTTCGAGTTCGGCCACCTGTACAAACGGGATTTTGAACAAGGCCGGGACCTTGTTGCTGCCCTGGATGCCTTCTTTGCTCAACTACCGTCCGATTGGCAATACGGAGTGGAGATCAGAAACAGGGAGTTCTTACGCCCAGAGTATTTTGAGGTACTGCACCGTCACGGTGTAACGCATGTCTTTAACTCCTGGGCAGCCATGCCACCGGTTGAGGAGCAACTGGCCATGGATGGAAGCTTTACGGCAGATTTCTTTGCATCCCGTTTCCTGCTCAGACCTGGTAGAAAATACGAAGAGGCAGTGCAGAGTTTCTCACCCTATGAATCAGTCCAGGCCCCCTATCCAGAGGGAAGACAAGCCATCAAGGAACTAGCTTCAATCAAGACGCAGCGCCCCAGTTTTATTTTTGTGAACAACCGACTGGAAGGGAATGCTCTGGGGACAATTGCTGCCTCCATTGGAAGATAGGAACGTCAGAGCTTAGCAACTGGCAAATCATTCCAGTTCGTCGTGTAGTTGGGTGAATGACTCTCTGCCCTCATCTTCCATCCTTTTCCTGAACTCTGCATTCCCATGGAGGCGCGTGTAATCACCGGGGTACGGTTATCGCCCATCCGCCGGTTGATTTCATCCACGATCTTGTCGATGTTGAGACATCTTCCCTTGGAAGCAGGACCACCGAAGAGACTGGGCTGATATTCATCCTCTGACACGAGATGGGCCAGCATCACACCGGTCTTTTTGTACCGATAACCAGACCTGTAAATGGAGTGAAGCAAATCCCTGGCAGTAGCCATCAACTCCGAGGTTGAGGCTGTCGGTGCCGGTAAGGTCATACCTCGTGTTGGATAATACTGCGGCAGATCCTTCCTGAATCGATTGGTTTGGAGAAATACCTCCAGGTGGGTAGCGAGGAGTCCAAAGCGCCGGATCTTTTCACTGGCACGGGCAACATGGTTTGCAAGGGCCTCTTCCAGATCCTCCAGTTCCTCGACAGGGTTCCCAAACGAACGGGAAGCCATCACCCCTTTTCGAGAGGGCGGCATTTCCTCCAGTTCCAGGCAGGAGATGCCATTGAGTTCCCGAAGCAAGCGTTCCCCTACCACCCCCAGAGATTTACGAACGGCTGTTGGATCGGCCTGTTGAAACTCCAGAACAGTGCGGATTCCTATTTTTGCGAGTGTCCTGGCCGTGTTCTTTGCAACTCCCCAGAGAGCATCGCAGGGAGCATCAGCCATCAGAGCCTCAGGATCCCAATAAGTCGTCAGATCAAAGACCCCACCGGTAATCTCCTTGTTCTTTTTGGCATGACGGTTGGCAAACTTTGCCAGGAGCTTTGTCCCTGCAATTCCAATGCAAACAGGAATTCCCGTCCATTGCAGGATCTTGGCTCTCAGTTCTCGGGCATTCTCCTCGTCCATGAGATCAGGCAATTCCAAGAATGCCTCATCGATGGAATAGACCTCTATGGCTGGTACGGCATCCCTCAAAATCGACATTACCCGCGCGGACATATCGCCATAGAGGGTGTAGTTGGAGGAAAATACCCTGACTCCATGTTTTCGTATTACTTCCTGCTGCTGATGGAGAGGAGCACCCATGGGTATCCCTAAATCCTTGGCTTCCTGGGAACGGGAGATGATACAGCCGTCGTTGTTAGAGAGCACCACCACTGGTTTACCTATGAGAGAAGGATCAAAGACCCTCTCACAACTGCAGAAGAAGTTGTTGCAGTCCACAAGGGCAATCCGGGCACTCATACTTTGGAAGTCTATTTATGGGCTTTTTTCGGCCTGTTCTCCAAGTGCTTCGCTAAGTGCAACTAGCTCCTTTGAATTCTCCAACCCATCAAGGAATCGCTTCGAAATACCTGACAATCCTACCTGTGCCCCGATCAGCGCACCGGTGAGGATCGATCGGGCTTGATTCTGACCACCGCCGTTGAGTGCGTGAAGGACTCCCTGTTCAAAGTCACCGGCAAATCGAGAGGCAAGGTAATAAGCCGCCGGAAGCTGGTGGTAAATGGCGCACGGCATTCCATAGACGATGGAAACCTTCCAAGCCGGTTCTATCTGAATGCCAGGGTCGCGTACTGCCTCCGCGATGTATCCTGGGGTCAAAAGAGCGTCCGGTGAGGAAAAGCTGCCTGCACGAGCAGGTTCGAGATTGCCTGATTTTGGAGGCTGAAGATTGCCGCTGGTCACAGCAAGAAAGGGAAGATCACCGCTCTTCACTGATCCCATGAGTTTGTCTGAAATCGTTGCGTCTAACGGATGTCCCTGAACCAGCAGAGCAAGGACGCAACAGTAAGCGGTGGTCATCGCCACTATCGCTTCATCAGTCTGGGTCAAGAGACAGTTGGAGGAGACTGACTCAGCCACCTTTGCGAGGGATGTAGCATACCGCGCAGCAAGGATGAGTGCCCTTTCCGCTGCCTCGGTCGTGTCTGCCTGTCCACCGGTTTCTTTCCAGGAGAGCTTCTGCTTCACACGTCGGTTCCAGGCTCCGCGAATTGATTGGCTTGTATACCCACCTGGACCGTTCATCGGGGTCCCATCCAGAAGTGGAAAAAGATCCTCGTCCAAGCGCCTGCAAAAGTCTTCCTCCTTGTAGCCCTGATTTTCGACAATGGAATGCAGAAGCATGGTCGTGATGATCCCTGCCTGGGAAGGTTGACCAGCTTTGAGTCCTCCATGGTAACGATCAGGCTTGGGATCGGTGTAATCGGTGATCCAATCACCATAGTCCCTCCTCATTTCGTCGAGGTCGTAATACCAGTGTGGTCCCAGAGCCAAGGCATCCCCGATAAGAGCGCCCATGACGGCTCCAGCTGCACGGTCTTTGAGTGAGGTTGATGAATTCATCACTAGACCGCCTTGTGGATGATGTAGGTGACAACTCCCCAGATGACTAGCTCCTGATTCTCTCCGATCTGTATGGAGGCAAACTCGGGATTTGCCGCCTCAAGGAAGAGTTTCTCTCCGTACTTCCTGAAGCGCTTTACCGTGAACTCTCCGTCGATCATGGCGATCACGATTTGTTTGTTGGAGGGAGTAACAGCACGATCCACGACTAGGACATCACCGGAATGAATGCCAGCATCCCGCATGGACTCTCCCTGAACCCTGACGCAGAAGGTAGCAGCCTTGTTCCTGATGAGTTCCTCATTGAGATCAATAGAGCGTTCCAGATGGTCGTCAGCAGGTGATGGAAAGCCTGCATCGACTATGGCTGTGACCAAAGGGATACGAAGGGAGGAGCCTGGCTTGAAAGGGATGGGGGTTGAGATCTCCATGAGGGAAGGATGATACCTTTCTCCCATTCAGGTCGAGAGCCCAGTAACTCAAATCCCTATGCAGTCGGTGGTGATAAATGGGGTGGGATCTGATATAAAAGAAGGGAGGCCGGGTGCGGTGACGTGTTGGCCTGCGGTGATTTTGGCAGCAACCTCTTGATTCAATGCGAGGAGTTGCGAAAGGAGGTCGGCCTTCGGACTGAAGCCGTAGGCAGCGAGAACTGCCGCATCAAGGGCTGCGTGTGCGTCCTTTAGGGGGTTGGCACCAGGGAGTTCAAGCGTGCGATAAAGGGCACGTAGGCCCCCTTTGTGATACTGAAGCGCTTCAGCACGGATACGGCGAATTTCACGACCAGCTTCGGCCACGGCATTGATAGCTTTGGGGAAGGGAGCCTGTGGCCACGCAAAGGTGTCAAAGACTGTACTGGATGTGTAGTTGAAGTCGGACTTTAGTTTTGAGCACTTGGTGACGAACCAAAGCCAATGAGCATGCGCCTGGAGGACACCAAAGCTGTAATCATCAGGAAAAGCAAAGACCCTCAGTTTGTGATCGGGACGTATCTCCGAAGAGATGAAAGCAAAGATTGGACGCTTGGTTGTATCTGAGCAGACAATATAGCGGGGTATTGCCGCCAAAAGAGCGATCATTTCTGGCCTGTCAAATGAGTGTCGCCACCAATACTTTAAAAATGCCTTATGATGTGATCGCTGTTCACCATCAGCAGTTTTTCCCTCATCGGCTTTCTGTGTTCGTGTGGGAAGCACTAGGTTTTGAATACGCTGAAATGGGGCAGCGTAAGTGCCTGCCTCGATGACTGTTCGAGTTTGAAAATCGATGACCCATTCGCTCGGTGATCCGTCACCATTCAACATATCCCGTCCAATTAGAAAGGGATGCATGACGTCACGGTTGCGTGGATCAATTTTGAGTAACTCAATCGCTTCTTTAGGTTGAAGAACAAATCCATTATGACCAGCGACCTGACCTGAAAAACAAACCTGTGGCTCGTAGTTACAAGCGAGTCGCTCTGCTCCGCTGACGTCTGTTTGATCAGAAAGACTTGATGAGAGAAACGAGGCGTCCTTAAAACTGAGTTCGTATTCCTTGGCAGCATTCTTACCCTGTTTTTTCCACGCTCTCTTAGTATCGGCGGATGGTTCGACCCTATGCCAGAGGCGTCGTTTCTTCGGGAGAAGCGAGGGATCTTGAGTCTTCACCCAATTCACAATGGAGACATGGACATTAGCCTCGCCACTCCAGGGCTGGTTATCGACTGCTTCGATGATTGTACCGCTCTTCACGACCTGATCGAGACCACCGATGCGGGAGGCGTTGTTACGGATATTCTGAGTGCCAACGAGACCTGCCCTGCCAGCGACAGGATCGTTCGATGTGCATGTGTTAAGCTGATCATTTGCCCTGCGGATCCAATAGACACAGAAATCTGCCATGCCGGGAATCTCAGGATAAACACGGCGAAGCTGCTTCACATAATCGGGGCCTAGCTCTGGCTTGAGCAGCTTGGCTCCCAGGAAAGGGGGATTTCCGATGATAACATCGGCCTTCGGCCATTCAGCACGTTTGGGGGCACCTTCGGCTTCGGTGATCAAGAGAGCATCCATTGACAGGAAATTCTGATCGAGATTGTCGAGTGGGAGGGGTCGTTCGCTGATATGGAGTTCGTCGATGGAAAGTTTCCTCGCGATCATCATCGTGACCTTGGCCAACTCGACGGCAAAAGGATTGATATCAATACCGTGGAAATTCTGTGCACTGAGGTAACTCATGGCGAGCTGCTCCGGCTCTGCTACACTGGGAAACTCGTTATTGATGCGATCGATGATCTGCGCTTCCAGCCGTTTCAACTCGCGGTATGCGATGTAGAGGAAGTTCCCAGAACCGCAGGCCGGATCGAGGACATGGAAGTGGTGAAGTCGTTCGCGAAGCCTCCCGAGTTCCTTGAGCGATTTGGCAGCTTTGATTTCCTTGCGCCACGGCTCGACTATTGTTGGCCCCACGATCTTCATGATGTCGGCTGGGTGAGTGAAATGGGCACCCGAGGCGTGGCGCTCTCCCTTATCCAAGGTTTGTTCGAAGACGGTGCCGAAAATCTCAGGCTGAACCTTGGACCAATCCGCAATGGCGCACTCCCGAAGGAGAACGATTTCGGGGCCGGCAAGCTCGATTTCGGCTGGCTGGCTAAAAACGCCCCCATTGAAGTACGGAACCCCTTTGAATCGTCCTCCGGCATTGCCTGCCGGGTTGTTCATGGCGCGGAAGAGACCGCCTATGAGGTCATAGCTACTCCTCTCATCCATCTCCTCCAGGAGTCGGGTCACAAAGTACCGTTCCATGAGGCCGATGTCTTCGGCAAAGAAAGAGATCAGGATTTGGAGAATGAAGCGCTGAGCCAGTTGGCGCTCAACACCTCTGGCAACAAGCATGTTGAAGCACCTGGCAAGCTTTCCCGCCGCTTCACGGGTGACGGCGACGTGCTCGTTCTCAAAAACAGGTTTCGGTTGATCCGGGAACAGAAATGCTAAGGAGCCGTAGTTTTCAGGCAAGTCAGGCAGAGAGACTTGCCCAACAGGTGAATCCATCTGGGTCTCGAAATCATAGACCTGAAATTCATCGAAGTTACAGAGGATGACGTAACGGGGGCGGCCTGGCACGAGTCGCGTCCAGTAGTCGAAGGCTTGGCGGTAGTGCTTGGAAAGCACAGTGCCACGCTTCTTCATCTCAATCAGAACAAGTGGCTTCCAGACAAAATCCGCAAAAGCGGTGCCACCACCGTCCTCGCTGGCCTTACGAATCCGGAACTCTGGCTCTCCGCCAACATCTAGGGAGCCAGCGTGGCCAAATGCCTGAAAGAGTCGGTCGAGAAAAATATGAGCCTCTCCCTTCTCATCTCCCCTGATATTCCTTTCTGCCCATGCGACGAAAGCGCCGAGTTTTTCTGTGCGTACATCGCTCATCGGTTGGATCTGAAAATGAATAGTGGATTGCCCTGAAGGTGACGAGTAGGGAAACAGAGTGATTTACCTTTAATGAATCGCCATCGCCCCGCTCTCTTCTGAGTCATCCCCCTGTTCGGGATCTTCTGAGATGAACAGTCCGCTCAGAACGGCAATAGTTTCCCGTGCATTGACTCCATCACCGAGGTGGCTGGAAAGACGCAGATTTTCCAATGACTCTAAGATGGCTGAATCCATACAGGTCCAGCGAGCATCCTTGATAGTGGCAGAGATCCCATGAATATGGATAGTGGCACTCATGTATCAATAAATGTTCAGTGGGGAATTCGAATCGCTTGGGTTCAATAGAATTCATACTGAAATCGGCCGAATCTTGCGAAACCATTCCAGCTAGTCAGAATTGTTTCCGCGCGGTATCAGTTGCAGCGTTCATGGCGCACCCTAATCATTTTCAGAAATACGCTGCTATCCAAGTTACAGAGCAGGGAGTAAATCGTGTCCGATTACTAATTTCCCGCCATGATTGAATCCATCAGCATCTCCGATATTGCTACTTACGCCATTGAGCCGGAAGTGCTCAATGGTCTAGCTCAATTCAATTACTTGTTCGGCTCGAACGGTAGTGGCAAAACCACGGTCAGTCGTGTCATTGCAGACGAGATCAGTTTCCCCGCGTGCAAGGTGACATGGAAGGGAGGAACAATATTGGAAACGATGGTTTACAACCACGATTTTGTAGAACGGAACTTCACTCAATCAACCGAACTAAAGGGCGTTTTTACGCTTGGCGAAAAGCAGGTCGATACGCTCGCGAAGATTGCCGAGGCGAAGCGTGAACTCGACAGGCTCAATGCAAAATTAGAAAATCTGCGTGAAACACTTCAGGGCGCTGATGGATCCGGGGGAAAGAAAGCCGAGTTGGCGACACTTGAGGATGGATTAAAAAACAAGTGCTGGTCGCAGAAGCAAAAGCACGATCTTAGGCTTCAAGGCGCTTTTGAAGGCTATCGAGGCAACGCCGAGAAATTCAAGGCTAAGGTCATCACAGAGTTGGTGGAAAACACTGCCACGCTCCTTACTCTTTCGGAGCTAGAGAAGAGGGCGAAATCCATCTTTGGAGAAACGCCAACTACTGAGCCGTTCGTTCCTGCAGTTGATACAGTCGGGCTGTCCCAACACGAATCAAACCCAATTCTGAAAAAGCGAATTATCGGGAAGGATGACGTCGATATCGCTGAATTGATCAGGAAGCTAGGGAATAGCGATTGGGTCCGTGAAGGGCGTAAGTTCTATGACGAGAACGGCAAAATTTGTCCCTTCTGCCAACAGAGTACGCCCGAGAACTTGGCTCAAAGTCTGAACGAGTATTTCGATGAGACATTTGTGAAGGACAGCAAGGCCATCGACGACCTCGCCACCGACTATTCAACAGACTCCGCACGGCTACAGCTGCAAATCACATCAATCATCACTACGCCGTCCCGATTTCTGGATGTCGAGAAACTCAAGACAGAAAAGGAACTGCTCGACTCCAAGATCACGATCAACCTCCAGCGAATAGCTGGGAAAAAAAAGGAGGCCAGCCAGGTTGTGGAACTGGAATCCTTAGGCAATGTACTCTCAACAATCAAGGGATTGATTGATTCCGCCAATGATCTCGTGGCGTCCCATAACTTGATGGTTGGAAACCTCACTCAAGAGCGTATCACGCTTACATCGCAGGTCTGGAAATATGTGCTCAAAGAACTGACAGCCGACCTAGATGCATATAAGGATACGCGGGATGGTCTGGAGAAAGCGATCACTGCGATTAACGATTCGATCGCGGCTGCTACGACGGCCAAAACGGAAATTGCAAACTCAATCAGCGAACTTGAAAAGCAGACAACAAGCGTGCAGCCGACGATTGACGCAATCAATACGCTGCTAAAGTCTTTCGGCTTTCGGGGCTTTTCGCTCGCACATTCTGCAACTGGTACATCCTATAAATTAATTCGCTCTGACGGTTCAGACGCGAAGGCAACTCTTAGTGAAGGTGAAAAGACATTTATCTCCTTCCTTTATTTTTACCACCTCCTCAAAGGCAGCATCTCTAATAGTGGCATGACACGGGATCGCATAGTTGTGTTTGACGATCCTGTATCGAGTCTCGACAGCGACATATTGTTCATAGTTGGGAGCCTCATCAAAGGATTGTTCGATGAAGTGAGGATTTCTGGGATCGGCCACATCAAGCAAATCTTCGTACTCACGCACAACGTATATTTTCACAAGGAGGTCACCTATAACCGGAGACGTCCAAACAATGGTGTGTTGAATGAGGAGACTTTCTGGATTGTTAAAAAGCCAGGTGCGGTATCCAAATTGGCTCCGCAGTCTACAAACCCGATCAAGACATCCTACGAATTGCTTTGGGCAGAAGTCCGGAAGCCCGAGCGCTCAAATCTTGCTATCCAAAACACACTGCGACGAATATTGGAAAACTATTTCAAGATTTTAGGCGGCATCGAGCTGGATGATCTTTGCGCTATGTTCGACGGAAAGGAGAAGATTATCTGCAACTCCCTTTGCTCATGGGTGCACGATGGTTCACATTATGCACATGACGATCTTTACGTTTCGATAGACGATTCGATGGTCGACAACTACCTCAAAGTCTTCAGAGAAATCTTCGTTAAGTCGCGCCAAATAGAGCACTATAAGATGATGATGGGAGAAGCATTCGTTGAAGATACGGCATCAGACGTTGATTCAAACGCCGCTTTAACTTCCTCGCCTGATACCTAAAAAAAGACCTACCCGCACAAGGCCAGGTCTTTTTCCCGCCCAAGAGCCTCAGCCCTTGGACTCGCACACCCTTTCAATCAGATATGCTACAGAAACCGCTCACGTTTTAATCGTCGTTCCCTTTGCAGGGTGACGACGGATTAGCTGGTCAGCATGATTCCGGAGCTGGTTCTCGAAGAGTTCCAGCGCCTCCTCACTAATCCTGTTGAACTCATGATGAGGTCTGAGGATCTTTGCACGGTCCAGTAGATACCGTTTCAGAGCTGCTCGGTTAATGAGACTGCTCATCAGTTGTTCCAGACAGCACCGGTCTCTGCATCAAACAGTCCGTAGAGAGCTTCCCCTCTACGAACTGCCGTCTGAGGACTGGCTGACTTGTGCGCCTCAGTAAAGGCATTGAAGAGACTCCATGCCGTTCGTGGCTTGAAGTCGACGTGCTCCGGATTTCGCCACTCTCTCAAGACCTCTGGGATCTGAGCGGTGGTGATGGCCTGAGCATCGACGGCTCTCACGATGATATCGTGTGCCCTGGCATCGCGGATCTTGGTCTCTTTGTAATGGAGTACACGCTGATCAAGGCCAGTGAGCTTGTTGCCAAGTTGACCCACTGCACGAGCTGTGAGGTGTCGGAGATCCCGTTCTGCAAAGCGTGTGTGCTTGCGGCTGATACGCACTTCCCCACTGAAGGCGAGGTTGTCACACACGAACACCCTGGTGCCCGCCACTAGCCCTGCTGGGTAAGTTTGATCGTGGGAATTCCTCAAACCGACCACCCAGCCAAAGTCGGAGATGCTCCGATTAGGAAGG
>Ga0302281_10001853_pt1 | contig 15217 bp, 10 predicted proteins | sample III_Fen_E1_2_FD_198762 | JGI IMG/M metagenome (GOLD analysis project Ga0302281, IMG submission 198762) | Peat permafrost microbial communities from Stordalen Mire near Abisko, Sweden - III_Fen_E1_2 | ecosystem: Environmental > Terrestrial > Soil > Wetlands > Permafrost | place: Sweden: Abisko...
GCGGACACCATTCGTCATTGGTGCTTCGTCATTCTTTCGTCATTCAACCTTCGTCATTCGTCATTCCCAAACTGAAATTATCAAAAACCCCCGAAATATCACTTTTTACGCTTTGAAACCTCACCCCACAATTACCCAACGCATCGTCGCCAACCCATGGGTGGTAGGGCGCGTCACTCCGTGCGCGCCGCTATTGACATCCAAGTCGGCAAGCCATCCCAATCGCCAACTCCCCGCTGCTTTCCTGAACACTTGATCACTGAACACTGAAAACTCCCCACAAAACCCCTGAATTATCACTTTTTTACACCATGAAACAGTCAAAAACATACACCCCGGAATGCCCGCCGGTCAGCCCCCAACCTTCCGGCTCCGCTTTTGATCTGAAACGATCTTGAGCCCATTCATCCTTCATCTTTCATCCTTCATAATTCTGTGAAAACCCCTGAAATATCACTATTTTCACTATGAAACACCCGGTCCATAATGACTCAAAGCATCACCGCCACCCCATGGTTTCGCCGCCGTTTCATCCCGGAGGGATGCCAGCCTGTAGCCGGTGGTTGAGCGAAGCGATACCACCGGAATCCAATCCCGCAGCCTCCGGCACTCCGGCAGGAGTGCCAGCCCCGACCTTACTGCCAGGGAGTCCTTCGCCGGCAGCCATCCCTCAACCGACCTGTTTCGTGCCCATTCGTTGGTAAATGAAATAACCCATTATGCAAGTGACTTTTTGTAAGCCTGTTACGTTCGAATCCAAAGCGCCCAAGATGCCCGGTCGCGTCGCCCCTGGCTTCCCTCTCCCCTCAACGGGGAGAGGGATTGAGGGTGAGGGGTGGTCATATCCAGAGCTGCCGCCCGTCCGTTTCTTTCTGTTTCAGCACCCTCTGGCGTCCAAGCTGAACACTTCCCCCCAAAATCCCCGAATTAACACTTTTATCACCATGAACGAGCGTTTGCAAACAAGGGTGGCACGGGCCACTGGCCCGTACCGTCCGGCGACCCGCCGGACGGAACGGGTGAGGCGCTCTTTTTGCCAGCGGACACCATTCCTCATTGGTGCTTCGTCATTCTTTCGTCATTCAACATTCGTCATTCGTCATTCCCAAACTGAAGTTATCAAAAACCCCCGAAATATCACTTTTTACCACCTTGAAACAACCACGAACGCACCGCAAACAGGCCACCCGCCCTGCCCGCGCGAGCCTCCGGTGGTGGACGAAGTCGCGCTGCGACTCCGTTTGCCTGCGGAGCAGGCACTTTGTGGCGTGGCTTCGCCGGGGGCATGCGCATGACGCTATTGCCATCCAAACAACCCAGCTTTCCAATGCTTCACTAAACTGAACGCTTGATCACTTTTAAGAAACTCAATATGCAAGTACCTGTTTTTACACTATGTTACACCGCTGCCAACGTCTCCAATCCAGCTGGCCGTATCGCCCCTGGCTTCCCTCTCCCCTCAACGGGGAGAGGGATTGCGGGTGAGGGGTGGTCATACCCAGAGCCCCCTCCCGTCCGTTTCTTCCTGTATCAGCCCCACCCGGGGTCCCGGCTGAACACTTTGCCCAAAATCCCCGTAATATCACATTTATCACTTTCAACCAGTCATGAACCCACCCCCCAAAACACCCGCGCCGCAATCCGCAGTCAATGCTTTCCAGGGGAGAACACGCGCCCTCGCGTGTTTCCGACCGCGCCTCGCGGTCGGAACCGATGCGCGCCATCGCGCGTCGGTATCACGCACAACCGACATCGTCGCGCCCCCAAAACTCCCGTAATATCACTTTTATCACTTTGAACAGCCATGAAAACGCCCCCCAACGCCCGGCCGCCACCCGCCCTGCCCGCGCGAGCCTCCGGTGGTGGACGAAGTCGCGCTGCGACTCCGTTTGCCTGCGGAGCAGGCACTTTGTGGCGTGGCTTCGCCGGGGGCTTGCGCATGACGCTATGGCCATCCAAACAACCCAGCTTTCCAATGCTTCACTAAACTGAACGCTTGATCACTTTTAAGAAACTCAATATGCAAGTACCTGTTTTAACACTATGTTATACCGCTGCCAACGTCTCCAATCCAGCTGGCCGCATCGCCACTGGCTTCCCTCTCCCCTCAACGGGGAGAGGGATTGCGGGTGAGGGGTGGTCATATCCAGAGCCGCCTCCCGGCCGTTTCTTCCTGTATCCGCCCCATCCGGGGTCCCGGCTGAAAACTCCCCACAAAGCCCCTGAAATAACACTTTTATCATTTTGAAAACCGCCTTGGACTCACTCCCAGAATGCCCACCCCCAACGATGCCCGCATTCGGCATTGGTGCTTGGTCATTCTTTCGTCATTTAACCTTCGTCATTCGTCATTCCTAAACTGAAACCCATCAAAAACCCCCGGAATAACCCATTTATCAATTTGAAATAGCCAATCTGAAATCCCACCCCAAGGACGCGAAGGAACGCGAAATTAGGACAGAGTGGAGCGCAAAGATTACAGCGACTTATGTAGTGGTTTAGTCCGGCTGAAAAAGTGCCATTAATCGCAAAATAGGATTGATTGCGATTTGTTTTTGAGTATAAAAGCAGCAAGGCTTCTCGGACGAGCAAGCAATCAACTGGGTGGTTTTAATAATATGATGGTGGTTTATAACAACTTGGAAACAATCAGTAGTGGCGGGCAGGGGGCAAATGACACCAGGCGTGGCGTCGCTGCAAACGGTCACGGCTGCGGTGCATTGTTTTCGTGGGTAATCTCTATATGAATTCTTCTTACATCGTTCCTTTATCTTTGGCGCTGGCGGTTTTGGGCTGGGGCACGCAGGCCGGCAATCTTTACACGGGGAACTCCGCAACGACAGTGGCGGACCCAACCGCGCTCCCGGCCGCGACGGATTACCGGATTATCAACCAGGATGACAACAGCCGGACGTGGCAGCGGGAAACTTACGCGCCGGGGCCGAACGGGAAGGTGGCGACGCAAGTACACAAGGTCACTGAGGTCGCTTCCGGCATGTATTATCGCGATCAGGATGGCCAGTGGCAGGAGTCGCAAGATTTGAACGAGCCGGCTCCGGGCGGTTCCGTGGCGCGGCTGGGTCAATATCAGGTAATTTTTTCCAATAATCTGAATACGGAGGGGGCCATTGATTTGCAAACCAAGGATGGCAAGCGTTTGCGCAGCAATATTTTAGGACTGGCGTATTATGACAGTTCCACCGGCAAGAGCGTGGTGATTGCGCAGATCCAGGATTCGCAGGGGCAGTTGATCGGGGATAATCAGGTGTTGTATCCGAATGCCTTCGATGGGGCGGTAAGTGCCGATGTGCGTTATACTTACAAACGTGGCAGCTTTGAGCAGGACGTGATTCTGCGGTCGCAACCGCCGAGCCCGGCCGCGCTGCACCTGAACCCGGCAACGACCACGATTGAGGTCATGACGGAGTTTATCAATCCGCCGGCAGCGACGGTCAAGGAACATGGCCCGGATTTTCCCGGATGGAAAACCAACATCGATGTCTCACGTTGGACATCTCATCAACCATGACAAATTCAAGAGGCTTTAAGGCTGCGTTTCTGTGTTTCGGAATTTTTCTGCGAAATGATGCTTTTACGCAAGCTGCAAATGACATTTTTTTACCCAGGGAAAGTCGGAATTATAGTGAATCATATTCTAATATCGTGGCTCAAGCCGTCAAATCAGGTGAGTGCTATCCGGCACAACTCGATCAACTGGGTAATTGGGGTGGAGTCGCACATGGATTTCAATTATCCATTCGTGCGAGTACTAATGTGTTTATTGCAGGCCATCCAATTCAAGTAGCTGTCATACTAAGAAATACCACAACGAATGCATTGCCAATCAACGATTTTTCTGGAAGAGAAAATATATTTTTCATGGAGGACGGTACGGGACGTGTTTTTCACGAACTATTTAATCCGGGAGGAGGTGGTGGCATTAATTACTTGCCTGCCAAACAGCAAATTAGGCATGAATACGACTTGAGTTCACGATTCTGGCTTGAACCTGGCATGTTCAAAATACGCGCGCAGCAAACGGTGTTTGAACTACCTATTACTAACAGGGCAAACTGTGTTTGTGACCTGCGCTCGGCTGCGCTCAGCATCACAATTATTACAAATAAGTAGTATCATGCCAAAGACGTTAAAGGAGGATGCTTGACCAAACAACTGGTCCTAACGGACCTGACCAATCTGACGAGTTCCTGTCTGGATTGAAAACCCAAATTTATGAAATTTCAATCAATATTTAAATTAGTGCCCGGTTTCGTGCTGTTTATTAACCTTGTATCTCCGGCGGAGAGTGACGCAAGTTTTAATCTGATAAGAACAAAGACAATTGACGGATGTTATATTGGAGTTGTGGGTTCTAACTATACAACCAATGATACACCTTCCAGTGATAAGCTTAATTTTTGCATTTTCAGGTCCGCCACAAATGATAATAGAATGGTGTACCAGCCAACTGCTCATGAATATATATATCAGATCGAACTTATCGACTCAAATGGTATTGCGCTTCCTAAAACAGCGCTTGGCAATCAAGTCGGCTCAAAGTATTTTAATTTGAAACCGTCGCTTGCAATTGGCAATGGTTATGACTTAAGAAGATGGCCGGCAATGTCTGAGCCCGGGTGGGGTGGAACGGCGCTTTTTTTCCCTACCAGACCTGGATTTGGTGGGCAAACTACTCATTCCGCTGATGATTTGTTTGTAATTACACAGCCTGGGTCTTATAAATTATGTATCCATTTCCAAATTATTACTCGTGATGGCACCAAAAGCAACCAGCTAAACGTCGTTCGATTTCCTCGACTCGACTATCCCTTGGTTAAGCAGTAATCTGAGGCATGGCACGACCATTACGATTGGCATGGCCCGGGGGGCGCTGTCAGGCTTGGATGATTCACATGATTTCTCATTTGGGTTAGACAAATTGGCGAATCCCAGATTTTTATGAGGTTTTGCATTTTAGTTTCATTATTACTTGTCATATTGCGATTCCACCAGTCACTGTTTTGGTGGTTAAGCCCTAATGATTTAAAGTGGGGTCATGGGGTTGTTCGAAATAATTTATGAAATCAAAGACGTTTCTGACGACTGTTCTATCCCTAATATCTGGGGTAAGTGTATTGGCTTACATGGGGATTGAGTTTCCGGGCTGGGATCGCCTGCAAGATATCTCCACAGACATTTTTGTGGCGCGTTGCAGCGAGACGCCTGATCCGGACAATATGACCCATTATGGGCACCGGGTGGATTTTCAAGGATTGTACTATGCAAATGTGGAGATTATTTCCGTTCTAAAGAGCGGTACAAATTGGACGGCAACCATGGTGTGTCCGCCCAAACCTGGCTTGGCGCGGATACAGACTGCGTATTGTCCGCAGCAAGGAGAGTATTATCTTATTTTTGCAAATCCCGAGACGGATTACTATACTCGGCGACAAGCAACGAATTATTGGGATGCCACGGAATCCTTTCGGTTTGTACCCCTTGGCGCGCACTTCTCAACCAATGCGATAGCCGGGCATCCGTTGAACATCCAAATGCAAACTTTATTCAAGGCCTCCGCTTTTCATCTTGAAAAGCAAATACAGCGGGAGCAAGCGCAAAAGCAACGAATTGAAAGTGGTATACAACCTCAGTCGACTCAGATGCCCCAGCCAAAGCAAAATGAACGTGCTTCCACCAATTAGAAGCATGCCAACGAGGCAGGTGATTGGGGGCGGGATGCCGCCTTGTGGCTTGGGCGGGGGGCGGCTGAGTCTGGCACCACTGGGAGGCCATGTCAGCCTCGATTTTCCAGGCTGGATGGCGCTTGAGCAACATTCCCAAGATATTGTTATTGCAAGGTGTGTTGATTCCACTGTGTTTGAAGTAGATACGAATGGGGTTGAAAGAGAGGCTTTGGGTGGTCTTATTCATTTTAATATGGAAATTATTTCCGCATTAAAGGGAACGAATTCTGGAATGATTAAATTCCTTTCGGAATACCGACCTCTTAAAGGCGAATACTATTTGGTTTATGCCAATTTAAATACCAGGTATTCTTCCGTTGAGGCTTATCGGTTCATTCTGCTTGGGTCGAATTTTTCCACCAATGACTTGGATGGGAACGCGTTTGACGGGCAAATTCAGATTTTGTTGCGGCGGCGGCTCAACAATTTGGATCAACAAATGCAAAGTGATACCGGGATTCAACTAAAGCGCGACCAATTTGAAATGCAACGGCTGGAAGAGGGACTCAGAAATAAATAACCGGGACTTATCTGAGTCAAATCTCAACAATTGACGAATACCGTTTGACGTGGCGGGGGCAGTGAGGATCATGTAAATAGCATATAAAAGCTTAGGCCTTAACTAAGGGCCATTCAGGCCTGACCCCCTATCAGCCGGTTGAACAATTCCAAAAACCGCCCGGTGAGGGCACCCGGCCCACAAGATTCCCATGGATATCAACGATTTTGTCGGCCCGGTGCCCTCACCGGGCGATTATTTCAACAGGCTGCTATGCTTCCTTGAGGCATGGCCTTTACGACTTGACGACGAATTGTTGATTCCATCCTTCTCCACAGCTGGGGCGACGGAGCTTTTGTATCCTTTAGATAAGAAATATTTCATAAAGTTTGCAATACACAACGAAGCTGGCGAGGATATGCCTAAAACCGAACAAAGAATTCACTTTGTCGCGCGTTTCGCGCGACGGAAAGAATTCTGGCTTACGCCCACGGCTCCGGCCATCCCCGTAATTGACTTGCCGCGCACGGCGGCCGGGGGACAAAATGCCGCATGTTTCGCGCCCCCCAAAAGATGATCCGCTATTGCGCGCTCATTTTGACGGCGAGCGCGGCGGGATTTTTCCCCGCCGCGGCGGCCCCGCAACATTTTTTCACCCGGACCTGGCAGGTCGAGCAGGGCTTGCCGCAAAACAAGGTGACGGCCGTGGTCCAGACGCGCGATGGTTATTTGTGGGTCGGCACGTATTGCGGACTGGCGCGGTTCGATGGCGTCCGGTTCACGGTGTTCGACGACGACAACACCCCGCAACTGCACAGCAGCCGGGTGACGAGTCTGTTTGAAGCCCCGGACGGGGCGCTGTGGATCGGCACGGAGAGCGGCGACGCCTCGCGCTATCAGGACGGCCGTTTCACGGCCGTGCCGCGGCCGCATTGGAGCGGCGGTAAAATCTACTCCATCATCGCCGACGAGACCGGCGACATCTGGTTGTTGAATGAGGCGGGGGAGCTGGCGCGGGCGCGCGATGGCAAAATTTTGTCTCCGCCAGCGGGCGGGGTGGCCAATGTCGTCTCACTGGCGCGGGATAAAAACGGGCCGGTTTGGGTGGAGCGCGAAGGGCGCGTCTCGGTGCTCCAAGGGGGGCGTTTAACCGGGGAATTGTTCACGAACAATTACGTGCAAGGCATCTGTGCCGCCCGCGACGGCGGTTTTTGGGTGGCTTCCAACAGCCGCATTCGCAAGTGGAAAGACGGCCGTTTGGTGGCTGATTTTGGGGCCGCGCCGTGGGGCTGGAACCTGGTCGTGCGCTTCCTGGAAACCTCGTCTGGCGCGCTGGCGGGCGGCAGTTCGGAAAAGGGGCTGTGGCTGTTTACCCCCGGTGAAACCAACGTGCCCGTCGTGCATTTTGACCGCACCAACGGCCTGCCGTCCGACTGGGTGCTCTCGTTGGGGGAGGATCGCGAGCGGAATTTGTGGTGCGGCACGGGCGCGGGTTTGACCCTCATCCACCCGAACAATCTGGAAACCATCGCGCCGCCGGACAACTGGAAAAACCGTCCGGTGTTGTCCGTGCTGCCCACGCCGGATGGCGCGGTGTGGGTCGGCACAGAAGGGGCCGGCTTGTATTGCCTGCAAGCGGGGGGGTGGACGAATTTCACGCTCGCGCAGGGCATTCGCAATCCCTACATCTGGTCCCTGGCCACGGATGCGGCGGGGAAGCTCTGGGCCGGCTCCTGGGGGGGCGGGTTGTTTGTGCAGCAGGCTGACACGTTTGATGATGCGCCGGGTCTGGAGAGTTTCCGCCAGCCGGTGCCGGCGCTGTTGTTTTTGCCGGACGCCCTCTGGATCGGGACCCCGTCCGGCGCGCTGCGTTACCAGCCAGGCAACGTGGAGCGGTTCAATGACCTGGCGGGCCAGCCGTTCGGGGACGTGCGGGCCATCGCGCAGGACCCGGCGGGCGGGTTGTGGTTCGGCACGGCGGGCGGCGGCCTGGTGCGGCGGGATCCGGGCGGTTTTCACCGGTTCAAGAAAGCCGATGGCTTATCGAGCGATTTCATCGAATGCCTGCATTTCGCGGACGACGGCGCGCTGTGGATCGGCACGTTTGGCGGCGGGTTGAACCGGTTCAAGGACGGGCGGTTTGCCGTGGTCAATCACGGGCAAGGCCTGCCCAACAGCGTCATTGGGCACATCGAATCGGATGGGCGCGGAAATTTCTGGATGAGTTCCTATGGCGGCATCCTGCGCGCGCGGGAACTGGATTTGAACCGTTGCGCCGACGGGCAGGTGGCGGCGGTGGCGTTTCTCACCTATGGCATCAACGAAGGTTTGCCCACGCTGGAATGTTCCGAGGGGGCCCAATCGGCGGGTGGCAAAACGGCGGATGGACGGTTGTGGTTTCCCCTGGCCAAGGGACTGGTGGTGGTGGATCCGGCGGCCGTCAAAACCAATCCGCTGCCGCCGCTGGTGCGGATTGAGCAGCTGCGGGTGGACGACAAAAACCTCACGGCGGGCCACCCCGCCCGCCCGGTGAAAATCCCGCCCGGCCGGCATCGCATTGAATTTGACTATACCGGCTTGAGTTTTGTCGCGCCGGAAAAGGTGCGGTTCAAGTGCCGGCTGAATCCTTTTGAGCCGGACTGGGCGGAGGCCGGCACCAAGCGGGTGGCGACCTACAATTACATTCCGCCCGGAAGTTATTCCTTCCAAGTCATCGCCTGCAACAACGACGGGGTGTGGAACGACACCGGTGCGAGCCTGGCGCTGGTGGTGCTGCCGCATTTCTGGCAGACCATCTGGTTCGAGGTGCTCGGGGGGGTGGTGACCGTGCTGGCGGCCAGCGGGCTGGGCTGGTTCGCCACCCGGCGGCGCATGCGGCGCCGGCTGGAGCGCGCCGAACGCCAGCGCGACATTGAGCGCGAGCGCGCGCGCATTGCCCGGGACATCCATGACGATCTCGGCGCGCAACTGACGCGCATCACCATGATGAGCGAGTCGGTGCGCGGCGATCTGGCGAATCCCCAGCGGGCGGCCGCCGGCCTGGAAAAAATCTATGACACCGCGCGCGAACTGACCCGCAGCATGGATGAGATCGTCTGGGCGGTCAGCCCCCGCCACGATACCCTGGAGAGCCTGGCCACGTATCTGGAACAATTCGCGCAGGACTGGCTGGCCGCCGCCGGCATCCGCTGCCGGCTGGACCTGCCGCTGCAATTTCCCGAACAGCACCTGACTTCCGAAGTGCGCCACAATGTCTTTCTGGCCTTCAAGGAAGCCTTGCACAACACCGTGAAACACTCCGGTGCCTCGGAAGTGTTGATCCAGCTGGCGTTGCAGGCCGACCGGTTTGAGCTGTGCATCGAGGACAACGGCCGGGGGTTTGCCGGGGGGGCCAAGCCGGAAAACGTTTCCGCCCGGCCTGGCCGCGCGGCGGCGGGCAACGGTTTGGAAAACCTGCACCGGCGGCTGGAGGGCATCGGCGGAACCTGCGAAATACAAAGCGCCGCCGGCGCGGGGACCCGGGTGTGCTTCCGCATTCCCCTCCGGCCGCCGGCACCGGGGGAAACGGGGCGTTAGCCTTAATGCCTTTCGGAAAGTCAAATTGGCCGGAAATCAATGGGAAGATGCAACCCCGTTGGGGTAGGTCATTGTTGGGGCGTTTACCCAGGGTAGCTCCTCCGTCGCGACCCTGGGCTGAACGCTGGAATCCCTTTGGGATTCAAGCTCGGAATTTCCGAAAGGCATTAGGGTTAGCCCGCGTTGATTCATCAGCCCGGAATCCGCTGCCCGTCATTTCACATTCAGCTCGCGCTGGATGCCAAATTTCTCGATGCGTTTGCGGAGGGTGGCTCGCGTGATGCCCAGCAGCTTGGCGGCATGCACCTGGTTGTCATGCGTCTCCTTCAGCGCCTGGATGACAAGCTCCCGCTCCACCGCCGGGATGATCTTCAACTTCGGCTCCCGCTTGGCCCACTGGAACATCTGGCGCGCGAGCGTGGCGATGTCATTGGTCGCCGTGCCGCCCCCGGCCTCGCTGGCGGGGCCGGGCAGCGTGACCGCCGTGCCGCCGCCCACGATTTCGGGCGGCAGATCGGCGAGCAGGATCGCGTCGCTCTTGGCCATCACATGCGCGCGGCGGATGGCGTTCTCCAGTTCGCGCACATTGCCGGGCCAGTGGTATTTTTCCAGCAGCTTGACCACGCTGGCGGCCAGGGACTTCGGCGGACGCTGCTGTTCGCGCGCCAGTTTCTTGAGAAAATAATTCACCAGCAGCGGAATGTCCTCGCGCCGGTCGCGCAGCGGCGGAATCTGGATGCGCACCACGTTCAGCCGGTAAAACAGATCCTCCCGGAACTGCCGCGCCGCCACGGCGGCCTCCAGAGGCTTGTTGGTGGCCGCGATCACCCGCACATCCACCTTGATCGGCTGGTTGCCGCCCACGCGCTCCGCCGTCCCGTTTTGCAGGACGCGCAAAATCTTCGTCTGCGTCGGCGGCGTCATGTCGCCGATTTCATCCAGGAAAATCGTGCCGTGGTTGCATTGCTCAAACTTGCCGATGCGCTGGCTGGTGGCCCCCGTGAACGAGCCTTTTTCGTGGCCAAACAGCTCGCTTTCCAGCAGTTGCTCCGGAATGGCCGCGCAGTTCACCGCTAGAAACGGCTGTTCCGCGCGGTTGCTGTGATGATAAATCGCGCGCGCCACCAGCTCCTTGCCCGTGCCGCTTTCGCCGGTGACCAGGGCCGTCGCATCGCTCGCCGCCAGCTGGCCGATGAGCTTGAACACCTGTTGCATCGATTCGCTGCGCCCCACGATGCCCAGCTCGTAATCCTCCGATTCGAGCAGCGGCTCATAGGAAACCACCTGTTTCATGTCCCGCGCGGCTTTCAGGGCGTTGGCCACGATCTCTTTCAGCTTGGGAATGTCAAAGGGCTTGAGCAGATAATCATACGCGCCCAGCTTCATCGCCTCGATGGCCATCTGCGTGGTGCCATAGGCGGTCATCAAAATGACGAGCAGCTTCGGATCGCTCTGCCGGATGCGGCGCAGCGTCTCCAAACCGGTCATGCCGGTCATGCGCACATCCATCAGCACCAGGTCCGGCTTGAACTTGGGAATGACCTTCAGCCCCTCCTCGCCGGACGCGGCCGTGGCCAGCTCCATCTCCGGCGAATCAAAGATCCGCTGGATGGAATACCGCACGTCCTCTTCGTCGTCGATCAACAGCAGCTTGCTCATGCGCTCTGAGGGTAGCCCATTTTCCTAAAAGAAACAGCGGTTTTTTCAAGGGGATGCCGGCCGCCTCCGCCAAAACCACCGATTGCGCCGCCACCCAGGGGACCGCGAGCCCTGGGCAAAGCCACCGGTACACCGCCGGAACGCCTGCGCGAGCTTAAGCGCGCGTAAATCGGATATTGTCATCGTAACTTTCGCAAATTCCCCGCCTTGCATCAGGCCCGGCGGATGCGTAAGCTTTTCTCCAAGTTATGAGTCATGTTCCTTCCGATCTTAAATATGCGAAATCGCATGAATGGATTCGTGTCAGCGGCCCCACCGGCACCGTGGGCATCACGGACCATGCGCAGCATGAGTTAACCGACATCGTCTTCGTGGAATTGCCCGCCGTGGGCCGCCACGTCAAGGCCGGCGAAGCCTGCGCCGTGGTGGAGTCGGTGAAGACCGCGAGCGACATTTACGCTCCCGTCAGCGGCGAAATCACGGTCATCAATCCGGCGGTGGTGGATAATCCCGCCCTGGTCAACACCGACCCGCACGCGGGCGGCTGGTTTTTTCAAATCAAATTGAGCCACCCGGCGGAACTCAACGCGCTGCTTTCCCCGGCCGATTACCAGAAGCAGATTGGCGGGTGATTTAACGGCGGACGCCGCCTGTAAACGGGGTGATGCAGGACAAACATTTTCAGCCCGGAAAGGGCAAAATAGGATGGCCCAGGGCAAAGCGAAGCGACGCCCTGGGGGCCGTCACCCCTTGACCGGGCGTCTGGCCCAGGTTTCATTCACTTGGTGCCGTCGCGCGGTCGGAGCTTAGTTTTTAGCCAGCGCATAAACGTTGCCGAGGTATTGCGGCTGCTTGGGGAGTTGCAGCAACGTTTCATCATAACTATAAGTATCGCGAACCGGCCAAAGCCATAAGCTGCCATCGGCGGCAAGGGTTACCACACCCGCTCCAATGCTGGTGAGGGCCACCCAGTCTTGGTGAATGCCCAACCGGATTGGAATGTGATGGTAACCGTTCAGTTGCCACAAAGTTCCATCGGTTTTCAGTGCCACCGACGCCTGACCCAACGGGGCAAACGAATCCCAGTCAGTCTCCTTTCCAACTTGGGAAACAAAATAACCCTTGGCTGGCTCACGTAGCCATAGAGTTCCATTTTTAAGAATGTGTCCCTCGGAAAGATTCTGACTGCGGCCCCGGCTAAAATCAACTTGGTCAAAGTTTGTGTCGCGCCTGATGCGATCTCCATATTTGATCAAGGTATCACTGGGGTCTTTGGAATATCCGTCCCACTCACGCCAATGGTTTTGCACTTTCCAAGTGCTGCCGTCGGCTTTTTGGGCAATGAATTGATTCGGGGCTATGTCTTTCCAATCGGAATCGGTTCCGATGCGATATGGTGTCAACTCGCGCAACGCCGGATAGAGCAGCGGAGAATTCGTCGGGCTCCAAAGATGCGTGCCCCAACGCCAGAGGGTGCCGTCTTTTTTCAGGAGCAAAATCGAAGGATCGTTGTCAGATCTGGATGCGGCCAGCCAGTTGGATTCGTCGCCAAATTGGGTCAACTGTTTGCCATCCCAACCTTCGAAGTCAGAGTTTCCCGAAATCCAAAGTGTGCCGTCGGCTTTCACTCCGACAGTTTCCCGATGACCCCTTTGGTCGTTGGAGATGTCCATATCCCGGATAGTCAGGCTGACCCAATTGGATCCAGTAATGAATCCTTGCAATCCGATGCTGACGGGAAAGGGATTCAGGTACCGGTGGATGATGGAACGAAAGCCGTGGCGGTTTCCATACCCAACCCGGTCGAACCAGATGCGGCCATTTGGTAATTGGACATGGAATTCATTCCAGCTGGGATCGGCGCACAGGAGTGGCGGATTGGCCGACAAAAGCTTGGCCGGGCCGTGCGACGGTTCCGTTGGTAAAAAGATTTCCCAGGCGCGGTGGTAAATCGCTGCCTGGCCAATGATAGTGAAGGCCACGGTGCCCACCGCGCCCAGCGCGATCCGCCGCGCCAGCCGCCAGCCGGCGCGGAGATTGTGGTAATTCAGATAGGCCAGCCAAAGCAAGGCGACCGCCAGGGTCGGAACCCCGACGAGGAGATACAGAATGGCATGGGGTGCAATGGAGTCGTAAAAAACCATCCCTTGGTTGGTGAAGGCTTGGGCACACAGGCCGAAAACCACGAGCGTCAGGAGGGCGATGCCCACCGCCTCCAGGAATTGTTTTGCCAGACTGGAAGCGAACAGGCTCACCAACGCCAGGCCGGCGGATAGCGCCAGCAGCCAGAATAGAAACAGGATGGGATCGCTTTTGATTTGGTGATTGGTCATGAACATCGGATTTTGCGAGCCCAGCGCCAACCCAATGCCCTCCAGCAACAGCGGCATAACGCCGCCAAGCAGGATGCCCCAGCCCAGCACCATGGCGGCTTTGACGGCAAATTGGAACCGGCGCGATACTGGCAGGCACAGCTGGCTCTCGATAATACCCAGCTTGCGTTCCTCGGCCACCGACAGGCAGCCCAGCAAAACGGGCAGCACCACCCACAGCAGCCAGACCACGGAAGTTAAAACGTCCCCGGCGGAATCTTTTGGAAACGGATGAAGTATCCGTAGTGCTATCATGCTGGCGTGTAGAAAGAACAAAGCCACCGCGCCACCCAATATGCCCTGTTGCAGCAGCCATTCCTTTTTCAGCAAGGCAAACCAGGGTCGGCGGCGGCGCACGGCGGCGCTGCCACGAAAAAGCTTCCATTCTGGAAGCACGATGCTCCCGCCCGACCAGCCGACGTCCTGGGCCCGGAAAAACAACCGGCGCGCGAACAGGAAGCCGGCAAGGGAGTAAACGCCATTCACCACGCTCAAGATGGCAATGGCCAGGTAGTCGGTCTCACTGTTCACAAAAAACACGCTGGCCAGGCTAAACAGCGTCACGGGCACCAGCAGCGTGAGCCAGAAGGCCCCTGCCATCTGGCGCAACAACAGCGTCGTCCACAAACCGCCGGTAAAGGTGGTGGAAGCAATGAAACAAATGGCGATAAACAGATGATATGCGCTGGCCCGGTCGAAATCCTCCCCCCGGAAACGGCCGCAAGAAAAAGCAAACGCCGCGAGCCAGACAAGCAACACCGTCAGGAAGGCCCCGGCCAGCACGGAAAGTTTCATCTGCCAAAGCCGGACGCGGTCCGCAGGCTGAGCGAGGAGGGAAGCAAAGGTGTTCAGGCTGGCTTCCCGGCCGATGGTGGAGAGCGCGAGGCTAACCAGGCCGAAGAGGACCAGCCAGGCGTCGTAAAAATCGTAGGGGGAAACGGCGGCCTGGACCATCGCCAGCAACATGGCCACCCCCCAGCTGGGCAGCAGCAGGCGAATCTCTTTTTTCAGCAGGGCATTCATGCGTTCGCCTTTTTTAAAACCTCCGAGGCCACGAAGATTTCCTCCAGTGTCAGCGCTTCGGTCTGCAACTCCTCGGGCTGGTGCGCCTTTAATTCCGCCAGCAGGGCTTCGCTGTTGCCGTTGGCCAGGATTTCCACCTCGCGGCCGGATTGCTTGACCCGCAGCGCGCCGGACAAGTTCAACTTCAACTCGCGCGGGAACCGGGCGCGGATTTTCTTGAACCGCTCGCGCGCGTCATCGGCATTCATCGTCAATAATTCGCGCCCCTGCTCGATGATGGTGAACTCGTCAATCAAGCCCTCGAATTCGGCGATCAAATGCGTGGAGACAAACACGGTGCGGCG
>Ga0302281_10001860_pt1 | contig 15198 bp, 9 predicted proteins | sample III_Fen_E1_2_FD_198762 | JGI IMG/M metagenome (GOLD analysis project Ga0302281, IMG submission 198762) | Peat permafrost microbial communities from Stordalen Mire near Abisko, Sweden - III_Fen_E1_2 | ecosystem: Environmental > Terrestrial > Soil > Wetlands > Permafrost | place: Sweden: Abisko...
CGGCGACCAAGCGCAAGGCGCGTGGTTATCGCTCCACGGAGTATCAGACCGCCATGCTCTACTTCGTCGCGGGCAAGTTAGAGGTTCCCTATTATGGCTGATTACCCATTACGAACGTCGAAGAACCAGTTTTTGTGCAGATGGTCGTAATCATTGATGCTTTTAAGTTTTCCAAAATTCCATCTGTTCGTCTTGACCAATTGAGATTGGTATCCATCAACTGGAGCTAGTTGGGGCGAACGGAGGTCGCTACCCGCTTCAAATCCGGTCCATTTTTTGTCAGAAGGTAGGTCAAACTCGATGATTCCATCACCTTGGTTCGGAAAGCTGATAATCATTCTTCCGTCTTTTCCACGACTTGTCCCTTTTCCAAAGTAATTTGTAAACTCGTTTGTTATATAATCGGCATGCCATGTAAAATACATCTGTGCATTTGTTCCTTTTCCATACGGAGAAACAAAATCTCCAATGGTGAGGTCGAAACCAACCGGCTTGTCCATTGAAGGTTTTTCCCGATGAGCAATATCCACACGGTTAACATACATGGGAACGGGCCGAATGACTTTCTTTATAGCGAACGTTGCTACTGGATTTCGGCTTACAGCCATTTTTTCGCTGTCAAATTGACCCGGAAAAGCAAATTCATGATATGCTCTCACCCTGTAATAATTATCCTTTTTGACTTCAATTCCAATAGAACGCGAACTGTCTATGTGCGTCGCTGAAAACAAGCCATTTGAATCCGTTAAGCCTTCAATTTTCCTAAAATCGTTTACTGCATCAAGGTCATGCCCAGGAAGAATAGCGTACGATATGTTAACCGATGCCCCTTGAACTGGTTTGTCTTCGTCGTCAAAAACGTGAATGGTCGCAGTCCACTTGGTTCCGTGAAGTTCAGAAAGATAAATGGCTAATTCTCTAGCATAAGCATCCAAAACGGCATGATTCTTCTTTGCCATTAGAAATATCTCATACTGTTCTCCTTGGAAATCCACTGAATGTCTCTTTTTCTCATCCGTCGCAACCTGCTCACCCCTTCTAACAGCTACCGAGGCTGCGTTGCTAATATGAGGGTCTGAATTATTAGCCGCCTTCTCAATTTCAGCACAAGCCAACTTGTCCACCTCACCCTGGTTCTGGTCTTCTGGTGGATACGGATAATAGTGCGATAAAAGTCGTGCAGCGCCTAAACAGACTTCTGGGTCTGGATTCAGCAAACATTTGACAACGGCCGGCAGAATCAAGGATCTAGCTTGAATATTGTAGGTTAAAGCCAAACTAGCAATGGCTACTAGGGTTTTCGGATCTGAATTGCGAGATAAAATGAAAGCGGCGTTGGTTCGAATGGTTGACGCATTTGGACCATCTTTTTTTTCAAGAGCTTTGATCAAGACAGGAATGGTATTACTTCCGAGTGTCTGCCATTGGGTCGCAAACGGCGCGGAATCCAGGTTTGCTAGAAGATCAACCCAATAGCTTTCCGGCTCGCCTTGATAAATTGGCTCTGAACCTAATAAACGGCATTCGCCGCTAAACATAAGAAACAATAGTTCAATTGTCGTGAGACGAACAAACAAGCGGTTGATCCTAGTAGAAAACATTTTCTCATTGTGGTTTCGCTGCAATTTTATTCCGCCAAACCATAATTGATGGCTTTATTATGAGCTAATTATTTCCCCGCCGCCGCCTTCGGCGCCTGCGTTGCCGCAACCAGTTGCCCCAGCAGTTTGGAGTTGCGCGGGATGAGCGTGATGTTGGCCTCGCCGGCGATGATGTTCTGCGTTTCCAGCACGGCGAACAGGGCGTGCGAGATGTCCGGGTCCTGCGAGATCTTTTTCAACGCCAGCCCCACGATCTGCGGGCGCATGGCGGCGGCCTTGGCAAACTCGATGGCGGCCTGCTGTTCCGCCGTGCTGGCGATGATGTTCACCTGGTTGGTGCCGTCCTGCTTGATGGCGGAGGTGACCTGCCGCAGCCGGTTCACGACCTTTTCCTCAATCTGCTTGATCATGCCTTCGTCGCGGAAGTGGACTTTGCGGATATAGACGGAGCCGAGGCTGTAGCCCCAGGCCTGGGATTGCGGGGAGACTTCGGCGCGGACGGTCTGGCTCATGGGATGACGGTTGGTGAGCATCTCGGCGAGTTTGAGGTTGCTGAGGCAGCGGACGGTGGAGTTGCCCACGTTGGCGGCCAGGGAGCCGCGCGGGTCGGCGTTCTTGAACAGGTAGGCCACGGGGTCGCTCACCACCATCTCGTACCAGATGCCGATGCCCATGGGCGCGCCTTCCTCGGAGTTGACGGCGGTGCTGCGGATGTATTCCTGGTCCAGCCGCAAATCGAGGGTGTAGCATTTGCCGAGGAAGTTCACGAGCGGGGCCTTGACGCCGAGCTTGAGGATGAGCAGGTGCAGCCCCGGCTGGTCAATGACGGCGACGACTTTGCCGAAGAGCATATAGACTTTGCAGGTGCGTTCCTCGACGATGGTGTAAAAGCCGAACAGCCGCACGAAGCCAAAGAACACGGGCACGAGGATGAACATGCCGAAGAACGTGGCGAGGGCCGCGATGATGAAATGCGCGATGGGTGAGGAGAAGTCCATAGTATTAGTTAGAAGCTTGGTAGGGCGGCGTTGCTGCGCCGCCTTTTTGATTGTGGCAGAGGGGCACCTCTGCCCTACCACCGTTTAATTTGGTTATCTCTTTATTCATGGCTGGCCTCCAGGATCACCGTTTTGGCTTCGCTGTATAATTTGAGGCGGACGTTGCGGACGTAGGCGTCGAGGGCGCCGGCGCTGTTGGCTTTCAGGTCGGTCAACTGGTCGGCTAGGGCGACGATGGGCTGGACTTCGGCCTGCGCCTTGAGCGTCTCGATCTCCACGGCGCGCTTGGACTGGACAATCTTCTGGTCGGCACTGGCCTGCGAGAGGCTGATGCTGGAGGAAACCTCGTTGTAAGCGGTGTTGATGGCGGCCAGGGCGGATTCGACCTCGGACGGCGGGTCAATGCCGGTGATGAGCGAGGCGTCCAGGGTGATGCCGTAGCGCGCGGCGGAGACGACGCATTCCTTGTCCATGTGGTCGTTGATGTCGGAAAGGTTTTTGCGGAGGTCGTTGATGGAGATGCCGGTAACGGCGGTGGCGGCGAGGTTGTGCAGGGCCTGGGGATCGCCGGTCTTGGCGGCGCCGGCGGGGGCCTCGAAGTTGGCGATGCGTTCGCGTAGGATGGAGACGAAATAACCCATGACGTGAGTGATGGGATGCTTCACGCCGAAGAGGTAGGCATAGAGGTTGCGCTCGGAAATGTGCCAGCGGATCTGGCCCTTGAGACCGGTGTTGAGCTGGTCCTTGGTGACGGCTTCCAGGACGGTGCCCTGGGAATTGGCGTCGCCGTTTTCGGGGTCGTAGGCCATGTTCACGGTCTGGGTGGCGACGGAGACTTTATAGACCTTTTCCCACGGCCATTTGAAGTAGGGTCCGCCCGGCGGGATGACGCGGACTTGGGGATAGTTGTAGCGCTCCTTCTCCTCGGCGCTCAGCCCCTCGGCAATGGGGTCGGACGCGGTGGTGGCGTCCCCCACCCGTTCGGCGCGGCCGAAGCTGGTCTTCACGGCGCGTTCGTTCTGGTTGACGGTGTAAAAGCCCGCGGCGAGATAACGGACGAGAAACCAAATGATGAAGCCAATGACAATGCCGGAGAAAATGTATCCCATAAATGTATTGTGTTGCGAAGCTAATACGACCCCGGGAAATATTTGACAAGGAAAAAGCAGTTACAAAAAGCGGGGAGTTTTATCATTGACCAAAATTAAATACCCTTCCCCCCTGCCCGCTCTATTGGGCGGGGAGCGGGAGTCAATGCCGGGGCCGGCAGTGAAGCCAGCCGAACCAGGATCATCAATGCTTGCCGATGGGTTTGGCCCGGGAAGCCAGCCAGGCTTTCGCGACATAATCATAGCTTTGGCCACTGGCTTGGCGCATGAACTCGTAATGCTTCACATGGTCGGTCTCGTCAAATTCAATCAATGCCAGATCAAATTCAGCGGGCGAACCGCGGTTTTCAATGCCCAGCGGGATCACCAGCAAAAGCAAAATTAAATCACGCTGGGAGATGGTATTGACGCGGTAGCAGGCAATGTGCAAAGCGGGCAGATACGCGTCGGGCGAACCAAGCTTGGCGAACACCTCCTGGCGGCTGAGCTTGACCTGCTTCACCGCCCTGATTTCCGTATGGGTCCGCGACATATAAGGCCGGTGGCTGGCCGGCAACGGGAGGTAAAGACAGCCAAGGCAAACGACGTTCGCCGTAACCCAGATTGCCGACAGTATGACAAAGGCCAGTGTGGATTTTGAACGCAACAGGATGTTGCCGGTGGTTTTGATGTATCAACCTATTCCCGCAGGGATTGAACTGTCAATCCGCAATTGGTTCCGGGCAGATAAAAAGCCGCCCGGAAAGATCCGGGCGGCTCTGGATTGTTCGGCCTGAAGTAGCCGGCACGCAGTGCCTACTTTTTCTTCGCGGCCTTGAGCTTGCGCTTCTCCTCGATGGCGGCCTGCGCGGCGGCGAGGCGGGCGACCGGCACGCGGAACGGCGAGCAGGACACATAGGTCAGGCCGGCGCGATGACAGAACTTCACGGAATCGGGGTCGCCGCCGTGTTCGCCGCAGATGCCGAGCTTGATGCCGGGCCGGGTCTTGTTCCCCTTCTCCGCCGCGATCTGGATGAGCTGGCCGACGCCGGTCTGGTCAATCGAGGCGAACGGATTTTTCTTGATGATCTCGTTTTCGGTGTAGGCACCGAGGAAGGAGCCGGAGTCGTCGCGCGACATGCCGAGGCAGGTCTGCGTGAGGTCGTTGGTGCCGAAGCTGAAGAACTCGGCGGTCTGGGCGATCTCGTCCGCCGTGAGCGCGCCGCGCGGAACTTCGATCATCGTGCCGACGATGTAGGTGAACTTGGTTTTCTTTTCCTTCATCACCTGGGCGGCGACTTCGTGGACGATGGCGACCTGCAGGTCAAGTTCGCGCTTGAAGCCGACGAGCGGGATCATGACTTCCGGCTTGGGCTTGAAGCCCTGCTTCTGGGCATCGGCGGCGGCCTCGAACACGGCGCGCGACTGCATGCGGGTGATTTCCGGATACTTGATGCCGAGGCGGCAGCCGCGGAAGCCGAGCATGGGATTGAACTCGTGCAGCTCGTGGACGCGGTTGATGATCTTCTCGACGGGGATCTTGAGCTTCCGCGCGAGGTCCATCTGCGATTCCTTGGTGTTGGGCAGGAATTCGTGCAGCGGCGGATCGAGGAAACGGATGGTGGCGGGGAATCCTTTCAGCGCCTTGAAGATGCCGAAGAAGTCGTCGCGTTGATACGGGAGCAGCTTGGCGAGCGCGGCTTCGCGGTCGGCGAGCGTATCCGCCAGGATCATCTCGCGCATGGCGTCAATGCGGTTGCCCTCGAAGAACATGTGTTCCGTTCGGGTCAGGCCGATGCCCACCGCGCCAAAGGCGACGGCGTTGCTGGTCTGCTCCGGCGTGTCGGCGTTCGTGCGGACGGAGAGGCGCGTGAACTGCGAGCACCACTTCATGAGCTGGTTGTAGTTCTTGAACTTCTCCGTGGCCTGCGCGGCTTTGTCACCGTGGATGAGGCCGGCGATGATTTCCGACGGGGCGGTTTTGACTTCGCCCGCGTAAACGGTGCCGGCGGTGCCGTCGATGGAAAGGAAATCGCCTTCCTTGAACGTCTGGCCGCTGATGGTGACGGTCTGTTTGTCGTAATCCACATGGACGGCAGCCGCGCCGCACACGCAGACCTTGCCCATCTGGCGGGCGACGAGCGCCGCGTGCGAACTGACGCCGCCGCGCGCGGTAAGAATGCCTTCGGCGGCGATCATGCCGCGCAAATCTTCCGGGGAGGTTTCGACGCGGACGAGCAGGACTTTTTCGCCCTTCTTCTCGGCTTCGACGGCGCGTTCGGCGTTGAGATAGATTCGGCCGGAAGCGGCGCCGGGGCCCGCCGGCAAACCGGTGGCGATGATGGCGGCCTTCTTGACCTCGGCCAGATCAAAGATCGGCGCGAGCAACTGGTCGAGCTGGTCGGCCGGATTGCGGAGGACGGCGGTCTCGGCATCGATCAATTTCTCCTTCACCATGTCGGCGGCGAACTTGAGCGCGGCGGCGGCGGTGCGCTTGCCGTTGCGGGTCTGGAGCATGAATAGCTTGCCGCTCTGGACGGTGAATTCGATGTCCTGCACGTCCTTGAAATGTTTTTCCAGGGTCTTGCGCACGGCCATGAGTTCCGCGTAGCTCTTGGGCATTTCGTCCTTGAGCTTGAGCACGGGTTCGGGCGTGCGGACGCCGGCGACCACGTCTTCGCCCTGCGCGTTGATAAGAAATTCGCCGTAGAATTCGTTCGTGCCGTTCGCGGGATTGCGCGTGAACGCGACGCCGGAACCGGAATCATTGCCGGTGTTGCCGAACACCATGGCCTGCACGTTGACAGCGGTGCCCCATTCGGCGGGAATATTATATTTGCGGCGATAGACGATCGCGCGGTCGTTCATCCAGGAGCCGAACACGGCCCCGGCCGCGCCGCGCAACTGGTCCCACGGGCTGCTCGGGAAACTTTTGCCAGTGCGCTCGAGGACGAGCGCCTTGAAGCGCTTGACGAGTTCGGCCTGGTCTTCGGCGGTCAGCTCGGAGTCCACGACGTCCTTGTGATATTTCTCGTGCTTGAATTCGTGGATGATGGTTTCAAACGGTTCGTGGTCTTCGCCGGCGCGCTTCTGCACGCCGATCACCACGTCACCGTACATCTGGATGAAGCGGCGGTAGCAATCCCACGCGAAGCGCGGATTCTTGGTGGCGTCGGCCAGCGCGATGACGGACTGGTCGTTCAAGCCGAGGTTCAAAATCGTGTCCATCATGCCCGGCATGGAATCGCGCGCGCCGGAGCGCACGGCGACGAGCAACGGCATGCCGCTGGTGGCCCCAAACTTGGTGCCCATGATTTTTTCCATGTTGATGACGCCGGCCTCCATCTGCGCCTGCAGTTCCTTCGGATAGGTCTGCTTGTGCGCGTAGAAGTAGGTGCAGACCTCGGTGGTGATGGTGAAACCGGGAGGCACCGGCAGACCGATGCGTGTCATCTCGGCGAGATTCGCGCCTTTGCCGCCGAGGAGCGGCTTCATGGAGCCGTCGCCGTCGGCTTTTTTGTTGCCCCAGGTATAGACGTATTTGGTGGATTTAGCTTTGGCCATAAATTTATGTTTAATGATGTTGGTGATTCGTAAAAACCAAGGGTCGAAATTAGCAAACCCGCGTCCGGAGTCAATGAATCTGGCGCGAATGCCAAGCCAGGTACAGTATTTGACAAAAAATGAGCGGTGAACCGGTGATCAGAAATTCATATCATCAAATCAGGATGCGTTGATTTTTAATTTGAATTGACGGGCCTTTGGTTTAATCTTGAGGGGAATGTCGCATCATGCCGCCCTGCTCCAGCAAGCGCTCCGTGAACGCATCGTCATCATTGACGGCGCGATGGGGACGACCATCCGCACCTACGGCTTGGGCGAGGCGGAAATCCGCGGCGAACGGTTCAAAGACGCCAAGAAAGACCTGAAGAACAACGGCGATCTGTATTCGCTCACCCAACCGGCGACGATTGGCGACATTCACCGGCGTTTTCTCGAAGCGGGCGCGGACATCATCGAGACGAACACCTTTTCCGCCACGAGCATCGGCCAGAGTGAATTTTTTGTGGACGACCCGCGCGAACACGGCGGACGCAAGGACCCGGCGTTTTACCAGGGCGTCATCGAGAACAAATTTCTCAACGACCTAGCCTGGGAGATCAACGAGCAATCCGCCAAACAATGCCGCGAATGGGCAGACCGCATTGCGAATAAAACCGGGCGCCCGCGCTTCGTCGCCGGCGCGGTCGGACCGCTGACGGTGTCGCTCTCCAACTCGCCGGATGCGGATGATGCGGGTTTTCGGGTCTGCACGTTTGACCAGGTGAAGACGGCTTACACGCATCAAATTCGCGGGCTCATCGCGGGCGGCTCGGACCTTTTGCTCGTGGAAACCATTTTTGATTCGCTCAACGCCAAGGCGGCGCTGGTGGCGATCCAGGAAGTGTTTGAGCAGGATAATAAAATTCTGCCGATCATGATTTCCGCCGCCGTCGGCCGCGGCGGCGAGACGATGATTTCCGCCCAGACCATCGAGGCGTATTGGAACGCGATGAAGCATGTGAAGCCAATCGCCATCGGCCTGAACTGCTCGCTCGGCCCGGATTTGATGCGGCCGTTTCTTGAGGAGCTTTCCGAAAAATCAGACACCGCGATTTCCTGCTATCCCAATGCGGGTTTGCCGAATCCGCTGTCGCCGACCGGCTTTGATTTGAAACCGGAGGACATGGGCAATTTTCTCGGCGAGTTCGCGCAAAGCAATTTGATCAACATCGCCGGCGGCTGCTGCGGCAATACGCCGGAACACATCGCGGCGATTGCGAAGGCATTGGCGAACAAACCACCGCGCGAAAAGAAAACCGAGACCAAGTTCGCCACCGGTGCGGCGATTCCCTTGCGCCTGTCTGGCTCGCAGCCGTTCACACAGCAGATCGGGCAGTTCATCATGATCGGCGAGCGCACGAACGTCGCCGGTTCGCCGAAGTTCGCCAAGCTCATCAAGGAAAATAAATACGAAGAAGCCGTGGCCATCGCGCGCCAGCAGGTCGAAAACGGCGCGAACATCATCGACATCTGCATGGACGAAGGGATGATCGACGGCGTCGCGGCCATGACGCGGTTTCTGCAACTGCTCGGCAGCGAGCCGGAAGTCGCGAAGGTACCGTTCATGGTGGACTCTTCGAAATGGGACGTCATTGAAGCCGGCCTGAAATGCGTGCAAGGCAAAGGCATCGTGAACTCCATTTCGATGAAGGAAGGCGAAGCCAAGTTTCGCGAACACGCGCGTAAAGTTTTGAAATACGGCGCGGCGGTGGTGGTGATGGCGTTTGATGAACAAGGGCAGGCCGCGACGCTGGCGGACAAGATCCGCATTTGCGAACGCGCCTACCGCATCCTTGTGGATGAAGTCGGCTTTCCGCCGGAAGACATCATTTTTGATCCGAACATCCTGACGGTCGGCACGGGCATTGAGGAACATAACAATTACGCCGTGGACTTCATCGAAGCCACGCGCTGGATCAAAAATAATTTACCGCACGCCAAGGTCAGCGGCGGTGTGTCGAACGTGTCGTTCGGCTTTCGCGGCAACAATCCGGTGCGCGAGGCAATGCACAGCGCGTTTCTTTACCACGCCATCAAAGCCGGCATGGACATGGCCATCGTCAACGCGGGCATGCTGGAAGTTTACGAAGAGATCGAGCCGGAGCTGAAGGCGCTCGTCGAAGATGTTTTACTGAATCGCCGTCCTGACGCGACGGAACGGCTGGTGACGTTCGGCGAAAAACTGAAAGCTGCCAGCGCGGGCACGACCGCGAGCGACAAAAAAGTCGAGGAGGAATGGCGCAAGGGCACGGTGGAGGAACGCCTCGCGCACTCGCTGGTGAAGGGCATCGACCTTTACGTGGACGCCGACACGGCCGAGGCGCTGGAAAAATACGGCAAGCCGCTTTCGGTCATCGAAGGCCCATTGATGGCGGGCATGAGCGTCGTCGGCGATTTGTTCGGCGCGGGAAAAATGTTTTTGCCGCAGGTCGTAAAATCGGCGCGCGTGATGAAAAAATCCGTGGCCTATCTCACGCCATTCATGGAAGCCGAAAAGGCCGCGATGGTCGCGCGCGGCGAGGTCGTGAAAGCTCAGGGCAAGATCGTGCTCGCCACTGTGAAAGGCGACGTGCATGACATCGGCAAAAACATCGTCGGCGTCGTGCTCGCGTGTAACAACTACGAGGTGATTGACCTGGGCGTGATGGTGCCATGCGAAAAAATTCTCGAACGCGCGAAGCTCGAAAAAGCCGACCTCATCGGCTTGAGCGGATTGATCACGCCATCGCTCGATGAAATGGTCCACGTCGCCCGCGAGATGGAGCGCACGGGTTTCAAAGTGCCGTTGCTCATCGGCGGTGCGACGACGAGCCGCGCCCACACCGCGGTGAAAGTGGCGCAGCATTACAGCGAGCCGGTCGTGCATGTACTCGACGCCTCGCGCGCCGTGCCTGTGACGAGCAGCCTATTGAGCAAGGACGGCAAGGCGGCGTTCGTAAAACAATTGCGCGCGGATTACGAAAAACTCCGCACCCAGCACGCCGGCTCGCAGGTCAAATTGCTTTCGCTCGAGGCCGCTCGCGCCAATGCGCCGAAGCTAAAATATGACGATCTGCCGAAGCCGGAGTTCACCGGCCTCCGCACGCTCTCGTCCGGCCGATTTAATCCGGGTAAATGCGATTGCGGTTCGGCTCACGGCCACGCGGGCGCGTTCGGCGTTTCCCTCGAAGAGGTCGTGCCGTTCATTGACTGGACGCCATTTTTCCACACTTGGGAACTGCGCGGTGTTTATCCGAAAATTCTCCAGCACGAAAAACACGGCGAAGAGGCGACCAAGTTGTTTGCCGACGCGCAGAAGATGCTCGCGGAATTTGTCGCGAACAAATCGCTGAAGCTGCAGGCGGTCTATGGCTTGTTCCCGGCGAACGCCGTCGGCGATGACGTGGAGGTTTACACCAACGGCTCGCGCCAGCATCTGCGGACCAAATTTCATTTCCTGCGCCAGCAGATTGAAAAGGGCGACGGCACGCCGAACTGGTGCCTCGCGGATTTCATTGCGCCGCGCCAATCGGGAATTTCAAATTTGAAATCTGAACTCCCCGCCGACTACCTCGGCGCGTTTGCCGTCACCAGTGGTCACGGGCTGAAAGAAATTGTCGAGAAATTCAAAGCCGCGCACGATGACTATAACGCCATTCTGGCCGAAGCGATTGCCGACCGACTGGCCGAGGCCTTCGCGGAATATCTGCACAAGCGCGTCCGCGACGAATGGGGTTTTGGCAAACTGGAAAAGCTGACGACGGCGGATTTGATCGAAGAGAAATATCGCGGCATCCGCCCGGCCGCCGGGTATCCCGCCTGCCCGGACCACACCGAAAAGGGCACGCTTTGGGATTTGCTCGATGTGGAGCAACACACGGGCATCAAGCTCACGGAAAGTTTTGCCATGTGGCCGGGCAGCTCGGTGAGCGGACTATATTTCGCGCATCCGGACGCCAAGTATTTCGCCGTCGGCAAGCTCGGCCAGGATCAGGTGGCAGATTTGGCCGGGCGCAAGGGCAAAGCCGTTTCCGAGCTGGAACGCTGGCTGGGGCCGTGGCTCAACTACAACCCCTAAATGGCCGGGCTTGTTTTCCGGGCGGATTGACGTAGATTTCGAGCATGAAGAACGAAGTGGTCCCGGTACAAATTCGTGGAATTCTTCCCGCCAACAGCGGTTGCGCCCTTTTCGTCGGCAACGCCGACAAGGTGTTTGTCATCAATGTTGAGCCGCAGATGGGCGCGGTCATCGGGATGTTCCTGCGCGACACGCCGAAGGAGCGCCCCCTGACGCACGATCTCGTCAACCGGATTTTCCAGGGCTTCGGCATTACCGTGGAGCGCGTCGTCATCACGGATTTGAAGAACTCGACGTATTTCGCGCGGCTGATTTTGCAGCAGCAGAACGAGGTCGCCCGCAAAATCGTGGAGCTGGACGCGCGCCCCAGCGATTGTCTGGCCCTGGCCGCCGCGCAAAAGAAACCCATTTTCGTTTCCGCGCCGCTGTTTGAACAGGTCGAGGACATGAGCGAAGTGCTCGACAAGATGAACGAACCGGGCAGTGACGCGGAAGTGGAGTGACATGGCCGCCGCCAAATCCCCTGCCCTGGCGCTGGTCTGCGGCGATGATGATTTCGCCGTGAAACAGCGCGCCAAGCAGCTCTTTCTAGCCTGGTCGGCGGAACTGGGCGGCCTGGACCACGAAACCATCGAGGCCAGCGTCAGCAACGCCGGCGACGCGCTAAAAGTCATCGGCAAACTCCGCGAAGCCCTGCAGACCCTGCCCTTTTTCGGCGGGGGCAAGGTCGTCTGGCTGCGCGACTGCAATTTCCTCGGCGAAGAGCGCACCGCTTCCTCTGCCGCCGTGACTGAAACACTGGCGGAGCTGGCGGAGGAACTAAAAACCTTTGCCTGGCAGAACGTCCGCCTGCTCATTAGCACGGGCAAGGTGGACAAGCGGAAAGTCTTCTACAAGACCCTCGACAAGATCGGCACGACCGAAATCTTCACCGCCTGGTCGCAGGACGACCGGGACTGGGCCGACCGGGCGCAGATTGCAGCGCGCGACGCGGTGCGCCAGCGGGACAAGGACATTTCCGGTGCGGCGCTGGGCGAGCTAGTCGTCCGCGCCGGCCTGAATGCCCGGCAACTGGAAAACGAGGTCGAGAAACTCTGCGTCTTCACCGGCGAGCGGACCAAAATCGAGCTGGCGGACGTGACCACGATTTGCGCGCACAACAAGACGGCCAAGGCGTTTGCGCTGGGCGACGCGCTGGGCGACCGGGATTTGCCGCGCCTGCTCAAACGGCTCGACGAGGAGCTTTGGGCGACCAAATTCGACAAGGACAAATCCGAGATCGGCCTGCTTTACGGCCTGATCGGCAAGGTGCGCGCGATGCTGCTGCTCAAGGAAATGCTCCGCGAAGGCTGGGTGAAAGAAACGAGCGACTACAACCATTTCAAGGCGCAGCTGGAGCGCGTGCCCGCCGAACAGCTGCCGGCGGAAAAGAAATTCAATCCGCTGGCCCTCAGCCCGTACGTGCTGTTCAAGGCTTTGCCGCAGGTCAAAAAGTACACGACGGCGGAACTGGTTCGCGCGATGGAGGTGCTGCTGCGCTGCAACCAGCGGCTGGTGTCCAGCGGACTGGACGAAGCGCTTGTCTTACAGCAGGCGCTGGTGCAAATTGTGGCGTCGGCTGCGGCCGGCGCCTAAACTGAACAAGGAAAAATGTCATCTGCCAATTTGTCAGTGCTGGTCGGAAAGAATTTTGCCTGCATCAAGATTGCCGGGCGGGCGAATTTCGCATCCAGCCCGGATTTCAAAACGTTGTTGAACGAGCTGGCCCAGAAAAGCTTCGCCCACTTCATCATTGATTTGAGCGAGTGCGTGTTAATGGACAGCACGTTTCTGGGCGTGCTGGCGGGTTTCGGCATGAAACTGAACCCGCAAGGCGCGCCCGCCGAGCGCGGCATCGAGCTGCACAATGCCACGGCGCGCGTGAGCGACCTGCTGGAAAACCTCGGGGCAGTGCATCTCTTCAAGTTGACCAGCGGCAGCCTGCAACTGCCCGCCGACGTGAAAAGCTGCACGCCGGAATCCACCAATCCGTCGCACGAACAGATCACCCGGACCAGCCTGGAGGCGCACCAGACGCTCATGGCGATCAATCCAGAAAACGTCGCCCGATTCAAGGATGTGGCCCAATTCCTGGCTGAAGATTTGAAGAGTCTGGAAAAATCCTCCTGACGTCCGCACCGAACCATTTAATATTTAAAAACAAAAACGGCGGTCATATGACCGCCGTTTGGTTTTCGAAAACCGGAGATTTTGATTTCAGCCGGCCGGAGCCGGGGCCGGCGTTCCGAGCCCGGGCAGCTTCGGCGGTGCCAGTTTCGGCGGATTTTCCGGCAAAGGGGTTCCGGCGGGCGCCCCCATCATCGGGGTGAAATTTGCCGGCGGCTTGGGTGGCGGCGTGAAGGTGCCCGACTGGACAATTTCCGCAACCTGCGCGCCATCCAACGTTTCATATTCGAGCAGGCCGTTCGCGACCAGTTCCAGCTTGTCGCGGTTGTTTTCAATCAACTGTTTCGCCGTCTGGAAAGCGCCATCCACAATGCGTTTGACCTCGGCGTCAATGTCCTGAGCGGTCGCTTCGCTGTAATCTTTCGTGCGCATCATGTCCCGGCCAAGGAAAACGTATTCCTGCGCCTCGCCGTAAAGCACGTTGCCCAGCTTGTCGCTCATGCCCCAATGCATCACCATCGCCTTGGCCAGTTGCGTCGCCTGCTGAATGTCCATCGCCGCACCGCTCGAAATGTCGTCGGTGACATATTCCTCGGCGATGCGCCCGGCCATCGTCATGATGATCGTGTCAATGGCCTGCTTGCGGCGCATGTTCAACATGTCCTCCTTGGGCAGCGACATCGTGACGCCGAGCGCCCGGCCGCGTGGGATGATCGTCACCTTGTGCAGCGGGTGGGTGTGCTTGAGCAACACGCTGACCAGCGCATGGCCGGCTTCATGCCAGGCCGTGGCGCGTTTTTCCTCGTCGCTCATGGCCATGCTACGGCGTTCCCGGCCCCAGCGGACCTTGTCGCGCGCCTCTTCCAATTCCGGCTGCTCGACCGATTTTTTGCCCGTGCGGGCCGCGAGCAAAGCGGCCTCGTTCAAGAGATTGGCCAGTTCTGCGCCGGAATAACCGGGTGTGCCGCGCGCGATGATGGATAAATCCACCGTCGGCGCGAGTTTCACGTTTTTCGCGTGCACCCTTAAAATCGCCTCGCGACCGCGCACGTCGGGCAGATTGACCGTGACTTGACGGTCGAAGCGGCCGGGCCGCAGCAATGCCGGATCCAACACGTCAGGACGATTCGTCGCCGCAATGATGATGATGCCTTCCTGCGTGTCAAAGCCGTCCATCTCGACGAGCAGGGCGTTCAAGGTCTGTTCGCGCTCGTCATTGCCGCCACCGAGACCATGCCCGCGCGAACGGCCAACGGCGTCAATTTCGTCAATAAAAATCAGGCAGGGCGTGCTCTTGCGCGCCTGCTCGAACATGTCGCGCACGCGGCTGGCGCCGACGCCGACAAACATCTCCACAAAGTCCGAACCGCTGATGCTGAAAAACGCCGCGTCCGCTTCGCCGGCAATGGCCTTGGCCAGCAGGGTTTTACCGGTACCGGGCGGCCCGATCATCAAAACGCCTTTCGGAATGCGGCCACCAAGCCGTTGAAACTTTTTGGGATCTTTCAAAAACTCGACGAGTTCGGAGACTTCCTCCATCGCCTCTTCCACACCGGCGACATCCTTGAACGTGGTCTTGTTCCGATCCTTGGCCAGCATCCGCGCCTTGCTTTTACCGAAGCTTAACGCGCCTTTCCCGGCGGCTTTGATCTGCCGGATGAAGAAAAACCAGAACAGCAGCCCCA
>Ga0302281_10001867_pt1 | contig 15179 bp, 10 predicted proteins | sample III_Fen_E1_2_FD_198762 | JGI IMG/M metagenome (GOLD analysis project Ga0302281, IMG submission 198762) | Peat permafrost microbial communities from Stordalen Mire near Abisko, Sweden - III_Fen_E1_2 | ecosystem: Environmental > Terrestrial > Soil > Wetlands > Permafrost | place: Sweden: Abisko...
ATCCACTTGTGAGCATGAACTTTAAGAAACAATTAAAGCTGTATTTGGCGAGTCGTGAGCTAACCGCAAGTGAGCTTGCTCGTGTTGCGAAAGTTCCGAAGCAATCAATCAGTGGCTGGCTCTCGGGAAATAACCCGAGAGATGTGAGGCAAGTTAAAGCGGTTTCGGATGCGCTCGAAACCACGATTGATCATTTGATGTTCGGGAATGGAATCAAAGAAGATTCAAATTCCTCCCCAGGAGACATCGCTTCTCTCATTGGGGATCAATGGATTTCGGGTCTGTTTGAAGTGAAACTAAGGAGAATAAAAAGGTGATCTTTAATCGAAATTCACAAGCCAATGCATCGTTTTTTCTATTAATGACCTTAACTGCTTGTGCTTCTGGACCATCGATTTACGAGCAAGAAATTGAAATACATAGACAAGAGGCGAAGAATCTATTTATCTCTCCAGAGTGTAAAACTGGTCCTAAATTTCAGGAGAACTGTGGCGAGGTAGTGGACATCGACAATAATGCATTCAAAGAATTTGCCCAGGAAAATTGCATTAATTCAAACAAAAAATTTGATGTATGTTGGGATGGATTTTGGAAACACACTATAGCAAGATGGCAGCTTCGATATAAATATGCGAATTGGGCGGAAGTGACGACTTTGTGTACGGCGTACCCAGATAAGTGTTCACCATTATATGTATTAGAACTTCAAATACAGTTAAGTCATAATCAGGCAGTTGTAACCATCTTTAAACAGCAATCGGATGTCGTCTCTAGACAGGCCGAGCTCGATGCACTGGAACGGCGTAAATCCTCGATTGATGCTATGCAAGCATTAGGAAGATCAATGCAAAATTCGTCTCAGTCGACAAATTGCATGTCTTACCAGGTCGGTAACATAGTAAATACAAGTTGTCGTTAGCTTATAAGTGTAAATTTATAAAACCCTAACGTCTGGCGCTAAATGTAGTCACTCAAAAAATGACTACAACCTGTGACTACAGAAGTGTTGCAAACTGGTTGGATTTGCATGGATTCATATGGAATCGCCGCATGAGCTTAATGAACTCCTACTTGCTATGTTATTGTTTTTGTTTGTTTCTGCTTTTTTTTCTTTTATTATTTACTGATCGTTTAAAATGGCGCTCCCGGTAGGAGTCGAACCTACGACCTACAGCTTCGGAAGCTGCCACTCTATCCAGCTGAGCTACGGGAGCGCATGAGTGATTTGAGTCTAACTTAACCGATTTTTACCAAATCCTAAATAAAAATCCCAAGATTCTGACAGAGTGTGACCCAACGGTGATCGGGAGATACCACGCGTGGTTCGCCTTGCATATCAGACAATGGAGCATCGATTACGAGGCCTGAACGATAAACTACCGCACGATTCCATGTGTTTTTGAGTACCAAATTGGCCGCTTTTGCACCCATCGTGGCAGTTAAGAAGCGATCGGTAGTGGTGGGCTGGTGGGCGCGTTGAAGGTGCCCGAGCACGACATGCCGTGCTTCCCAAGGCGAATGAAGTTCTATCCACCGAGAGAGTCGTTCACCAATTCCGCCAAATCGAATTCCGGTAGATGAGTTTTTATTTTCGGCAAAAATTGGATCTTCACCTTCAGCTTTTGCAGCTTCGGACACGACGATCACCATCCCTGACTTTTCGGAAGCATGAGCATCGGTCAGAAATTTTGATAGTTTCTCGCGCGAAAAAGGGCGCTCCGGAATTAAAATCGCATCTGCATACGAACACAAACCTCCGCCGAGAGCTATCCATCCCGCTGTGCGGCCCATGGTTTCTACGACCATCACGCGGTGATGGGCATTTGCAGTCGCACGAAGTGCATCGACCGCTTCAGACACAACAGTGCACGCAGTATCGTAACCAAACGTTATTTCGGTACCCTGTAGGTCGTTGTCGATCGTCTTCGGAACCCCGATTAGGTTTAAATTTGGCGCGAGTTCCTTCAATGCCTTAAAGGTACCGTCACCTCCGGCCGCGATCAAGCCATCTAAACGAAGTTCAGCACACGCTTTTTGAAATTCGTCGCTGCGACCCGCGATTCTCGATTTGTTTGACGTTCCTAAAAAAGTTCCTGCTTCGCAGTGAATACCGTTCACAAGATCAAGGCTTATCGATTTGGTTCGTTTGGAAAATATGCCATCGAAACCATCGCGGATCCCGACTACTTCAATGCCATTTCGAAGGAGCACTCGGGATGCCGCTTCGATGATTCCATTTAATCCTGGGGCGTCTCCGCCCCCGGTCATGATCCCAATACGCATGATAGGTTCCTTTCGTTTTGACATGGGCCTCCTACAAAAAGGTGCCTGGCACCTTTTGTTAGAGATTGATGCGTCTTTTCGCGACGTCTAAGGCTGCTTCCTTTACTACCTCTGAAAGTGTGGGGTGAGCGTGACAGGTACGCGCAAGGTCTTCGGCTGAACCGCCGAACTCCATCACGGTCACTGCTTCCGCAATCAGGTCAGACGCGCGCGGTCCGAAGATGTGGACGCCAAGCACGCGATCTGTTTTTGCATCGGCTAAAATTTTAACCAGGCCTTCGGCGTCATCCATCGTGCGCGCGCGCGCATTGGCCATGAAGGGGAAAGTACCTGCCTTGAACTCGATGCCTTTTTTCTTAAGCTCATCTTCGGTGTAGCCGACAGTCGCAACTTCGGGCCAAGTGTAGATCACGTTTGGAATGGCTTGATAATTTACATGTCCTGCTTGTCCCGCCATGATTTCGACCGCAGCGATGGCTTCGTCTTCGGCTTTGTGTGCAAGCATGGGTCCTTTGACAACATCGCCAACTGCGTAAACACCTTTGACTGAAGTTTCGAGGTGATCATTGATTGGAATTCTGCCGCGGTCAGGGCCATCGGTTCCAACTTTGATTCCAATTTTTTCTAATCCGAGATTGTCGGTATAGGGCTTACGACCCGTCGATACTAAAATAAGATCGCACTCGATCGTTTCTTTAGCGTGAGTAGCGCGGTCCTGCACTTCGATTTGCATTTTATCGCCGACCTGTTTTGCGCCTAAGGCCTGAGTATTAAGCTTAAAAGTGAGTCCCTGTTTGGTGAGTGATTTGTAAGCTTCGTTTGCAATTTGTTGATCCATCGAAACCAAAAGCTTATCTGCGAACTCGATGATGGTCACTTGTGCGCCCAAGCGCTTCCAAACAGAGCCAAGTTCCAAACCGATCACGCCACCGCCCACGACCACGAGATGGCCGGGCACCGTTTGAAGATCAAGCGCCTCAACATTGGAAATGATTTTCTTACCGTCGAATTTAAGGCCTGGGATTTCAATCACGGCACTTCCAGTGCAGATTAAAATTTTGGGTGCTTTGAGCGTTCGTTTCGTAGGGCCGCCCTCGACTTCGACAATTTTTTGATCGCCTTCGACGCCCACGAATTTGCCTAAGCCCTGAGCCCATTCAATTTTATTTTTTTTGAGAAGGCCCGCGATCCCTTGGGTCAGTTGTTTTACGATTTCATTCTTTCGCGTAATCATTTGTGGAATATTGATCTTGATTCCCGACACTTCGATCCCGTGTTTTGCGAATTTATGATTCGCGATTGCGAAATGCTCGCTCGATTCAAGGAGGGCTTTGGAGGGAATGCATCCGACATTTAAACAAGTTCCGCCCAAGGTCTTATCTTTTTCAATGCACACGACTTTCATGCCCAGCTGCGCCGCACGAATCGCTCCCGTATAACCTGCAGGCCCCCCGCCAATGACGATCAGATCAAATTGTTCCATACGGAAGAGCTTAACATAAGGTGAGAGTTGATTTAATGTGTCAATATGACCCTCTTGATTGTCCTTTTAACCAGCGTAATTGTTTGGCTAAATCGTGGATTGTACGATCCAAGTGTGCCGGTTTTAGTAGGTTTCTTTATCTATTGGAGCGCGCAGACGGTTTTGGATCAGGACCATTTTAAAGAGGTAAAATCCTATGGCTTTTTGATTCCGTGGATTTTTGCCATTCTCTTTTTCTTTCGGAATGACCTTTTGTATGTGGAAGCTGCGAAAAAACCACTTTTATATGGGTTGAGGTTTTGTCCTTTTTTAATTTTAGTGGCGGATGCGGTGCTGAAGCGAATGCATCCGCTCCGATTTCGGTGGGTGGGACTGGGCTTACTTTGTGGAATGCTCCTTTTAGTTCCTTTTCTATCGCCTGAACCTTTTATCGATGTTTTTTTAAGTGATCGCCTGGCTGCTCATTATCTATTGCTAGGCTCTAATCCCTATTCGCAGATTTATCCGGATATCTATAAAAATCATTACGATTACCATCCTGGCTTTTTGTATTGGCCGGGAGCGCTTTATCTTCAAACTGCATCGGAATTGATTTTGAGAGATGTCCGTTTCGCGCTCATTCTTTCCTGGATTGGGTGTGTATTTCTTTTAAGAAATCGCGGGATCTACGCGCTCATGTGGCTGACTTTGCCCTTTCTTCAGTTTGCGCTTGAACAAGCTTGGGTTGATCCGATGATTGCGGTGGGCGGTGCTCTTGCACTTTATGGACTGAGAAAAGACCAAACGATTTTTTGGATCTTAGGAGTGGTGTGTGCTGCGACCGTAAAACAGTATGGTTTCATCATCGGATTTTTTTCAGTGCTTTATTATATTCGGATGAAAGGCTACCATGCCACGCTTAAGCCCGTTTTAGGGATGATGTTAGGATTTGTCTTGGTTTTGCTTCCCTTTGTGCTGTGGAATTGGACTGATTTCGTGAACATGACGATGCTAAATCATTTGCATGCGACGGTGAGAGAAGATTCCCTGAATTTCACCGCGTTTTGGCTGAAAACTACCGGAGATGAATTGAGTGGCTTAATGCAACTGAGTTTCATCCTACTCGGGTTTATTGCCGCGATCATTCACGTATTCAAGAATGGAGCTAAGCGGGGACTCCGCGTGATACCCGAAGCGTGGGCAATTTGTTTTGGTTTTTCTTTTTTCTTTGGAAAATTCGCGTTTTGTAATTATTTTTTACTCTTGATTAGTTTTTGGTTAATGGCTGAAAGCGAGGGTGATGCAAGAGATTTAATCGCGCAAATAACCCCTCGAGCGAACACCGAAGCACACCCAAGCCATACACCACGCTCCGCCTGAAGCTAATGGAACTTGCATCCGGAAAATACTTGGTCGGAACGGAAACTTCGCCGATCAGAAAGCCGCGAACGTGAACCTGAACGAGCATCTCATTATCAAAAACGAAATCATCACTATTGAGCTCTAGATTAATGGTTTCGAGCACCTTCCTGGAAAATGCGCGGTATCCGGTATGGTATTCTGAAAGTTTTTGCCCGATGAGCAGATTCTCAAACAGGGTAAGGCAGCGATTGAAAACATATTTATAATAAGGCATTCCACCTTTGAGTGCGTGTCCACCCAAAATTCTGGAACCTAAAGAAACATCGTAGACACCCGAACTCACAAGAGCGCTTAGGGCGGGCAGAAGTTTTGGTTCGTATTGATAATCGGGATGCAGCATGACCGTGACGTCCGCGCCCCGATCCAAAGCCACTTGATAGCAGGTTTTTTGGTTCCCACCATAGCCCATGTTTTTCGGATGTTGGATGACTTCGAGTGGAAAACGTCTAGCCAGGTCTTTCGCGACTGAAACCGTATCATCCTTGGATTGATCATCAACCAAGATGAATAGATCGACGATTCCTGCTGGAACATCCGTTAATGTTTTTTCAAGCGTCTTAGCCGCGTTGTAGGCCGGCATGACACAAATGATGCGTTTCCCGTTTTGCATGATCGTAAATGCGCTTTAGGCGAAATCGAGTCCGAGTTTAGCCGGATTCTCGAGCAAATCCTTAACCGTGACTAAGAAGGTTACCGCTTCTTTGCCATCGATGATCCGGTGATCGTAAGAAAGCGCCAAATACATCATGGGCCTGATTTCCACTTTGCCATTGATTGCAATTGGGCGATCCATGATTTTATGCATTCCTAAAATCCCGCTTTGTGGCGGATTTAAAATCGGAGTCGAAAGAAGTGATCCGTAAGTTCCGCCATTTGAAATCGTAAACGTTCCGCCCGACATATCGGCAATAGAAAGTTTGCCGTTACGAGCTTTGAGCGCAAGTCCTCCGATTGCTTTTTCGATGTCAGCAAAACTCATTTTGTCTGCACCTCGAACAACCGGTACAACTAGTCCACGCTCGGTGCCAACGGCAACGCCGATGTCAGCATAATCATGAAATACGAAATCAGTGCCATCGATGGAGGCATTGACCGCTGGAATTTGTTTGAGTGCAAGCGTGCAGGCACGAGTGAAAAAAGACATGAAGCTCAGCTTAACGCCGTATTTCTTCTCAAACGCTTCTTTGTGTTGAGTGCGCACGTCTTGCACGGGTTTCATGTCGACTTCATTGAAAGTGGTAAGGATAGCTGCCGTATGCTGAGCAAACACCAAGCGCTCCGCGATTCGTTTTCTGATCATCGGCATTGGAACGCGATGATCCCCCGCCTTAGAAGTAGTATTTGGAAGTTCCGACTGAGTCGGCGCCTTTCGCGCTTCGCCTGATGCGATGAAAGCCATCACATCACCTTTGGTGATGCGACCGTCTTTTCCGGTTCCTTTGACCTGAGAAGGATTGACTTGGTTTTCAACCACCGTTTTTCGAACTGCGGGACTTAGGCCATCCAACTGAGCCGAAGGTATGGGCGGAGCAGAAGGCGGCGGAGCACTAAAAGAAGGCGGCGGAGGAGGGGCACCCGCGCTCGGAGACGCATTGCCTGCACCCGGAACCGGCGGTGGGACTTTTGGAAGAGGAGGAAGATTGGGTGGTGCGCCCACGGTTCCTTGAGCGGCATCATCAATTGATCCAATCACGGATTTCACATCGACGCGCTCTCCATCTTTTTTCAGGATCGTGAGCTGACCTGAGGTTTCGGCGACAATTTCGACAGTGGCTTTGTCGGATTCGATTTCTAATAGCATGTCTCCCGATTTTACCTGGGCACCATTTGGCTTTGCCCACTTTAAGATGCTGACCTCAGTAATCGATTCTCCCACCATGGGAGCTAATATGTCGTGTTTCATGTGTTTGCCCTCGCGTCTTGAAATGCTTTTAATACGATTTCGTGTTGTTCTTTATCGTGAAGTTTTTTGGATCCGACCGCCGGCGATGCGCCGATCTCGCGGCCTACATAAGTGAGCAGAAGCTTCGGAAAGCGTTCGCCGAAATTCGATAAGGCCCCGCTCCACATTCCGTGAAAAAATGTCCAAGCCCCCATGTTGCGCGGTTCTTCTTGAACAAAGAAGATCTCGCGCGCATTCCCATATTTTTCGATCGTTTTAGCGAGCGAAGCTTCGGGCCACGGATAGAGCTGCTCGATGCGCACAAGTGCTATTTGCGAATCATTGCGTTTTTCTTGTTCTTCGAGCAAGTCATAATAAACTTTGCCTGAGCACAGAAGAACGCGTCTGACCGATGCGGTTTGCTTTGGATCCGCAAACCGACCGTCATCGATTACTTCTTGGAAGGTTGCATCGCTTAGGTCTTCGATGGTCGAGACAGCTTTCGGGTGCCTGAGTAAGCTTTTTGGGCTCATGATCACGAGCGGTTTCCTGAATTTTCGCTTCGTTTGTCTGCGCAAAATATGAAAAATCTGAGCAGGTGTCGTGAGGTTTGCGACTGTGTAATTGTTTCTTCCGCAAAGTTGCAAGAAGCGTTCAAGTCGTGCCGAAGAATGCTCAGGTCCCTGACCTTCATATCCATGCGGAAGCAAAAGAGTCAGGCCGCTTGCTCGATGCCATTTGCTTTCAGAGGTCGTGATAAACTGATCGATGACGACTTGAGCGCCGTTTGCGAAATCTCCAAATTGTGCTTCCCAAATCACGAGCATATCAGGATCGGTGATCGAGTAGCCAAATTCAAATCCCATGACTGCCGCTTCTGAAAGATGGGAATTATAAATTTGGAGTTTAGTGGTTTGGCTCAGTTGGTTTACGCCGCAATATTCTTCGTTGGAATTGAATTCAAAAACGGCCGCATGTCGATGGGTAAAGGTCCCGCGAATCACGTCTTGTCCGGTTAACCGAACGGGATAGCCTTCATTGATGAGTGATGCGTAGGCAAGCAGTTCTGCATTTCCCCAATCAATCCCTTTTCCTTGTTCAATCGCCTGAATTCTACCCTCGAACATGCGCTCAAGCTTGGGATGGATTTTAAAACCCTCCGGAAAATGGTTGATCTGGCGTGAAAGCGAAATCAATTCGTTGGCCGTGACTTGAGTCGAAATAGGTGCGAAGAGGTCTTCCGCATTTGCGTGATGGTATTTGGACCAATGGTTTCCTTGATATTCGGAGTGGTAGGGCTCCGGCTTTTCGGCGCGAACTTTTTCAAGAGCCCGAGTCAGTGGCTCCATTGCCTGATCAAGGTAAACTTGAATTTCTGCTTCTGCGATTACGCCCTCCGAAACCAAGCGTTTTGCATACAAATCGCGCGGGGTTTATAAAGTGCGGGCTGGGTGAAGGACGGCTCATCCCCCTCATTGTGCCCGTATTTCCGGTAACAAATTAAATCAATGACGACATCCTTTTTGAATTGGTAGCGAAACTCAGTTGCGATTTTCATGACATGCCAGAGTGCTTCTGGATCATCTCCATTCACATGAAAAATCGGGGAGTCGAGCATGCGCGCTAAGTCTGTGCAGTAGCGGGTGGAACGCGCGTCTTTTGGATCGGTCGTGAAACCAACCTGATTGTTTGAAATGATGTGGATGCATCCGCCGACTTCGTAAGCACGAAGCTTAGATGCTTGAAGGGTTTCGTAAACGACACCTTGGCCTGCAAAAGCTGCATCTCCGTGAGTGATGATCGAAAACACTTTCTTGCGTTCTGTATCTTTTCGTTGCTCCTGCTTTGCCCGGCACATTCCGATGACTACAGGATCTGCGATCTCAAGGTGTGACGGATTAAAGCCCATGGAGAGGTGGATTTTTTTTCCGCTTCGGGTGACGTAATCGTGAGAATAGCCTTTGTGGTATTTCACGTCGCCTTCACCGTCGTCGGTGGAGAGCCTGTAATTGTCATCAAATTCCGAAAACAGATACTCTGGCTTTTTTTGGAAGGTGTTGACTAAGACATTCAATCTCCCCCGGTGTCCCATTCCGAGTACGAGTTCTTCTGCGCCTAAGAGTGCCGCAGTTTCGATTACGGCATCGATCCCAGAAACAAGCGCTTCGCCGCCTTCGATCGAAAAGCGTTTTTGAGCAACATAGCGCGTGTGCAAAAAGCGTTCGAGCGACTCGCTTGCGGTGAGGCGCTTTAAGATGAATTTTTTATCCTCCACCGACACGACAAAGTTACCATTCAGAGACTCGAGTTTTTTCTCGATGAAGGCCCGTTCTGTCGGGTTTTGAAGCTGAAGGAGTTCGGTTCCGACTGCACCAGAATAAACTTTTTTAAGATGAGTAAGGATCGCCTTAAGCGGAGAGGGTCCTAACCCCGCAAAACTTGCGGCTCCATAAGTGTGTTCAAGATCTGCATCCGTGAGACCAAAGCGCGCCAAATCCAGTTCCGGCGTCGATACAGGATTTTGAAAAATCGGATTTACTTTTGCGATCAAATGGCCGTGATTCTTATAGGCTTGAATCAACGAATAGACCTTTAACTCATTCTCAAGACCAGCTGACGAAGTAGCAGCCCCAGGGAGTGACTCGCCTCCCACCATCGCTGACACTTCACCCAAATAGACGCCATCAAAAAAATAACGCCAGGAAGAATCAACTGAATCCGGATTTTCTACATACTTAGTATAGATTTCCTCGATGTATTCAGCGTTGATGCTTTTCAGGTAGTCAAAATTCGTTAAATCCACGCGCGGGTCTAGACTCACAATCAGATTTTTCCTTTCATTAAACCGTAATTGTTGTAAACATTTACGTCAATCGGTACAATACTAACTTATGAGCCAAACTATTAACCCCGGCCCCCATAAACTTACCGAAAATCGTACTTCGCGCTCTCATACTTGTGGTGAGCTCCAGGCCAAAAATTTAAACGACGAAGTGATGCTCTGTGGATGGGTGGCGAAGCGTCGCGATCATGGCGGTCTGATCTTTATTGATCTCAGGGATCGGTATGGCATAACGCAAATCGTCTTTGACCCGGCTGTAGCGGGAGCGGGTGGTAAAGAGGCCTGGGAAACTGCGCAGAAACTCCGCTCTGAGTTTGTTTTATGGTGCAAGGGTCGGGTTCGTTCTCGTCCAGAAGGCATGACCAACACCAAACTTGCGACCGGAGCAATTGAGGTTCTGTGTCATGACTTGGTGATTCTGTCGGAGTCTAAAACGCCTCCGTTTCCAATTGAAGACGATGTCGAAGTCGCAGAGCAGGTGCGTCTTGAATATCGCTATCTCGACCTTCGTCGTCCCTACCTTCAAAAGAATTTAATTACGCGTCATAAAATGCTTCAAATAGTACGGAGTCATTTGGATGAGCATCAGTTCATCGAAGTAGAAACTCCAATCCTCTACAAAAGTACGCCCGAGGGTGCTCGCGATTTCATAGTTCCATCGCGACTCCATCCTGGAAGTTTTTATGCCCTACCGCAATCGCCTCAAACTTTGAAACAGCTTTTGATGATTTCAGGAATGGATCGCTATTTTCAGATCGCGCGCTGTTTTCGTGATGAAGATTTGCGCGCAGATCGTCAGCCTGAGTTTTCTCAAATCGATATTGAGACCTCGTTTTTAACGGAGGAAGAATTATTTCCAATTCTGGAAGGAATGGTTAAGAAGCTTTGGAAACAGATATTAAACGTCGAAATCAAAACGCCATTTCCTCGTATGGCCTATAAAGAGGCGATGGATCGTTTTGGAAGCGATAAACCTGATGTGCGTTTTGGGCTTGAGCTCCAAGATCTCTCAGAAATATTCGCGACCTCCTCCTTTCAAGTATTTCAAAATGCGCTTGCGCCCAATAAGCGTGGAATCAAAGGTTCGGTTCGCTCGATTGTCGCGCATGGCGTGGCTGAGCAGCTCTCGCGCAAGGACCTTGATGATTTGACAAAACATGTATCTCAGTTCGGAGCGAAGGGCCTTTTGTGGATCAAAATCCAGCCAGATGGAGAGATGCAATCGCCTGCGGCGAAGTTTTTCACGGCAGAAGAAAAAGCGGCCCTCACGGCTAGACTTAGTCTTAAGCCCAATTCGATTGTGATGATCGTCGCTGACAAAAATAAAGTGGTTTATGATTCTTTGGGCGCACTTCGTTTGGAGTTGGGTACGCGTTTAAATTTGATTCCGAAGCCCGAAGACAAGAATTTTGCGTTTTTGTGGGTGGTGAATTTTCCACTCCTTGAATATGATGATAAAGAGGGACGCTATTTTGCATGCCATCATCCTTTTACATCGCCACGTCCTCAGTTTTTTAATGATTTCATCAATGGCACGAACATGGATGCGATCGAAGCTTCAGCCTACGACATGGTATTAAATGGAGTCGAAGTCGGCGGAGGCTCGCTCAGGATTTATCGTTCGGATGTGCAATCGGCGATGTTTAAACTTCTTGGGCTCACGCCTGAAGAAGCGAAAGCGAAGTTTGGCTTCTTCTTGGAAGCCCTTCAATATGGAACACCTCCTCACGGAGGACTCGCGTTTGGAGTCGAGCGGCTTGCGGCCCTTCTTTGTGGCGTGGGGCCCATCCGCGACGTCATGGCATTTCCGAAAACGCAAAAAGGTACCGATCTCATGGCCGTGACTCCGTCTGAAGTGACCAAAGAGCAGCTTCAGGAGCTTGGCGTGATGGTGGTGAAGCAGAATAAGGTTTGAGTTTTAGTCATATTATTGGCGCAATCGTTTGAGACCCTTCTGCTGACCCTTCGAAAGTATGCGCATCAGTTGAAATTGAGTATCTAGCCTCAATCTAATTAGTTGAATAAGCCGTAAAATGTGTCACTTTTTGTCTACACAAATGTGCTTTCAGCGAGCCGTCGCATTGCGACCTGGTGTTAATCTTGTTATGATTCGCAGATGAAAATGGCTTCCTTTTTTGTCATACTTTTCTTAGCGAAGTCATTCTTTGTCGCGAACGCTTTAGCCTCCGACAATTGTGCCGACGCCATTTCTAAAGTCCATTCTCTTGCGCTTTCGTACATGAACACTCTCGCTGCAAGTGATCGTCAGGGAGTGAGCGCTAAGCAAGAACTCGATGCGACGTACGCGCAAATGCAGGAGATCTTGAAATCTCACGAAAGCGATGACGTTTGCTATCCGGAAATCGCGGACGCATTTACGACTGCTTCGCTTTTTCCTGAAGATAAACAGCTTTATTCTACTTTGCAAACGGCCGGAAAAATCGTTTTTTTAAAGAGCGGGGGAATGGCGAATGCTCTTGGCGCCTATGACTGTTTGGAGAGCAAGATCTATTTAAGCACGGAGCTTAATCCGGTTGATTTATCGATTACCGTTTCTCACGAGCTTGATCATTTGGTTCGCGATAAGCTGACTCAAAATGTCGCAGCCGCATTTCATACTTCAGACGGCACCGTAGACTGGGGCATGTATAATCTGTTTGATGAGTCGCTTGCGATCGTAAAGTCCTCTACGCATCTCGTGACTTACCATCGAAATACAATTACAGAAACGACTGAAGTTGGCTCCTCTCTATCAAGGAAGGATCAGCAAAGAGCCAGAGATCGACTTGTCAATAGCGGGCGGGGAGTGCCAAACGACGAAGCAGAAGAAATATTGGCTGAACTTCCCCATCAGGAAACGTTTTCTATGGTCGTAAAAAATTCAATTCAAAAAGACGAATCGACTCTTTTTCAGCAGGGTGGGGTCATTGATCGGATCTGGAGGCTAACTCCATACGGAACCGATCTTTTAACCGAGTTCTTTTATGACTTCTTTCATGGTTTTACGAGCAAACAAGATTCCGTAGGACAAGGGCTTCAAAAGCAATTCTACTCTGCTGTTCACGAAGTATATTTTCCAGGGGAAGACTTAGGGCGCCGTCAACTCGACCAGATCCTGGGTCTCGCACACAATCTGAATTTTAACGAGATACCACTCGACTACCATTTGATGAGCCAAGTTACTCCAGCGCGACTGCAAGCTCCTTCATCGGTATGTAAGCTTTATGTGGGATCCTTAAATAAAGCAAAAATTAATCATTACATCGGATTTAAGTTTTCAGAAGACGGGCATATCCACCCGTGCATGAAGTTGCATGACTTGCTTTAGAGTTATTACCTATCACTTGTTCACACTTCCCTTCCCCCAAGAAATTTTAGCCCTGATTTCGCCTCGCGGTTGATTGATATTCCATTGATCGCCTGGGGCGAAGGGTTGCTCTCCAGGAAGAGAGAGTTTGCGTTCGTGATTGCAGGTGTAATCCGCATCTGCTTTGATTTCAATGCCTTTAAATATTTTGTCGTATTCAAGTTGAGCCTTGCAGTAAAGCGGAAGATTGTAAAAATAGTCATTGGATTGATTTTGAACCGTTAAGAGGTCGAGGGCAGTAGAAAACGATCCGGCACGAGTTTGCATCGTAATTTTTCCGTCCTCTTCTTCTCCCGTTACCCCATGGCCCACGCCTCCCAAAAAACGAATGGCAGAGTCGCTATAGAAAACTAAGTATTTTCCCCCGTTTTTATGAATTTTTGCACCGACGGAGTCATCCGCGCGTTGGAGCGTAATTGTTGTATCCTGGATGCTTTTGGTCGTGACGATTTCGGTTGTTTGTGCGTGGACTTCGGCATGTTGGGTGGGCTCAATATTGAGCTTGATGCTCAAGAAGTTGTAAGGCACTCCAATCATGTCATAGCTGAAGTTGTCGGCGGCCTGAAAGTTCGCGCTCAGGGAGCCAGGAGCATGCTCCGTATGCCATGAAATACTGTGTTGGCTTTTGAGGAAGGTAGTGCCTTCGAATGCATTTCTTAAGTTTTTTTGAAAATCTTGATCATGGATGTCGAAGACACCCACCGTGAATTGTGAACTAGAGTTGAATTCCACTTTGTCTGAAAGATCGAGATGGGTGTCTTTCGCAATTGCTCCACCCGCTGTTCCAAAGAGAGTGTGAGTTTGTTGGTCGTCGACAGCTGCTCCGAAGGCGCCTATGACAAACCCACCCCCTATAGTGTAGTGAGTTTGAGCGGAACCCGACAGGTTAAGATTGCCCACACTGATCTCAAATACGGGGCGCGCACTACTCAAATCAGAGGCGCGGTCTAGCGTACCGAGCATCGCAGAGCCCTGTGTGCTTAGCATCTGATGCATAGATGGAGAGGTGCTCAAGTTTGTTCCAGGATCGGCAACCATGCAGGTTGGAGAAAGATTTTTGCAGGCAACATCTGCGGCCTGTGCAAGATATTTTTCACCTGTGTTGAATTTTGTTCCGTAGTTCATGATGATGAATTGCCCGGTTTTAGGATCAAGATAATAACCTGGAGAATGAGCGATGTCGGCCATTTTTCCGTTGATCAATCTTTGCCAATTCACAAACATTGCGCCGACATCCTTGAGGCCGCAGGCCTCTGCAATTTCGGCGAGCGCCGTATGAATATCGCGGCAGACACCAGCGTTTCCGGAGTTTTGTACCAAGCTTTCTGCGACTTCGTTAAGCGGAGTGGGGATCCAGGGTTCGCTTTCGTTGTAATTATCCGAAAGATTATTGCCGTAAATACTAAGCAAAGAAACCATTCCATTGAGGGTAAGCGTTGGGCAATTTTTCTGAGTGCTTGCGATGAGGGCATTCCACGCTTGATAGTCCGGAGCATTTGCAACAGCGCCAATTGCGTCATTGAATGCGGCTTCGCTAAGCGCGAGATCATTTGCGGAATTGGGGAGAGAGGGATTAAATGCAACGTTTTGAACATTGATGCCTTTGTTTCCAAGGAGAAATTTTGGCTGCAAACTCAATTCAAAGGATGGCATCTTGACCAAAATGAGATTTTTGAGGAGGTGGGGTGAAGGTGCATCTACAAGTTGAGTTTCGTTGTCCGCGCGAGCGCTTGGCGTGTTTATAATGATTGTCATTGTAATACTTGCAAGTAGGAGTGATTTGAGGGCGATGAGCAGTTTCATTAGAGCTCGCGATATGCAATAAAATGACCAGACCAAAAGGTATGCGTGAGCTTTCTTAGGACTACTGAAATGAGTGACCGCGTTTAGGTTTTAAACAGTTGTCTATTGGGTTGCCGAT
>Ga0302281_10001871_pt1 | contig 15145 bp, 14 predicted proteins | sample III_Fen_E1_2_FD_198762 | JGI IMG/M metagenome (GOLD analysis project Ga0302281, IMG submission 198762) | Peat permafrost microbial communities from Stordalen Mire near Abisko, Sweden - III_Fen_E1_2 | ecosystem: Environmental > Terrestrial > Soil > Wetlands > Permafrost | place: Sweden: Abisko...
AACCAGTACATGAGCATCTACAACCGCCTGCGGCTCGACATCAAGCACGAGCAGGTTGAGATTCGCGAAAAAGAAGAGAAGGAGGATTACGTTCCAACCCGTAAGGCGGCCTGAGCAGATGGGGGGTTATCAGCCGCGGAAGGAATCGATTTTTTTCGTACTATTTTAGAACGTCAAGCTAAGGGACATCTGAATCTGCCGCGGCGGCCCGATCGTTTTATTGGTCAGGCCCAGACCGCTCGCGGTTGGGGGAACATAGATCGACTGGCCCACCCCGGGAAATCCGTTAAAGTTAATATTTTGGCTCACATCGTCGATGGGGATATCAAAGCTCGCAGTGTTGGTAAGGTTGAAGACGTCGAATCTATACTTCAAGGCATACCGCTCAGTAATCGTTAACGATTTTAGTATCGACATGTCGGCCCGCATCTGCCGCGGTTGCCGGAAGATGTTGCGCTGTCCATGAGAGATGAAGTTTGTTTCGTATGGGTCATTGGAAGGAATGGCGCCATTCAAGGCGCCCGGGGCCAGCAAGGGAAGTCCAAAACAGTTGGCGTTCAACGCCGGGATGAGAGGATTCACGCCTGACGCTCCCGTCACAGCCTGCTTTGGTGTGCATCCGGCAAGCGGGACCACAGGATTCGTGATGCCATCGTTGACTCCATAGAAAACGCTGCCGACCGCGCCCGAGTAATCGACAACGCTGTACGGCTGGCCGCTCTGAATCACGGTCAAACCAGAAAGAGCCCAGCCATCAGCTATCTTGCCTTTGAGGGAAGCCGAAGAGAAAAACTTCGGCACCTCATAGGTGTAAGTGAAATTCAGCACATGCTTGCGGTCAAAGTCTGAAAGCGCGTAGCCCGAACGTAAATTGAGCGGATTGTTGCCATTGTAAAAGAGTCCCATATCGCTCTGCTCATCGGTGGCGTGCGAAAAAGTGTAGGACACACCAGCAGAAAGGCCGTGACTCATGCGCTTCTCCAAGTGCGTCTGCAGTGCATGGTAGGCCGAGATGCCTGCCGCGGTGTACGATTCCGATTCCGACGAATACCCGATATACGGGACGCGCAAGTCGACGTTTCCTCCTTCGAATGTCTGCAGGTAGGGCTGGCCATTCGGAAGATTGATGGGCGTGAAGCCACCGGGCTGCGTCACGATCGAATATCCGTAGGTGTAATCCTGTTCAAATGGCGTGCCCGGCCGAATCGGATTGGTCGGCGAAGCGATCTGAGCCTGGTTGAAGGGCAAGGGGACGATCTCATGCCGCCCCAGATTTCCTACATATCCGATCTCGATCGCGAGATCGTGGCGGGGTTGCCATTGAATATTGAGTGTCTGGTTCAAGGTGTAGGGAAGTTTGTTGGCTCGGTTGTAATCGGCGAAAGAAAAAAGAGGAATACCTGAGGAGATTGCCGATGCATTCGGCAAGGCCAGATCCGCGGGATTTCCACTAGGAGGCAGGCCCAGCGCCGGTCCCCACGGCGCTTCAAATGTGCTGCAATTCGTGTACGCGTACACGCTGCAAGATGTCGTGTTCACCCAAGGAGGGGTCTGATTCACTCCGAACGGTCCGCCCGCGATTACACCTGAGGCGAATCCAGGGGAAAGATAGGTAAACAGTTCTCCGCGATCGTAGTACATGCCCCATCCCGCGCGGACAACAAGTTTGTCATTGAACCTTCTCGGACTCCACGCCAGCCCCACCCGCGGCGCGAGACCCCATTGCCGGCCCGTCAAAGTCGAGTCACTCACGCCCTTTGTCGGAAAAAGCGGGTTGTTGCCCGCCACAATAAATCCATTCGAAACGATCATATCGGTAGCCGGGTCGTAGTTATACGCGGCCGGATCGAAGTTGAAGATCTTACCGTACTTCTCTGTAAGGCCACCGTGATCGTCGAAGCGCAGGCCCGCACTAATACTGAGATTCGGACGAAGCTGAAACTTATCCTGCACAAAGAGGCCGGTCTCTTTGTTGCGGTAGTAACGATCTGCGTCGCCCTGAAGGAAATTGGTGTCGATGAATCCATTGGCAGAATAAGTTATCGGTATGCCTTGAACGAAATTGGCGAAATTGGTAAAGGCAATCGAACCCGTATTCGTTCTTCGATCCCGCGCGTTGAGCTGGGTGTAAGAAAAACTGCCCCCGAAAGTGACGGTGTGTTTACCGTGGTTCCAGATGGCGCTGGCGGACGGCATCCAGCGGTTTTGAAAAATGCCGGTGAAAGCTCCCTGCGAAGCTGCGGTTCCCCCGATGTTCAGTCCGGCGTTGAACACTGCGCCCGTGTTCTCAAGCGAATCATTTCCCAGATCGTCCACAATCGTAATTCCCGGGAATACAGAGGACCCGAAAGCGTTGATACCCAAACTCGCCGGAGTAAACGGCTGCCCAATCGTGCTATAAATTTTTTCTCGGATGAACCCGAATACCTCGGTGAGGCTGAAAGTCGGTGTTATGGATTGCGTGTTTGTAATGCTGGCCACTTGACTGCCTGCGTCCAGCTTTTGTGTGAATCCCTGGACTGATGAAAAACCGAAAGGTGCCGTGGTCGGGTCGTGCTGATAGTAATATTTCAATGCCAGTGTATCCTTGGCGGTCACTAGGTAATCAACATCAGAGGTGGCTTGATCGGTAATGAAATAAGCGGGCTGGGTAAGAAAGACGTTTTCGGGAAAGTTAAGGGTCGGCGTGTAACTCGGATTCGCCGAAGGAAACAGATATTGGCCGTTCGGCAACTTGGCATTCAGCAGTTGAAGCGCGACCGGATCTACTTGGCTCGCCGTGATGCATGCGGGTTCCCCAGCTCCGCCACACGGCCAATTGTTATTAACGACGTCAGCCAATCCTTGCGCGCTGCGATCAGCGCCCAGCCCGAAGGGCACGGCCGTCCGCGAAGTTCCAATCTCCAAATCTGAAACGTGAGTGTGTTGGTAGCTCAGATAACCAAAGAGCTTGTCTTTGATGAGCGGGAGTCCGACCTCGCCGCCGGCGATATAACGGTGCAGTTCAGGGACTTTTTTATTACTCGGGATGTTTTGATCAGAGTTATAAAAAAACGGAGCGGCATTCAACCAATCACTCTCGCGATGTCCATAGGCGCTACCGTGAATTCCGTTGGTTCCGGACTTGGTGCTCATGTCTACATGTGCGCCGCTGGTAGACCCCTGCTGCGCGTCATACATGGAAGTATTCACGCGAAATTCCTGGATCGTCTCCGGAGCAGGCGTTGGCAAACCCTGGCCGATCGCGAGATAGGGCGACGCCGAACTCTGGATTACTTCCGCCGTCGTACTTGACGCTCCGGCCACACCCGTGTTGTTCACGATTCTTGCCGATGCCACCGAGCTCGTACTTTTGCCATTAAACAAATTGCTGGAATCCACACCATTCAACAGAAATGTATTGCTCGTATCGCGCTGCCCGTTAGCCCAGATGGGCTGGTTACCCAAGCCAGCGTTTGCGCCGGTCCCCGCCGGTAATTCCGCATTGACTCCCGGAGATAAAATAGCCAGCCCCGTAAAACTGCCCGTCGGCAACGGAACCGACGCAATCTGATTCTGTTCCAGGACGTAGCCGTTCGTGGTGTCGACAGCATTCATCATCGGCTCGGCCTGCACCTCAACGACTGTCCCCACCTTGCCCACGGGCAGCGCCACGTTAATGGTCGCGGTGCGGTTCGCCTGAACCGTGATCGAAGGGATCTTCTGTGTCTCAAAACCATCGTGCGTAAAGGTCAGCGTGTAGGTGCCGATGGGCAGGTTCACGAAGTCGTAGCTGCCGTTTGTGTTGGTGGTGAGAATACGTGTCAGTTTTGTTTCGTCGGCTACGATGGTGACAATGGTATCCGGCAGAACACTGCCGGTCTTATCTGCAACCGAACCGGTGACTCCGCCCAAGGTTTGTTGCGCGTGCGCGGCGGAAGTAAAGGCAAGTGGGATCCATGACAAAAGAGCGGCCAGCACAACAGACACTCCAAAGCGCTTGATCATCAATGACCTCGAAAAATGACCTCTACGAAATCAGCCCCAAGAACGACGCCTGTGCTGTTCGGACAAATTCGTGCAGCACCGCCGCGAACGCCGCTTCAAGTCTGTTTTGTTTGAAACGGTGTTCGCGGCAAGGCTGGTTAGCTCGCATCTGCACGCAAAAAATGATGGACCGAATCTACGCGAGTCACACGCGGAATGAAAGACTCCGATTCAGTGAAAATTTGTTTCCCATGGATCGATATTTTCGTCACAGCGAGGACAGCCTGATTCGAGAACATAGGCAACAGCAGTCCGTACGAAGGTGTATTATCTTGCAACGTTCAGCCCTAACGTCGGCGTTCTCACGAACCTGGCGTGGGCAGAAAAGGGTTTCAATGAGTCTTGACCAAGCTTTGCTGCGTAGTCTTCCGAAAGTTCTCTTACATGAGCATCTGGATGGAGTGCTGCGCCCGCAAACTGTCATCGAGCTCGCACGGGACACTGGGTACACACAACTTCCAACATCCAATCCACAGGATCTCGCAGAATGGTTTCACCGCGGCGCGAACCAAGGCAGTCTCGCAAAATATCTGGAGGGATTCACACACACGATCGCGGTCCTGCAAACTGAAGAAGCGTTCGAGCGCGTTGCCTACGAGCAGGCAGAGGATCTCAGCCAAGATGGTGTGGTCTATTTCGAAACCCGGTTCGCTCCGATTTTTCACACGCAACGAGGGCTCACGCACCAGCAGGTCGTCTCGGCTGTACTGAGGGGGTTGGAACGAGGCCGCAAGGATTTCGGAATCGCATCCGGATTGATTATCTGCGCCATGCGTAACATGGATGTATCGCTCGAGATGGCCGAACTGGCTGTCGATTTCCGCGAGCGCGGAGTGGTCGGCTTTGATCTAGCCGGGGAAGAAGGCGGCTATCCTCCGAAAAAACATGTAGAGGCTTTTCACTACATTCAGCGGGAAAACTTCAACATCACGATTCACGCCGGTGAGGGTTACGGCAAAGAATCCATCTGGCAGGCGATTCAATACTGCGGCGCGCATCGCATTGGCCACGGAACCCGGCTCATCGACGACATCGCAGTGGTCGATGGCAAGGCTGTGAAGTTGGGCGATCTCGCGCAATACGTTCTCGACAAACGCATCCCCCTTGAGATCTGCCTCCTCAGTAACGTCCATACTGGCGCTACCTCCAGCTTGGCCGAGCACCCGTTCAAAATTCTTTATCAGGAGAAATTCCGCGTCACTCTCAATACCGATAACCGCCTGATGAGCAGCACCTCCATGACCCAAGAATTCGAGGCAGCCGCCAACACCTTTGGTTTGTCGCTTGATGATTTCGAGAAAATTACCGTCAACGCGATGAAGAGTGCCTTCCTACCTTATCGGGAACGCTGCAATTTCATCTATGACGCGATTAAGCCTGGCTATGCCAAGGTGCGAAAGTCGGAAACTCCAATTTATTCGCGAAACTAGGCGAGCACCGCCAGCGTTTCCGCAAGCACCAACGCCCCGCGGCCGATGTCCTCCGGCGAGGCATACTCGTCGGGCCGATGGCTATAGCCATTGCGGCATGGAATAAACAACATTCCCGCGGGAACAATCCGCGACATAAAGAGAGTATCGTGATAGGCCCGGCTGACCATCGGCAGAAAACCAAAATTGTGCTTTCGGCACGATTGAGAAAGAGCTTCCACCACCGAAGTAGCGCACGTGGCGGGCGCATCCGCGTTCAGCAACTCGCATTGAATGGAGACATGCCTTGTCTCGGCGATTAATTTGGCGGCGCTTCCGATGATTCGAATTATTTGATCACGCCGCTCGAGACTCGTATCACGAATGTCGGCGGTGAGTCGCACACGGCTCGGAATACTATTGACGGCACCGGGAAACACGTCGCACATTCCAACTGTCGCGACCGTATCCGCAGCGGGGCTATCTTGCGCCGCCTTTTCAATGGCAAGAATCAATTCCGCGGCGGCGCACAGCGCATCGCGCCGGCCCTCCATCAGAACGGCACCAGCATGACCGCCCTCCCCTTCAATGGAGATACGCAAACTCGCCGGAGCAGCTATGTTCGTAACCACTCCCAGCGGAATGCCCTGTAGCTCCAATAATGCTCCCTGCTCAATGTGCAGCTCGACAAAAGCCTTATAGTAGCCGAGCGGCAATTCGACAGCTCCCAGGTCTCCGACTATGCCTGCTCTCTCACGGGCTTCGTCCAGCGAAGCGCCATCACCGTCTCTCAATTCTTGCGCAGCGGGCGGAGCTAAACTTCCTGATAGCATACGGCTCCCGAGACATCCAATCCCGAAACGCGTCGGCTCTTCCGCCGTAAACATCAGCAGTTCGAGAGAATGCCGCGGCCGAAGACCACTTCGCTGTAAACTTCGAATCGCTTCGAGTCCTCCGAGAACACCAACCACTCCGTCATACTTTCCTGCATTCGGAATCGCGTCGATGTGAGAACCGGTGCCCACCGCCGGAAGCGAAGGGTCAGTTCCCGACCACCGGGCAAAAATGTTTCCCACAGGATCCTGCCGTACGATGAGACCCACTTCGGCGCAACGGCCTTCCAGCCACGCACGAGCTTTCACATCAGTGGAAGTGAAGACAACTCGCGTCACAGCGGGGGCCTCGGCATCCGAGATGGCAGCCAGCTCCTCGATCTCAGCGACAATCCTGCCGGTATCAATTTCGATTTTCATTTTCGCGCGTGCGCAAGCGGATGCCGGTTCCAATTTTTATAGATCAAGTATTTTGCAGGAACTTTTCCAAGCGCTCCAAACCACTGCGGGCACCACGGTCCCATCCATATAAAATCTCCAGCCCTGACCGGATACCAGGAATCGCCGAGCCGATAAATGCCACCGCCCTCGAGCATTATGAGCCCGTGCTCCATAATGTGCATTTCGACGAAGCCAAGCGCGGCGCCGGGTTGATAGACCATCGTGTTGACCGCAAAATCGAATGTCATCTCGTCCGGCAAAAGACACTTCACCTGCAAATCGAGATCGTCGCCAAGCGCATGCGAAGACACCTCATCTTCATGCGATACGATCACTCCCTCAGGCTCAATTCCCGGCAAAGGTTCATAGACTTTTTCGATGACTGCGACTCGGCTGTTCTCTGCCGCGCTTACACGATGTTCCAAGCCGGACGGCAAGTATGCGTATCCACCCGACCGAAGTTCACTCGACTGATTCTCCACGTCGAGTTTGATAACGCCTTCCATAACAAAAATGAAGCGTTGGGCAGGCGTGCCGCCTAGTTCACCGCCAGCATCAAACTCCGCCGTGTACTGTGTAAAACCCGCACCCAGCGCTGGACCAGCGTGCACGATCGCCGCACATCCTCGCATACCCGGCAACGTCGTACGCACGAATGTGTCGGAGGTCAGAAGCAGGTGATTCCGCTGTTGCGAACTACGAGTACGGCCGAGATTATGCATTTTTTCTCTTTCCCATGAATTCCGATGAGCTGGTGAACCGTTCGAGCAAATGTAATCCGCACTCGATCGCTTTCGCCACATCGCCTAGTTCGACCGTTTCGGCCGGATCATGGCTGATGCCGCCCGGTGTGCGTAGAAAAATCATAGCTGAAGGAACCTTTTCCGCCAGAATCATCGCATCGTGTCCGGCACCGCTCGCCATTCGGAATGGCGTCAAGTCGGCTTTGCGAAACGCCTGCTCGACTTCATGCAGCAGAGAGAGAGACATCAATACTGCCGGCTGATCCAATCCCACACACCAAATGAGCTTAAGTCCGCGGCGTGTGATGATGTCTTCGGCCCGCTGAATGAAGTACTCCACCGCCGATTTTCGCGTTTCGTCATCCCGGTGACGTAAGTCAAGACTCACCCGCGTCTCCCCGGCAATCACGTTCGTGGCGCAAGGCTTCGCCAAAATCGCGCCCACCGTCGCGACCAGTCCGGAAGTACGAACTGCCTTTTGTTCGACAGCAACAATCCACTCGGCGGCCGCAGCCAGAGCATCGTAGCGCGATTCCATCGGCGTCGTGCCGGCATGATTGGACTGGCCTACGAATGTGAATTCCAAGCGACTCTGGCCGACAATCGACTCGACAATCCCAAGTGGCTGACCAACCTTGTCGAGGACCGGCCCTTGCTCAATGTGAAACTCCAAGAAGCCGAAGACGTCTTCGCCGATTGCGGCGTCGGCGATCTCATCGGCATGCAGCCCATAGTTTTGGATCGCCTGTCGTATCGAAATACCTGCCGAGTCTTGTTCGCCAAGCAGTTTATCGTCCAGAGTTCCCGCCAGCGCGCGGCTTCCGATAAACGGGCGACGAAAACGTATGCCCTCTTCTTCTGAAAATCCGATAACTTCGATGGCAAAGGGAAGCCTGCGCCCACGAAGTCCGCTGAGTAATGCAATGCCAAGAACCACTCCCAGTACGCCGTCATAGGCGCCCGCGTTGGGCACAGTATCCAGATGCGAGCCAATCAGGAACCGAGGAGCATCGGAATCCAGCGCGGGATAGAGTAAGCGAATGTTCCCCGCAGCATCCAAAGTCGATGTCGCTCCGCAAGCCGCAGCCCATCCAGAAATTTCGCGGTGAACATCCCGCATCGGCGGCGATAAAAATGTTCGGCAGATGCTCTCGCGATCCTCGCTTAAACGGGAAAGCGTCTGGCAACGCGCGACAACCTCGCGGGCTAAAATTTCACTGTCGTGCGTAATTCCGTCGGCCAAAGCGCGCTCATCCTTGCCGACAAAGACGTGCCTGGATGTTGCCGTGCGGTTCGTCAACCGGCACAAAAATCTCGTTAGGATTGTCTTGCCCAAAACGCGAAAGATCGATCAGGAGGCAATGTCTATTCGGCATAGCTAACTCGACGTCCTCGACTTCAGTGACTTCTTCCAGTACTGCCTTGCCCATGGCATACAACGTATGCTGCACCGACTTGCTGTTGTGCTGGGCAAAGGTATGCAACATAATTTCCCGAATTCTTTTTCGCAAAATCCCGAACGCCCCATCGCTTCGCGTGTATTTCCAATCTGCACGCACCGCCGTTCCGAACAAACGTTCTTTCGCCGGAGGCAAGGTGGTGAGCGAGTCCTGAATGTAACCTTCAAACGCCGATCCGGATGTCTTCATGATGACCAGATTCTCGAATCCCGCGCACACCGAAATCTCCCCGGCCCGCGTGCGGACCACTTTTGTTATCTGAATTTCTCCGCTCGTTTGAACGAACGTCGTTGGCTGAGTCTTCCCGCCACTCTGCAAGTGGTCCCAGGACTTCTCCGTGATCGCTACTTCTGCTGCTGAAACTTGCGGATTGCGACTCAAAATAAATTCAATCAGCTCTTTGGCAAACTCTTCGATCGACTCGGCCTCAGATTTTCGAGCCAGCGAGTAGACCATATTTTTCATCGTATCAGTCGGAAGAATCTTGCTGTTATCACCTTCGACAAAACAGGAATCGAAATCCCCTTGCAGCAGAACTTCGACGGTCCATTCACGCAAATCGTGCCAGCCGTCTTTGCGTTTCACCCGCACGAAACGAACTCGCGACTTCCCGTATTTGTTCTCAGCCACTACGATCATGCGTCAGCTTCCCCGATAAGTCGTGTATCCATTGGCGCTCAGCAGAAGAGGAATGTGGAAATGCTCTTCCCCACTCCGAACCTGAAATGTAATTGCGACCCAGGGATATAGCGCGCTGAGATTTTGTGAGCTGAAGTAGCGGGCGATATCGAAGTTCAAGCGGTAGATTCCCGGCACTAACGACTCGCTCGCAGGTAACAGTTGACTGCATCGGCCGTCCCGATCAGTGCGGTCGAACGCCAGCTCTTTCCATTCGCCACCGTTTTCTTTCCGCTCAAAACGTACTTCCACAGAGCGGGCTGGCTGCCCGAGCGCGGTATCCAACACGTGGGTGGAAACTCGGGCCATGGTTATTGCGGTCCTCGCAACCACTTTTTCAGTCGAATCCGGGTGATCTTTCGCTGCTCTTCCACAGCTTCCTGAAATTCGACTTGCGGATCGTTTTCCAGCCGCCTCCGCAGAATATCCAAAATCTCTTGGGCCGACTTTCCGCTCGCACAGACGATGAAGATTCGTTTGAATCGTGTCTCATATTTTTGATTCCCTTCAGCGAGCGCAAGCTTCGCCGAATCCTCTGCTAAGGAAACTTTCCGTTGCTCTTCGTCGGACCATGCCGCGGACTGCGGAATCACCTGATGCGACTCCGCGGGTGAACCAATTCGCGATTCGCCAATTCTCGGATGGCTGCCTAACGCCTCTAACCAATCCGACTCGAGTAAACCGCGCCAAATTTCGTCCGCAGAGTCCAGAAAAACATCTTCGTTCGCGAACGGTCTTCGCGCCGCCATCGTCTTGGCCCACTCCCATGATCCACAGCACGGCAGTATCTCATTGGAAGCGGCCACAGCGGAAACAAAATTCCAACGCGCCAATGTATCAGTCACGGTCGACATGCCCCTGGCTCGTTGCTCCAAGTTGCTGGAGGAATTCCGCGACGAGGTTTCCGGCTACGGCCGCCCGGTACCGTGCAGTGGATCGAATGTCGTCAATCGGCTGCACTGCAGCAGCAGCCGTCTTTCTCGCCCACTCCACCAGCATCGGCCCGACTATCTTTCCTGCGATTTTGCGCTCCACATCGATCAAGCGTAGCGGCACAGCCGCCACACTACCCAAGGCAATTCGAACATCTTCCACGATTTCGCCGCGAAGCCTGCCCAGCGCGGCAATAGATACTTTGGATATTGCTTGAGCATTGCGTGCACCAACTTTCCGAGAGTAATGAAAGTAGTCTTCGAATTTTCGTGAAAGGCACACGGAACGAACCAGCTCATCGGATTCCAGTTTCATCTTCTTATAGCCCGTGTGAAAACTGAGATACGACACCCGCCTCTCACCGCGGATTGACACCAGAATCAATTCCGCCTCGTACGCCAGCAAGGCCGGCAGCGAATCTGCGGCTGGCGAAGCATTGACGATATTGCCGCCAATGGTCCCGCGATTCTGATTCGCGATCCCTCCTGTCCAAGCCGCCGCCTTGGCGAGTAGAGGGAACTCGCGAGCCACGACATCGTGAGCCCGCAGCCCTGTGTAGGTGCACCCTGCTCCTATCCTGATTTCGTTTTCCGATATTTCTACGCCTTGCAGTTCGGGCAAATTCACGACGCTCACCAGTTTCTTCGCCGTGAGATTGCCCGCAGCGTACTGCACCATCACATCGGTACCGCCTGCGATCGGGAGCCACTGTCCGGGCGCATCCGCGAGCAACGAAAGCACAGCCCCCAGAGTGTCCGGAGCAATCAATTCAAAATCCCCCGGATTCGCCCTCATTCCACACTGCCCCGAGCCGCCGCTTCCATAACTGCCTCGAAGATCTGCATGTATCCAGTACAGCGGCAGAGGTTGCCCGACAATCCCTCGCGAATGTCATCCAATGTGGGTCGTGGCTTCTGGCGCAGAAGCTGCCAACTGGCCAAAATCATCCCCGGAGTACAAATCCCGCACTGCGCGCCACCCCATTCCAAAAACGTCGCTTGCAGTGCGCTTAGTTTCGGACCAACCGCAATCCCTTCAATGGTTGTGACATTTGCGCCCGCCGCCTGCAACGCCGGGACGAGACAGCTGTTGACCAGTTTGCCGTTCATCAGAACCGCACAAGAACCGCATTCGCCTTCTCCGCAACCCTCTTTCGTACCCGTTAGTCTGAGTTCGTTGCGCAAGACGTCCAAGAGCCTTTCCATGGAATAGACGAGTACGCTTTCCGGCTCGCCGTTGACAGTGAGAGTAACCTCACGCTTGCCAACGTTCTTGCAGGCTCCGTTTTCGCGGGCATTATTCATTACCTATCTTTAGCATCCACCATGAGCGTTCGCCATGAGCGCTGCGAAAATATCTTCGGGCAAGAGCGGCACCGCGTCAAAGCGTGTGCGGAGCGCATCTTCCATGGCGTTAAGGATCGCCGGAGCCGGGCCATCCATCGGCAACTCGCCAATCCCCTTCGCGCCATAGGCTCCATGCGCATTGCCGTTCTCTTCGAAGAACACCCGAATCGGCGGAAGATCCGCGGAAGTTGGCATGATGTAATTCGTCATCTGCCCATTCTGCATTCGCCCATCTTTCCAGAGCACCTTCTCGTACAGTGCAAATCCAATTCCCTGTGCAACGCCGCCCGCGATCTGGCCCTTCGCCAGAATTGGATGAAGCACTCGACCGACTTCCTGCAGGGCCACAAAGTCTTCGACCGTCGCAGTATAGGTTGAAAGGTCGACTGCAACCTGCGCCACATAGACCGCCCACGCAAATGCGGCATAAGCCTCGCCCCGATACTTCTGATCGTCCCAGAAAATACCTGGAGGAGCCTCGTAGCGGGCATAGCACCGCAGTTGCCCGTGCTCCGCAACATAACGCTGGCAAGCCGACCTGAACTGTTCGGATGTATAGGAGCGATTCAGCATTCCGCTCGCAACCAGTGTTTGACTGATACCGATGGCGGCCGAGCGCACCAGGCTGCCCACCACCATCGCCGTTCGCGAAGCCACTGTGGGCCCACTGTTCGGAACCTGGTTGGTGTCCGGTTGCGCAATATCCACCAGATCGTATGGCAGGTGCAGCGCCTCGGCTGCGATTTGGCAGAGCACCGTATTCGTACCCTGACCAAATTCCGTACTCGAAGCCAGCACACGCACTTTACCGTCAGCGCAGCCCTCGACTCCGACTACTGAGGCGAGATATCGTTCGCCCGAGCCGGTAAATCCGGCGCCGTGCAGAAAGGACGCAATTCCGATTCCCTTCTTGACCGCATGCGACGCGTTCTGTCGCGAAAACTCTGCCTTCTTTGCTGTGTAGTGTGAAAGTTCTAATGCACGATCCAACAGTTTTCTCAAGTCAATTTCTTCGCGGATTGTCTGTTCGGTGATCGTGCTTTGGCCGGGCTGCAAGAAATTCCGGCGGCGAATTTCTACGGGCGATAATCCCACGACCTGCGCGATCCGGTCCATATGCCGTTCCATTGCGAATATGCTTTGAGGAGCGCCAAAACCTCTGAACGCGCCGTGGGGTGGCATGTTTGTCGCCACCGCCTTTCCTCGAACGCGGACGGCAGGCCAATGGTACGGACCTCCGGAGTGGATCACGCCCCGCGAGAGCACCACCGAGGAGAGAGTCGCGTAGGCGCCGCCGTCAATTGTGAAATCGATCTCGCCGCCCAGGATCTTTCCATCTTCGCTTACGGCAGTCCGGTGCCGCGTACGCGAAGGATGGCGCTTGGTGGTCGCAGTCATATCCTCCAAACGGTCATAAACAATTTTCACGGGACATCCCGACTTCATCGACAAGAGAGTTGCATGTCCCGCGATGATCGAGGGGTAGTCTTCTTTTCCACCGAATGCTCCCCCGGTTTCGGCCTGCACCACGCGAACCTTCTCCGCCGGCAAATTGCATAAGGTCATCAGAGCCTTATGCACGTAATAGGGACACTGCAACGAGCCCCATACAGTGATTCCCTGCTGCGCGTCGTAAGACGCAATCATCCCGTTATTCTCAATGTAAAGCTGCTCTTGCGCGCCGGTGAAATACTCACCCTCGACGATGTAGTCCGCATTTTCCCAAACGGAATCCACGTCTCCCTTCTCAATCAAGAAAGTCCTAAAGACATTGTCCGCTCCCCAGATGACCTGCGCACCCAGTTCGCTCTCTTCCATCGTAAGAACTGCCGGCAACTCCTCATACTCGATCAAGACAGCTTCGACGGCCTTGCGCAAGAGGTGTCGGTCTGCATGGGCTAAAAGCAAAATCGGTTCTTCCGGATGATTAACTATGCCATCCGCCAAGCACGGCTGGTCATCTCCGATCAGGGCTATGCAGTTTTTGCCTGGAATGTCTTTCGCGGTGACTACGACGAAGTCGCCCCAGTCGACTTGATCGCCGAAGGAAATTGTCTTGATTACACCGCGAGAAACCCGGCTGCGAACAGTCGCGCCGTAAAGCATACCCGGCAGGGTGATGTCGTCGATATAGCGAGCCGCACCCGTAACCTTATCGCGGCCCTCCCTACGCGGCATCGACTTGCCGATGATGTGCTCCCCCGTCACACCCCTCCGTTCATTTGAAGTCTCGGTTCAGAGAAAGTCTGCAGCCGAGCCTCGGGAATTTCAAGACACGAGTCAGAATCCTGGGGATTAGGGATTGACCACCTCTTCAAAGGGCGCGGACTTGCTGTCGGCGGAGGCAGCGTCACCATTGTAGGTTGCAACGATAACGTGAGTGCCAGTGTGCAATCCAGTTTTCGTAATGGTCGCAACACCGTTGACGAGCGGCACTACGCCGATGTCCGGCAACCGAACGCTGCCGGTCGGAGTTACCGGACCTTGCGAGATAACGGTCGCGGTGAAGGTAACGGGCTGGCCTGCGATGGCGGGGTTTGCACTCGCGGCGAGATTTGTGCTGGTCCCCCATTTCGAAACAACCTGCTTAATTTGAGTGAAAGCGCTTCCGAAGGTGTCATCTCCCGGATAGTCACCTTGAATCTCGTACTGGCGCGCGGGCAGAGAAGACGTTGTGAAGGTCGCAACGCCATTCAGCGTTGTTCCCGTGCCAATCGGTTGATCGGCAGCCTCAAAAAAGACGGTTTCACCGTCCGGAATCGGACCAAATTCGCTCGTAAGTGTGATAGTGAAGGTTACCGGTTGTCCAACGTAAGAGTAGTGGCCATCCGACGAGGTCATCGCGATTTGTACATGATGGCGCTGGGTCTGACGCACAGCGCCGTTCAGGTCCGCAGAGCCGAAAGATGCGAATCCGGCGGCGATGACTACGATACAAAACGCAGCAAGGTCGCGTGCACGAGAGCTGCTTGAGGGGCGGCGAGGCATAAAAGATCTCCGTGATGAGACGTCGCGTCTAGCGGGGACTCTGACGATTCGCGAATTGTACTCCAAATTCTGGAGACTTTGGATGATGAACTGGGGCTTTCCGCACGGAGCAGATTACGCCTACGGGCGAATGGTTTACGAAAGTACATTTTCTCGCTACAATCTTTCCCATGCTTTCCGCAGTCTCCCCTTCGCTTTCGTGGGCTCATCCTCTCGTGCAGGAGTGGTTCACGGCGCGGTTTTCCACTCCTACTGAGCCACAGGAGCAGGGGTGGCCGCACATCCTTG
>Ga0302281_10001873_pt1 | contig 15137 bp, 13 predicted proteins | sample III_Fen_E1_2_FD_198762 | JGI IMG/M metagenome (GOLD analysis project Ga0302281, IMG submission 198762) | Peat permafrost microbial communities from Stordalen Mire near Abisko, Sweden - III_Fen_E1_2 | ecosystem: Environmental > Terrestrial > Soil > Wetlands > Permafrost | place: Sweden: Abisko...
CCTTCTGCAATTGCATCAGCAATATAGTTGGTAAGGGTAGAAATAGATATCGCTGCATCATCATTACCAGGGACCGGGAAATCTACCTTAGTAGGATCCGAGTTGGTATCGACAATTGCAATGGTATTGATATTGAGGCGCTGTGCTTCCTTCAATGCAATATTCTCATGCATTACATCTACTAAGAACAAGGCAGCAGGTACACGGTTCATGGCCGATACACCGCCTAATACCTTCTCCATCTTTTCCTTTTCGCGGCTCAGAACCAGTTTTTCCTTTTTGGTTACGCTTTCCAAGGTACCATCCCCCAGCATCTTTTCGATGGTCTGCATCTTTTTGATGGACTTACGGATGGTAGTAAAGTTGGTGAGCATACCACCTAACCACCTCTCGGTTACAAACGGCATACCAACGCGCTTGGCAGCATCCTTTACCACTTCCTTAGCTTGTTTCTTGGTAGCCACGAACAATATCTTGCGACCGCTGCGGGCGATGGCCTTTGCTGCCTGTGCAGCTTCTTCCAACTTCTCCGCAGTGCGGTTAAGGTCAATGATATGGATACCCTTCTTTTCGCCGAAGATATAAGGCAACATCTTGGGGTTCCACTTCCTGCGCAGGTGACCAAAGTGTACTTGCGCGTCTAATAATGTTTTATAATCTAGTCTTTCCATTTGCTTAGGATTCTTTGAGTTCAAAAATGATTAACGCTTAGAATATTGCTCTTGCTTACGGGCCTTGCGAAGACCGGTCTTTTTACGCTCCACCTTCCGGGCATCGCGACGAAGCAACTTGGCTTTTTTCAAAGGCGGACGCTTTTCGGGATTGTCAACGATCAGTGCGCGGGAGATAGCCAGCGAAATAGCTTCGGCCTGACCCTTGGTGCCGCCACCAAATACATTGATGGATACATCAAATTTGTTTTCGCTGTCAGCTATCTTAAAAGGAGCTTCCACTTTGTTCTGTAAATATTCTTCGCAGAAGAACGTTTTGTAATCCTTACCGTTGATGGTAATAACGCCGGAACCGGCCTTAACCACCGCGCGGGCTACTGATGCCTTTCTTCTTCCTACAGTTACTTTATCCATGATTATAAAGATTTAGGTTTTTGCGCCGTATGCGGATGCTCGGCGCCTTCGTAAATAAATAGCTTTCCAAACATCTTGTCGCCCAGCGAGCTCTTTGGCAGCATACCCTTCACTGCATGTTCTATCAGTTTGTTGGGTTGCTTTTCGATGATCTCCTGGGGAGTAGTATGGCGCTGGCCACCCGGATGGCCGGTGTAGCGAACGATAGTACGGTCGGTCATTTTCTTACCGGTCATACGCACCTTGGCCGAGTTGACCACGATCACGTAATCGCCGCAATCGTTATTAGGCGTATAAGTAGGTTTGTGTTTGCCTGCAAGAACGGAAGCTACTCTGCTGATCATACGGCCTAAGGTTTTACCCTCAGCGTCCACTATGAACCACTCGCGCTTCAAGTCTTTTTCAGCCACTGTACGTGTGCTATAGCTGCGTGATTTCATTGTTATTTTCTGTTTTCTTTTTTTAAAAGGAGCGCAAATGTAGGTTTAGTAGTGTGAGTTTGCAAGTATTTGGGAAGAAATATTAGAGGGGGTATGTGTAAGTGATTGATAATGAGGGTAAAAATTGTCTGAAATGTGAATTTTGTCATTCGTATGATTACATGCGGTGTTATGCTGGCGAATGGTCGATAAGGTCCGTGGTCGCCTTGCTCATTGGCCAAAACCAATTTGCCGTTTTCGATGTTAAAAAGGATTTTTCGTGAGTCAATTCGGCCATATTTTTACCACTTTATGGCTCAGCCTGCTCATATCTGCTTGCATGATTAATTGAAAGTCCAAAACCGGGTATGCAAAGGCACGACAACCGGGTAATATTAAGGGCAAAGATAGGCAGAATAACTGAATAAGTTAGCATATCAATGACTCTGAATTAAAAACACAAATGGGGTATGTGCAAGTGATTGATGGAGACGTTCATCTAAAGCCGATTTTTCGTCCTATCTCCTTCTCCCTCCGCCCATTAAAAGGGAAACGTAATATAGCAGGGTAGCGAGGGAGCCAAGGGCAGCAACTACATAGGTTAGGGCGGCCCACTTGAGGGCATCCTTGGCCATTTCGTGTTCCTGCGAGGTGGTGATACCGGAATGGTCGAGCCATACAAGCGCCCGGTTAGAGGCGTCGATCTCGACTGGTAGGGTGATGAATGCAAAGATGGTGGTTACGGCAAACAGGGCCACGCCAAAGGCTACGACCACGAAGCCAAACATGGGCGCAAAGGCCGCCATAATGATGCCGCCGAAAATAATGAACTGTACGTAGCGCGAAGCAAAGCCCACGGAGGGCACCAATTTGGAGCGCAAGCCTAACCACATGTACGCGCGGGCGTGTTGCACGGCGTGACCGCACTCGTGAGCTGCAACAGCTGCCGCCGCTACGCTGCGGCCAATGTATACTTCGGGGGAAAGGTTAACGGTTTTTTCCAACGGGTTGTAATGGTCTGTTAACTGTCCATCTACCGAAATGATCTTTACATCGTTAATGCCGTTATCGGCCAGCATCTTAGCGGCTACTTCGGCGCCGCTTAAATTACCACGGAAGTTAACTTCAGAATATTCCCTGAACTTACTCTTTAACCGCATGCTTACCAGCCAACTGATAAACATTAACCCCAATGCGAGAAACCATAAACCTGTCATGTTATCTTAATTTTTTGATTGAAAAGATGGGTGCAATTTGCGTGCTAAGGTCAATTACGGCCACCATTTTGTCAATGTTAAGACGGAATGGCAGGGGGATTATTGTCTATTTCTCCGGCAGGCAAGGGTTTTAGGTTAAATTTTGGATAAACGCTTGCTCGAAGCCGAATTTGACAATATGACAATTAAAAAAGTGGAAACAATTACCAATGCATTTCATTATCAAATTGACACATCGTCAAATTGTCAAATTGATATTACCGTACCAACAGCACTATCCCATCGCGCTTTACTTCAACGCCATCATCAGACTTGAATTCGATGTGGTAAGCATAGCCGCCTTCGGTGCCTTCCTTACCGTGGTCAGAGCCGTCCCAACCCACTGTAGGGTCATGGCTGATGAAAACTTCGCCTCCCCAGCGGTTGTAAATGATCATGGTATAGCCTTGCGGAGCGCCATAAATAATGGTGGGCTTAAAGGTGTTATTGGCACTAACAGGGCCGTTGGGAGAAAAGGCGGTAGGTATATAAATAACCGGCCGGTGAATGACGCATGTCACATTGGACCAACTAGTGAGTGTATCGTGATAACCATTGGGTAAGCTGAGGTAATAAATGGCTTCGACCTTATAACAGAAAACGCCGGGGATATCAAGGAACTGCTGCACGGAGTCGAGGTCGGTGACGGTTTGGTCTGGTACAGTTTTGATAAGTTGGTAACCTGCGCCGCCTCCATAATCGCGATAAATATTGTAGTACAAAACGGTGGCGCCGAACAACTGGAATTCGTTCCAGTTCAGGCTGATTACAAAATAATCATACAACTGCCCTTGCAGGCTGATGGACTCACCGGGGGGAGAAGTGTAGAGGTTCTGGCAACTATCGGACGTTACGATCTTGTAATAGTAGGGGTTGTTTTGTGGCGAGCCGCTGGAGTCATCATAGGTTTGAAAGGGTATTAATGGAGTGGGTACGCTGAATATGCTTAAGGGATTATAGGTTACCCCGTCAGTGCTTTGGAACATATCGTAGTCGAGCAACTGGCCCATGGTATCCACGTTCCAGGTGATCAACACATGATTGAAAGCGTCGACGGTTATGTTTGTAATGTATATAAAGGCTGGTGGCTGGACGATGAAGGCCTTCATACATACCTGGTTGCTGTTGGAAACAATGGTAGTATCTGCAGCGCTGACAGCGCGGACTATAAAGCAGAGGCTATCACCATCATTGAACTGTGTATAGGTGTAACCGAGCGTTGAGCTATCGGTAGTACCCGCCACCTGGTAAGCGCTATCGTTACGGCTTACCCATACCTGGTATTGCTGCACCCCCTGGGGCCAGTTGATGTATTTGGTCCAGTTAACGGCTATTTTACGCTGGCATTCGGTAACGGCGGCCTGCATAAAGATGGTGTATTGGGGGGAGGTGTTATAAGAACTTATCTCGCCACAACTATCAACGGCAGCCACCGTGTATCCGAGGGATCCGATATCCGGGTTATCAATGGTATCGGTATAGGTGGTGGTGAGCCTGCCCGAAACGGTAGCAAGTTGTTGCGGGCCAGCATTCGGGTAGGCATTGTAAACAACGTAACGAGTAGTTTGAGGCGATGTACTGGGCAACCAGGTAAAAATTACCTGACCGCCGGGGGTAACGGTAACACTAACTATTTGAGGTGTGTTGGGGTTTTTGTTATTGACCGTATCTGACTGAAGCACCGTTGCCCCGGGGCAGTTGGTATATTCGGCCTCCATGTAAAAATACCAGGTTTGGGACGTGGGGTAATTTGCCAAAATGTAGGAGGTAGCCGCCTGATTGGTAACCGCAATCTGGTTATAGGGCCCTCCGGGCCCGTTGGAGGACGCATAGATGGTATACTGGGCAAAAGTACCACAAGGATTGACGGGGGGATTGGCCCAATAAAGGATGATGTCATTGTTAGAGGTGCTATCCTGAACACATTCCAGGCGCGGGGCCTGGATGATCTGGGCATAACATCCGCAAAGGGCGGACAGAATAACGGAAAGTAAGAGTAGTAGCCTTTTCACCTTAAATATAAACGGTTGCAAATTAAATGATTTGAAATAGAACCAAAAGGTTGTGTTTTGGCCGAAAACAGTTTTTAAGTCCGGCACCGGTTATGTGCAGTTCCAAATGCCCGGAACAAAGGGAACCAATTGGCTTAAATGATATTTATCAGCTTTTTACCCTTTAACGCATCTTTTGCTCAAATATTCCGTTGAACTAAACAAACCAGGTAGTGTAAATTTAAGTCTACACTATGTAAGCCTGGTTTAAAAGAGATTGCCAGTTAAGCAACCCGTAGTGATGACAGATTTTAATTTCAGACCTTGTATTGGACTTGTAGAATTCCCTGACAAAAATCTTCTGTATTTTAGAAGGCCGAAAGATCGATGATGAAAAGGATATTGCCACTGTTGTTATGCCTTTATTTAGTGGGAGATGCGTATGCCCAATCGTATCGCCTGGTGTATCCCAAAAATGGATTCGTTTTTTCGAATGACACCATCCTTTTCAAATGGAATGTAGTGGATAGCGCTACCTCGTATAATTTAGAAGTGGCTACCGACAGTTTGTTCGGCGTTGTTGTTTACTCAAATAACACGTCGGCAACAAGTGTACAAACCACCTTGCCAACCGGCTCGGCCTACTATTGGAGGGTACAGGCAAATACCAACTCGGGTCAGCAAAGCTGGTCGTACAGTAGGATGTTCAATGTTTTCTCCCCTAACCAAATATCGGGATTGAGCATGTGGTTCGATGCTGCGCAAAATGTGACAAGCAGCGGGGGCAACGTTTCACAATGGGCGGATCTGAGCTCGTCGGAACTAGTAGCTGCACAAAGCTCACCATCAGCAGAGCCTTCACTAACCAGTAACGTGACTCAGCTGAATAATAAACCGGTTATTTACTTTGGCGGTTCAGCCTATTTGACCCATGCCAACATTTCAATGACCGGATTCACGGCCTTTATCGTAAGGGATTTTACACAGGGAAATCCCTATATACAGTATGTTTTGGGGGGTGACGACCAGGGGAATGCGAGTGGCATCTGCTCACAAGGCGAATATTATTTAAATGGAAATGGGGCCGAGTCTGGTTATGGGGTGTACAATTCAAGCGGATCGCCCAATGGCTACTTTGGAGCAGTGACGAGTGACCTTGTGAATACCTTCTCCATCTATACAACGGAGCCTACCAAACTTTTCCGCAATGGTATATCTCCTACCATCAACACTGTTTCAACGATTCCCAATATATCCTTTTCATGCATAGGAATAAAGCCCGGGGTGCCGTACTTCGCATACATCGGAAATTTAGCGGAAGTAATCGTATACAATGACACCCTTAGTGACCCGAGCCGGCTTTTAGCAGAGGGCTATTTGCGCTGTAAATTTTCGAATTATGTGGACCTTGGGCCAGACACCATTTTCTCGAAATTCTGCGTCAGCACCACACTAAAGGCCAACGCTACCCTTCACAACGGGTCCACCTTCAATTCATACTTGTGGTCTACCGGGGCTACCACCCCGAGCATTAATGTTACCACCTTTGGCACCTATTGGGTGCAGGCTACGGATATCTTCGGTTATGTATCAACGGACACGATGCAGGTAAAGCCCACCCTTCCGTTTAACCAACTACCGGTTTCAGCGCATTTGTGTGAGTACGATTCGGTGGTATGGAACACCAACTACCCTTCTACCGGTTACCAGTTCACCTGGTCGGATGGCTCAACGGCGCCATCGCTGGTGATCAAAACCGCCGGTACTTATTACGTAAAGATCAAGGATAAGTATGGTTGTTATTTTTATTCAGATACGGTACATGTGTTGGTGGATCCGTTCCCGGACTTTAAAATGCCGAAGGACACTTCGTTCTGCGCCGGTAACCAGTTGAGCTTTAATTATCCGGGTCCTTTGAATTCCATCCAGTGGTCGGATGGCGATACTACAATTGCCACTGTAATTAATACACCCGGCTCTTATTCAGTCACCGCCGTTGATGCGAATGCCTGTGTCGCGCATGATACTACGCAGGTATTTATAAAGGGGATTGCCCCGTCCGTAAATTTCACCTATGCTACTCCTTGCCTGGGCGATACCATCCAGTTTACCGATTCATCGCAAGCGCCGACCGGACATACATTGGTGGCCTGGAGATGGAATTTCAACAACATTGATACATCCGACCTGGAAAACCCCACTTATATTTTCCCATTCTTTGGCGCAAACACCGTTTCATTAACGGCCATTACCGATTCGGGTTGCATCAACAGTATCAGCAAAAGCATACAGGTAAACTTTAAACCACAGGCTTTTTTCCTGGCCAAGCTGGCTTGCGCCATAGCGCCTACGCAATTTACCGATTACAGCACCACCTTTGCGCCTGAAATACTCACTGCATGGGACTGGCACTTTGGAACCGGCGACACTTCGGCGAACGTGAACCCGGTTTACTCATTCCCTTCCGAAGGCATTTATGGCGTATCGCTGCGGGTAACAAACAATGATGGGTGTTCAGATATCTTCAGCGATTCGATCCATGTGTACGCGCCGTTTTCAGCTAACTTTACGGTAAACAATGTATGCTTCGGCGATTCTACGGCCTTTATTGACATCACTAAATCCCTATCGGTGGTTGAGTGGCTTTGGAACTTTGGCGACGGCTCTACGCTGGCAAACATACCCAACCCCATACACCAGTATGCATCGGCCCAACTGTATACCGCCAGCCTGATTGTAGAAAATGCCATAGGGTGTGTTGATTCGATCACCAAACCGGTAAATATCGTTAACTACCCCACCGCTGATTTCGGTGAGCTGATAACGTGTGCAAATGCCCTCTATATACCGCTGGATAGCAGCCTCTCGCCCAGTGAACCAATCACCAAATGGGATTGGCAGATCAATGGCTCTAACTTCGATGTGAGGGCGCCCATCTATACCTTTGCGGATAGTGGCTCGTACCCTATAAAGCTGACTGTAACCACGTTGAGCGGTTGCAGCGATTCAATAACCAGGACCGTTTACTCGGCGCCGCTGCCGGTAGTGGCATTCGCCTATTCTCCCTTGTATGGCGATGCACCGGTTACCGTTACCTTCAGCAATATTACCACCGGGGCTTCGGCCTACGCCTGGAACTTTGGTGACAACAGCGGAATATCCAACGTAATAAATCCGGAGCATACCTATACTTATGATGACACCTTTACAATCAAACTGATAGCCACTTCGGGATTTGGTTGTGTAGACTCGGCATCGAATATCTTTATCGCTACACCAACGTTCCTCGACCTTTCGGTAGATGAGGTAGACGCGGTAGACAGTTCGCTTTCGGACGGCACTTCGCTGATAACGGTGAACGTAAAGTGCAGCAACCTTGGCACGCGGCTTATTACGGACATTGATTTCTATGCCACCTTTGGCGGAGGTGGCGTGATAAGCGAAAACTGGAGCGGGCAGTTCGAATCGGGCCATCGGATGGTATATACATTTACCGCCCGCTTTGTGAGCGATTCGGGCATCAACTCATACGTATGTGTAGATGCGATAAGCGTAAATAACGGGCAAACCGAAACACGAACCGATAACAACAGCCAATGCAATACCATTTCATCTGAGATAGAACTACTAGGGCCCTACCCGAACCCGGCTGCCATAACCGACCAGCCTACGCTTGGCATCATCCTGCAACAAGCGGGGGTGGTGACCATCAATGTTACGGATATGCTGGGGAAGTATATGATACGGGGCACTACACTTAACCTGCCGCTGGGACGAAGCAACTTCGTGATACCGGCAGGCAACCTGGCAGCAGGCAACTACCTGGTACAGGTGCAGTATAACGACAAAATATTTGTCGAAAAATTTATGGTGAAATAAACCAGTAGGCAATAGGCAGTTAAGAGTAGGCAAAGAAAAAAATGCAATTTCAATTAAATCTTTTTTTCCTTTGCTCAACATGAAGCAGATCGCCATTTTTGCCAGCGGAAGGGGTTCGAACGCGGAAGCCATCATTGAATACTTCAGGAATAAAGACTCAGTAAAGGTAGCGCTCATTATTACCAATAACCCTGACGCCGGCGTATTGAAGATAGCCGCCAGGAATAAGATCATCTCAGCCATTGTGACCCCGCAGGGATTGCAAAACGAAAAGTTGATGCTGGGTATGATGGAGGCGCTGAATATTGAATTTATTATCCTCGCCGGCTTTCTGAAATTAGTGCCTGGCTTCTTGCTACAAAGATACCCAAAGCACATTATCAATATTCATCCGGCGCTGCTGCCCAAATACGGAGGCAAGGGAATGTATGGGATGAAGGTACATGAGGCGGTACTAGCAGATAAAGAAACGGAAACCGGTATCACCATTCATTATGTGAATGAAAAATATGATGAGGGTGAAGTGATATTGCAAAGGAAAGTTACCATTGCTGCCACTGATAACCCGGAAACGCTGGCTAATAAAATCCATCAACTGGAACATGAGTGGTACCCGAGGACGATTGAGGGGTTAGTGGGATGAGTAACTTTTTAACTGCTTAGCACCTCATTAAAATACTGCAGGTATTTAGCCTTATTAGCTTCTACCGAATATTCATCTACAATCGTTTTTCTACCCTGCTTACCCATTTGCTTACGTAGTGAAGCATCTTCAATTAATTTGCCGATTGCTTCTATATAATCGTTATCGGTAGACGCTAAAAATCCATTTACACCACTCTGTATAATTTCGCGGTTCACCCCCACCGGCGACATAATAGTAGGTATCTCCAATGCCATATATTGCAATCCTTTCAATCCGCACTTGCCCTTCGCCCACTCATCATCCGGCAGGGGCATAATACCAATATCAAAGGAGGAAAGTTCCTTCAATTCATCCTGCTTGTTCCAGTTCATGCTGATAACATCCAGTACGTCGTTCTTGTAATTGGCATCACCAATCACCTTGATTTTTATGCGGTCGCCGTATTTTTTTTTGATTTGGGTAAGCGCAGGTACTGCAAATTTGAAATGCTGAATGGTAGTAATGCTGCCGCTCCAGCCGATGCATATTTTGTCGTCCGGTGGCAATGCCATCCTTTGATATTCATTCGTATCAATGGTAGTAGGAACGATGCGGATATTTTTATTGAATTGCTTAGCGTAGTCAGCGAGATAGGGATTACCGGCAAAAATCATATCGCTCATGGCGATTATTTTGGAGGTCTTGGAGGCATCCTTTAAAAAGCTAAAGCGCTTATTTGCCTCCGACACATTTTGCAGCCATATGGAATCATCAAAATCGAAAATCACTTTGGCCTTTGAATGGGCGAACCTATTTTCAAAAAATACTGAGCCGGTCATAAACGCCTCTCGCTGGATGAAGATAATATCATACTTATCGGCGTTCATAGCATCCTTCATTCGCTGCATGAAGCAACGGAAAAATATTCCTGCCTTTCTGATGGTATTACCCGGTTTGTAAAAAATTTTATCATCCTCCGGGGTTATCAGATAGGAGAAATCATAATCAAACCCATTCTGTTTCAGGAACTCAATATACTGCTCGAACCTGAACCGCTGTGAAGGCGAGCGGTCGGGGCGATGCATAGCTACGTAAAGGACTCTTTTCATAATTGAGTTGATTCAGTTGGATTCAGTTAGATTAAGTTGATTTAGTTGGCTACCCTACTAACACACGATGCGAAACACAATTGTCAAATCGTCAAATTATCAAATTGTCAAATTTGCATTTAATCTTCCAGCCAGAATGTAGGCAGCTTCTCAGTGATCTCAATATTCTCAAACTTAGAGCTTTTCTTAATGCCTGTTTTCTTTGCCCAATCGTTCATTTTAGTAAGTCCATCTCTTAAAGAAGTATTGGCGCTTTCACCAAAAATTTTCTTCGATTTAGAATGGTCACTGTAAGCATGTGTTACTTCATTGCGGGCAGGCAGGTATCGCAGTTCTCCCTTTAAGCCCATCGTTTCCATTACCGTGTTGGCTAATTCTTTTACTGTATAATCTTTATCAGCGCCTACGTTAATTATCTGGTTGTAAGCGGCAGGTATATTCACGCAGTTGGCAATTTGTGGTGCTATATCGCCAATATAACTGAACGCGCGGGTTTGCAGGCCATCGCCAAATACCGAAAGTTGCTTGCCCTGCATCAACTGGTTCATAAATATTCCTACCACATTACGATAGCGGTCGCCGAGATTTTGGTATTCGCCATACACATTATGCGGACGGAAAATCACGTAGTTCAATCCAAACATTTCGTGCGAAACCCTTAACTCCATTTCAACCGCATACTTTGCTACACCATAAGGGTCTTCAGGTACCGGTATCATATCTTCCCGTAAAGGTGGTTTACCAATGCCATACACTGCAATGGAAGAAGTAAATACAAAACACTTTACTTTATGTTTAATAGATTCATTGATCAGGTTGACGCTGCCAATCAGGTTATTGTTATAGTTAAAGCGCTTAATGAAATGGCTTAAACCCTCGGCCGCATAAGCTGCTAGGTGATACACGTAATCGAACTTATATTCATTGAATAGTTTCCCGATCAACTGATGGTCGAGAATAGAGCCCTTGATAAATTTTGCTTTCTGGTTTACATTTTCCTCAAATCCTCCACTCAGATCGTCGAGTACCACTACCTCGTGGCCCAGCGCAATTAATTCGTTTGTAACATGCGCCCCAATGAATCCTGCACCGCCCGTTACTAATGATTTTATAGCCATTTATACATTTTTGTGCCTCAAAAATAAACTTTCAACCCTTATTTTATATAAAAGCTACCAGCGCCTCAACGCTAAAACCTCTATCTTGCAGGCTTAATTTTTATATTTCAGTTAGGATATGTGTGGAATAGCGGGGTATTTTTCGAAAAAAGAGGGCCATGAGTTACAGGGTTATTTGGAACAATCCATCAAAACCCTTAATAAAAGGGGGCCTGATCTGCAACGGGCAGATGTCCTTTCTCCGCGAGTTGGCCTTGCTCACGCCCGTTTGTCGATCATTGATACTTCTTCGGTGGCCAACCAGCCCATGCAAAGCGAAAGTGGGCGGTTCACCCTTATTTTTAATGGGGAGATATTTAATTTCAGGGAGTTAAGGCAAAAATTCCTTTCGGATGTGTCATTTCATTCCACTTCAGACACCGAAGTATTGCTAAATCTCTTCGCCCGTTTTGGGAAGGACTGCCTGCAACACCTGAACGGTTTTTTTGCCTTTGCCATTTATGACAAAGAACTAAAGGAAACCTTTATAGCCCGGGACCGCTTTGGCATCAAGCCACTGCATATTTACGCAGATGACAAAATGGTTCTCTTTGCCTCGGAACTGAAGGCACTGTTTCAATTTCCCATCAAAAAGGAGATAGACTATAATTCACTCGCCCTTTACCTGCAGCTCAATTATGTACCAGGCACGGATTCCATTTTGAGGAACGTTCAGAAACTAAAGCCGGGTTATTATGGGGTAATTGGTGCTACCGGTGAAATTAAAACTGCTAATTACTATTCTATTCCATACGAGCCGGGGACAAAGATACCTGCGGATAAGATAGATTATGAGGAAGCAAAGGCAAATCTTAAAAAGCTGATAGAGGCATCTGTTGAGCGGAGATTGGTTTCGGATGTGCCGTTGGGCGCATTTTTGAGTGGCGGGATAGATTCATCCATTATTACTGCCTGTGCTGCAAAACATGTTACACAGCTCAATACCTTTTCCATTGGTTATAAGGATGAGCCATATTTTGATGAAACCCGGTACGCTAAGTTGGTCGCTGATAAATACAATACCAATCACACTGTATTTTCCATTTCGAACCAGGAGATGTTTGAGAATATCTTTTCGGTTCTGGATTATATAGATGAGCCGTTTGCCGATTCGTCGGCCATTGCAGTTTATATACTGAGCAAATGCACCCGCCAAAAGGTGACGGTGTCTTTATCGGGAGATGGAGGTGATGAACTCTTTGCCGGATATAATAAACACAAAGCGGAGTTGCGTGCGCGGCAGGGTGGTTTTGTTGATTCGTTGTTGCGCATAGGTTCGCCGGTTTTTGGAATGCTGCCTAAGTCGAGGCATTCAAAAATAGGTAATCTTTTCCGTCAGTTGCACCGGTACAGCGAGGGATTAAAACTTCCGGCTAACGAACGTTATTGGCGGTGGTGCATTTTGCAGTCGCAGAGCGATGCGCTGGCGTTATTGAAAAATAAAAATTCAGTCAGCGCAAGCGAGTTGGAAAAAAGAAAAAGTTTAGTGCTGGATATTGTAAAACAAAACGGGGAGTTGAACGACATACTATATGCCGATACGCAAATGGTATTACCCAACGACATGCTGACAAAGGTTGACCTGATGAGCATGGCTAACAGCCTGGAGGTACGTGTACCGCTGCTGGATTATACAGTGGTAGATTACGCCTTTTCGCTACCGGTGGCGTTCAAAATAGAAGGCAATGAGACAAAGAAGATATTAAAGGATGCGTTCAGGAACGAGTTGCCGGTTGAATTATTCAACCGGAAGAAGCAAGGGTTTGAAGTGCCTTTATTAAAGTGGATGCGCACGGGCTTAAAATCGTTAATAGAAGATGATTTGCTGAGTAAAGATTTTGTAACACAGCAAAATATTTTTGACGTTGCCGAGATAGAAAAGATGAAACAAAAACTTTTCAGCAACGACCCCGGCGAGGCGCACGCTACCGCATGGGGCTTGCTGGTGTTTCAATATTGGTATAAAAAATATTTTATTTAAAGAAGTAAAACATCCGAAGTTTTTAAAACTTCGGATGTTTAGCATAACGGACCGGCAAGTGAGATCAATTTTTAAGGTAGGTGATAAAAAAACATACGAGCGAATAGTGCGGCCCGAAGATACTGCTGCCTTCGAAAGCGGACCGGTGCACCCGGTTTATGCTACCTTTGCCCTAACACGCGATGCCGAATGGAGCAGCCGTTTGTTTGTGCTGGAGATGAAGGAGGCCACTGAAGAGGGCATAGGCACCTTTGTGAATGTAACGCATGTTTCGCCGGCCTTTACCGGTGATAAGGTGGTGTTCGAAGTGGTAATAGATGAGTTGAAGGGAAACGAAGTGAATTGTTCCTTTATGGCAAAATCGGGAACCCGGTTAATAGCGGAAGGAAGAACCGGGCAAAAAATATTGCCCACCGAAAAAATAGAGAAGCTGTTTAGCAGTCTGAAGAAATGATCAAGCCAGCTAAAATTGAAGTAAAGAATAAACGCGCGGAATTTGACTATCAAATTCTGGAGCGGTACCAGGCAGGTATTATTCTAACAGGTAGTGAGATAAAATCCATACGCAATGGCGGGGGAAGTATCAGTGAGGCCTTTTGTATTTTGAGGGATGGAGAGTTATTTGTCAAAAACATGAACATCCCCGAATATTCGCACGGCGCTTATGCCAACCACGAACCCCTGCGCGTCCGGAAACTTTTGCTGAATAAGAAGGAACTGAATAAGATAGATGCAAAGGTGAGGGAAAAGGGACTGACGCTAATACCCCTCCGGTTGACCACCAATGACCGCGGAATCGTGAAAATTGAGATCGGCCTGGCAAAGGGGAAAAAGATGTACGATAAGCGCGACAGTATTAAGCAGAAGGAAAATAAACGCGAACTGGAACGAGTGATGAAACGATATAGGTAAAAGCTATTTTAAAAAACCTTCCCCCTTAGCATGGGAACAAACGCAAACTTGCCAAATACCTCTTCGCTATATTGATCTTCTCCCTCCTTTGTTATCCGTACCATTTTGCAATTGGTTTCGGTGCCGAAGGGTATAACCATCTTCCCTCCTGTCGGTAATTGCTGTAAAAGTTTTTTCGGCAATTCATTTACGGAAGCGGTGATGATGATCTTATCGAAGGGTGCATAGGTAGGCAGGCCTTCAAAGCCATCGCCGAAAAAGCATTTGATGTTGGAGTAACCCAATTGTTCGAGCAGGGGTTTGGTGCGTTCGAACAATTTGCGATGACGTTCGATGGTAAAAACCTTAGCCCCTATGGTGGCGAGCACCGCCGCCTGGTAGCCGCTGCCGGTGCCAATTTCGAGTATCTTTTCCCGTGGGTTTACCAGCAATAATTCGGATTGATAGGCTACGGTAAAGGGTTGCGAGATGGTCTGATTTTCGCCGATGGGAAATGCCTTATCCTCATAGGCATGTGACTCGAAAAAGATGGTATCCTTGCCGAAGAACAAATGGCGGGGAACGGTTTCGATGGCCATCAACACATTCCGCTCGCTAATTCCCTTATCACGCAATTTAACGGCTAATTCCTTACGCAGGCCCTTGTGCCTGTATGTATCTACTTCATTCACTGTTTGAAGTTAATTAAAAACAGGCAAAAAAAGCAGGATTAACCGGAGGAAG
>Ga0302281_10001879_pt1 | contig 15122 bp, 10 predicted proteins | sample III_Fen_E1_2_FD_198762 | JGI IMG/M metagenome (GOLD analysis project Ga0302281, IMG submission 198762) | Peat permafrost microbial communities from Stordalen Mire near Abisko, Sweden - III_Fen_E1_2 | ecosystem: Environmental > Terrestrial > Soil > Wetlands > Permafrost | place: Sweden: Abisko...
TCCCGGTTCCGGCCGTTGGGCTCCGCAAAATATGGAGACCATTTGCCAATACCGGTATTGAAGCGACTTCCAAAGGGCGGCTATTTTCTTTTCACGGTTTAACACTTATCAAAATAAAATTATGGGCTATCAAAACATCTCCGCAACTGTATCCGATGACGATGTGGCCGCCATCAAGGCCGCCGTCGCCACCATCAAATCCAAGCTGCCGTTCCTCATCACGCTCACGGCGGCAGAACGCAAGGCCACCTACAAGACGGGCGCCAACAGCCTGTCGTTTGTGGAAAACGCCCAGCAGGCGGCGGTGGACAATCCCGGCATCCTGCCCGGCAGTTTCAACACGCCGGAGTTCACCTCGGACGTGAACCTGTTCGCGACCATGACAGCCATCAACACGATGGTGGCGCAGGTGGCCTCGAGCATTGACGACACGCGGCTGGCGACCGGCGGCGAGGCGATGACTGAAGCCACGCAGGTCTATAATTATGTGAAGACCGCCGCCAAAACCACGCCCGGCCTCAAGCCGCTGGCGGATCAACTCGGCCAGCGTTTTCAAAGAGCCAGCTCCGCCCAGCCCGACCCGACGCCCACGCCGGTCAAGGCCTGATTTTCCCCGCAACGCCCCCTCCAAACCCCTTTCCGGTCGTCCGGGAAGGGGTTTTTGGTTGGCGGCGGTCAAAAAGCGGAAAATCAATCATAATCTATTGTAAATGATTGGCTTGCGAGTCTGGAAGTTGAGTCTTTTTACCTCAACGATGACTCTTTGAGAGTCAACTTTGACTCCCAAAGACTCAAAGTTGAGGTTCGGAACGTCACGCGTGACTCCCGCCACCTCAACCGTGAGATAAAAAGAGTCACCGATGAGACTTTTTACCTCAACGGTGAGACTTGGAAGGTGGCCGGTGAGGCTCAAAACGTGGCGGGTGAGGTTCCGCAAGCCGGCGTTGATTCCCAATGAGTCAAGGCCAGACGGGCCGGCAGGCTAAAATTTGTCAGGCGGTGGCCGGCTGTTTTTGACGCCATTCGCGCAAGTGGGTCATGGCTTTTTCGGCGTCGCCGTCGAGGTCGGCCAACGCCGCGACCGCGCCGGGCGCGTCCGCCCGGCCGGCGGCCGCCTCGACCGCCAGCATTTTTTCCGACAGCGGGCGGAAGCCGAAGATGACAAACAGCCCCTTCAACGAGTGCGCGGCGCGCTTGAGTTCGGGCCACTGGCCGGCGGCGTGGAGCCGGTGGATTTCCTTGAGCCGGTCGGGCAGCTCGTTCAAAAAATCGCCGGCCATGTCGCCAACGGAAGCGCGGCTTTGTTCGCGGCAAAGCTGCTCAAGCGGCGCGGCGTCAAAAAAATTCCCGGTGGCGGCGGGCGCGGGCGCGGCGGCGAGCAGGGCCTGGTAGAGCTGCTGGGTGGTGAACGGCTTGGGCAGGTAGTCGTCCATGCCGGCGGCGAGGCACCGCTCGCGTTCGCCGGCGAGGGCGTTGGCGGTGATGGCGATGATGCGGACGCGCGGCACGAGGTTTTTTTCCACCTCGATGTGGCGGATGGCGGCGGTGGCCTCGTGGCCGTCGAGCTCGGGCATGTTGCAGTCCATGAGGATGGCGTCGTAGCGGCCGGCGGAAAATTTATCCACGGCCTCGCGGCCGTTCTCGGCCCAGTCGGCGCGCGCGCCAAAGCCGTCGAGCATGAGCTGCCAGAGCTTGCGGTTGAAGGGATGATCCTCGGCGGCGAGGATGCGGAGATTGGAAATGGGCGTGACCTTGACGGCGATTTCGCGCCGGATGGTTTCGGTGTCGCCGGGCAGGCGGACGGGGCGGAGGGATTCCGGTTTTTTGCCGGCGACGATGTTGACGAGCGCGTCGAACAGCGGCTGTTCACGAACGGGCTTGAGCAGGACGCTGGCGAACGGCGCAAACTCCTTCTGGTCGTCGCCCAGCATGGCGGCGGGGCCGGCCAGCAGGATGCACGGCACCCGATTCTGGTCGGCCGTCAGCAACGGGCGGAGTTCCTCACCCCCGAGCGCCAGCATCTCGTCGTCGCAGAGGACGACGGGCAGGATGGTCGCGCCCAGTTCGTGCTTGAGGTGGCGCAGCAGTTCCGGCGCGGACGCGATTTCGCGGCAGTCCATGCCCCAGCCGCGCAGGCGCTCGGCGAGCGATTCGCGGAGGCTGGCGTTGGGCGCGGCGATGAGCGCCTGCGCAAAGACCAAGCCGGGGAAGCCGCGCTCGATGGCCGGCTGCGGCGGCACGTCGAAGGGCAGCTCGAACCAGAAGGTCGAGCCCTTGCCGGCGGTGCTCTGGACGCCGATGCGGCCGCCCATCAGCTCGGTGATTTTTCGCGAGATGGCCAGGCCGAGGCCGGTGCCGCCGAATTTGCGGGACGCCGAGGTGTCAGCCTGCACGAACGGCTGAAACAGTTTTTTGATCTGCTCCGGCGTGAGGCCGATGCCGGTGTCGGTGATTTCAAACCGCAGCTTGATGCGGCCGTGCGCGTGGGTCAGCGGCTGGACGCGGACGATGACCTCGCCCGACTCGGTGAACTTGATGCCGTTGCCGACGAGGTTGAGCAGCACCTGCCGGAGCCGGTCGGGGTCGCCGACCAGCCGGTGCGGCACGTCGCGGCGGATGATGGCGGCGAGGCGGAGGTTTTTGCCCGGGTCGCGGGTCGCGGCGTTTTCGAGCACGCCGTCCACGATGTCGCGCAGGGGGAAATTTTCCTGCGCCATGCTCATCTTGCCGGCCTCGATCTTGGAGAAGTCGAGCACGTCGTTGATGACGTGGAGCAGGGCGTTGGCGCTGGCGGCGGCGGCGGCGGCGAACTCCTTCTGGCGCGGGTCGAGGCGCGACTGCGCGAGCAGCTCGACCATGCCGAGAATACCGCTCAATGGCGTGCGAATCTCGTGGCTCATGTTCGCGAGGAACTCGCTCTTGGCGGCGTTGGCGCGGTTGGCCTGGGCGGCGGCGGCGTTGGCCTCGTCGGCGGCGTGCCGGAGCTGGAGGTTCATTTTTTCCAGCGTGACCTTGGCCTCCTGCAAGGCCAGTTCCGCCTGCTTGCGCGGCGTGATGTTTTGGATGACGGCCTGAAACTCAAAATTTTTCCCGCCATCCCGGGCAAACCGCCGGAAGTCGCATTGCTGCCATTCGATGTGGTCGTCGGCGGCCACGGCGCGGCGGTCAAAAGTCCAGGCCGGCCGGTCGTCCGGCAGAGCGGCCAGTTTTTCGCGCAGCGCCGCCGCCTCACCGGCCGGCAACTTCTGGAAAAAATCCGCGCCGAGCAATTGCGCTTCCGTCTGGGCGTAAAACTCGCAGAAGGCAGGGTTCACAAAGGTAATTTTGCCGTCCGGCAAAAAGCGGCAGACCAGATCCGGCTGCTCGGCCAGCACGGTGCGCAGCCGGCGTTCGTTCTCCACCAAGCTGAAGCCCGCGCGCCGGCGCTCGGCGGCGAGGGCGGCGAGCAGCAGGTTGGCCGCCGCCATGATGCCAAGATAGCCGCCGATCAGCTGGAGCTTCGCCGGATTGTCGTCGGCCAGCCCGTGCCCCTGGAGCAGGAAATAAAAAGTCATGGCCGCCACCACCAGCGAGCCGGTGGCTGCCCCGCGCGGGCCGAACCGGAAAGCGCCCCACAGCAGGAACGGCACGGGCAGGTAGGCCAGCAGGAAATTGTGGAGGCCATAGACAAACCACGCCGAAAAGGAGACCAGCGCGGCGGCGGCCAATCCCACCGCGCAGACCGCCGCCTCCAGCGCCAGCAAAAATTTCCAGCGCCACAGCGAAGGCACCGTCCAGACCGTGAAGACCGGTGTCAGCACCAGCAGGGCCAGCACATTCGGCACCCACCAGTCCAGCAGGTGCGGGAACCAGAGCGCCCAGGAAAATTTATTTTCGCCGGCCAGGCCGGCGGCATTGGCGGCGGCATTGAAGACGGCGACCAACCCGCCGGCCACCAGCAGATATGCCGCCACGTCGCGCAGCCGCTCCTGTGAATCTTCAAACTTGAAAAGATGGCGCAGCATAAACGCGCCGGCCGCCGCCGCCAGCGTGCCGCCGACCGCCGTGGCCACCAGAAACCACCCGAACGGCACGCCGCCCACCAGCCCGAATAAAACTGCGCCCAGCGCGATGCCGGGCCAGAAGCGGGAGCCGAGCAGCAGCACCGCCGCCAGCATGAGGCCGGCCGGCGGCCAGAACAGGTTGGCCTGGTCGTAAGGCAGGGAAGTCCTCTTAAGCAGCAGCCCGCCCAGCGGAAACAGCGCCAGCAGCAACAGCAGGCGCGGTAGCGTCGGCACGATGGGTTGGGGCTTCGAACTCACACGCAACTTTTTTAGCAGATTTTTCCCGCCGCGCCTAGAGCTATCTGTTTAGCGAGTGGCCAGGACCCCTTTACTTTACACGGCTGGCGGTTTCTGGCTATTTGATTATTCCATTCCGCCTGTCGAAGGCTGTTTTAAGAAGCTCATGCTGCGCCTGACGGTCTTCCGGCGTCCACCACGCCATTTTCCAACGCCAGTTGGCCAGCAGGTTGGTCGGGGCATTTGCGGCCAGCGCGGTCTGATACGCCGCCAGCCGAAATTCGTCCTGCATGGCGACACCGTTTGGCACGGCATACGCCGTGTCCAGCGCCGTCCAAAGTTCACGCGCCTTGAGCAGTTCGGGCGTTTCCTGCGCCGGGTCTGCCGGCGGCACCCTGGGTGCGTCATATCGGGTTTTGTCCATCCATGGCAGCCAGGAATTATCCGCCGAAGCAAGACCGTAACCGACCAGCCGATCCACAAAAACGGCGTTGCACATGGTGTTGAAACTGTGGTTGCGCCCAATCTTAAAATGATACTTGCCCGCGCCGGTCACGATGAAGGATTTATACACGCCGCCCCAGAAATCATGCACCCGGCATTGCGCCAGTGTCGGCTGGCTGTCCCACGCCGCCGCATTGGTGACATACGGTTTCAACTCCAGCAGATAATCGCGGTTCCGTCCCGAGTCCGTATGCCCGTTGTAATCGCAAAAATAAATTGAGACGCGGAACACTCCGTCCGGCAGTCCCACGGCAATCCAAACGTCCGGCCCGTCATAGCTCATCGGATATGCTTCGCCATGGTCATCCCACTCCCCAATCCGGCGATAGCCAATCATGGGCGAATAGGGGCAACGCGGGTCGTCCGTTTTTAAATGCGCCTTGTCAATCCAATACCGCAGGCTGTCGCCTCCCGCGTGATGCGCCCCCATGTGCGGATCAATGAAAATCCGCCAGCCCCAGCCGATATTGTGGCTGAATGGCGCGGCAAAAGAACATAAAAAACCATGCTGCCGCCCATAACGTCCCGACCAGTCGCCCAGCGTCCGCCAGTCGTCGCCCAGATAGGCCGCATTGGTTGAATATGTCAGCGGAGGATTCCATTCTTGCCCTGCTTCGGCCACCGGCAAGGCTTTCCATTTTGGCAAAACCTTTTCCACCTCCAGTTTTTTGACGGCTTCCAACATCGCCGTGAGTTCCAACAGCGTCGGCGGTTTGGCGGGTGTGGGGAATGGTGCGTCTATGGCCACATCCGGCTCTTCCTTTTTGTCCAACTGCTGGCGCTTCAACCGGCGTGGTTCCGTTGCCCGCAACAACCCCTTGCCATAGCTTGCCAGCCACGGGCGAAAATCAGGCATCGGCAAAATCGCCCGGCCATAGTCCGCCCCGCCCGTTTGCTTGGCTGATACTTTTTCCAGTTCCTCATAACCGTAGCCGGACAAGGCCAGCATTCCGTGCTGCCGAAAATCCGCCCAGATCACGCCCGCATCGTCTTCCGCCAGACAGGTGACATAATCTTCCGGCGGCACATCCTTGGGGATGGATTGAGCCGACCACCCTTTCGGCGGGCCACCGACCAGCCCCCGCATCTTGTCTGCAAAATCTTTGCCCCGGCGGAAAGTCCACGTTGCCCCGTTATCCCGGCTCCACGCCAGCCCGCCATCCGTAGCCGCGTAAATGGTTCCGTCCGATGTCACCAGCAAATCATTGATCAGCTTGGACGGCAGGCCGTAGCCCGCAAACGTGGGCAACTCCTGATCCGCCAGCGGCGCCTGTCGCCAATCCGTATAATCCGAATCCCGGCTCGCCATCGCAATCCCATCGCACTGCGTGCCAACGTAAATGTTGCCCTTCGCATCAAACGCCAGCGCACTGATTTGATCGCTCGGCAAACCTTGCCCCTCTCCGCCGCTGTCAGCGGGGGAGAGGGTGGCCGCAGGCCGGGTGAGGTGGTTTTGCCCCTTTGTATAATTTTTCCACTCATCCTTGCCCACCTCATACCGCGTCAACCCCGCGCTCGTGCCGATCCACACATCCCCGTCCACGGGACAGACGGCAATCTTGAAAACCCGCTCGCCGATGGGGCCAAAAGGCACGTCATAGTTTTCCCAGCGTGTGCCGTTATAGACCGAGACGCCGTGATTGAGATGACCCACCCAGATGCGCCCCAGCTTATCCACCGCCACGGAATAAGCATAGTCATCCCCCAAGCCATCTTTGGTGGTGAACTGTTTCCATTTCCCCTCTCCGCCACTGGTGGGGGAGAGGGACGGGGTGAGGTGGCTTTGGTTCCCACTTTGCCCCACTTCATCATTCATCATTCTACCTTCTGCATTCGGCGCGTAGCGCCAAACCCCATTCCCCTCCGTGCCGACCCAAACATTGCCCATCCCATCCCGCGCCAAGGACATGATAAAGGAGCCGGGCTGTGGGAAGGTTTGCCAAGCAGGATTGGTTGCAGCCCCGCCCGCCAAAGCATTAACCAAAGAGCAAATAATGCAGAATAACCACTTCACACATTCATGTTTTTATCACAGAAAAACAAGGCCTGTCAATAAATTGATGCAAAGCCAGTAATTTAGGGATCAAGCGGCGACCTTGGACCTAGGTATTGCACTGTTGTCTTTAGCGTTTCAAGCGAGGTAAAGCTTTTCCAAATGATTCGATTATATCCTTGCAAATTAATACCGTCACTCAAAGCATCTCGCACGGAGATATTTGTTGCGTCTATCGAAATCACGGCCAGCCAATTGGCAGCCACAAAATCACTGTTAGCGTATATGGACTCGTTTGACAACCCTGGGACTCTCCCATTTATGAAATTGACAAACTTATTAGCTTTTCCTTGAAATTTGGCAGAATCCATGACTTGATTCATGGGGCAACCATTTTTCTCTAAAAGCCGCACATCTACAATATGATAAATCCGCTTATCCGCTATATCGGCAATCACTGCAAGATTGGCAATAGAATTTGTTAAAGCAAATATGGCTGATGAAATATTAGTTGGCATATCAGTCATTAAAACCTTTTCCCCAAACGGAAACTGTGAATTTTGCTTTTCATAAGCGCCCTCAACTGTAAAAAACAAGCTGTATCTTTTCCCGGTTGTTTTAAGAAATGTCTCAAATTGTATATTTGATGTGTTGGATTGCTCTTCACCTAAAAGAGAATAACCGGCTGAACATATCAGAAAATATATAAAGTAAATATATGATTTTTTCATTGGTATATTAAATATTTAATAGTTTTGTCCAAATATTATTGCCATATAAACTGAAGGTGTGCTGGAGGAGTATAGATACATGTCCGCAGGAATGGTTTTAGGTCAAATATGCGATCCACGGTAATTGTTAAAATATCATGCGCTGAATTACTGTGGCCTACCGATGTCGTATTGGTAGGCCAATTAACTGCGATTGGATTACTTCGGTCATATATACCTAAAGGAACGTTGAAGCCGGCGTTGTCAGTATAAGCGCTCCCAGAAAGTGTTTGGTTGAGAGGATTCCCATTTTCAAGAATATCCGAGCCATCGTAAAGGTCTCCGCAAGCATTTGTAAATTGATCAACAATAGGAATATTTAATGGAGCATCATAGTAAGTAGCCAGATATACATCAGGCGGGCCAACCCCCCACGCCGCAGGTGAGGTGTTTGAGTCTGTGCAAAGGTTTTGAGGTTGCACATCACCATTAAACGGCGGGGGATTCGTCCCAATTGCCGCCGGGACGATTACCGTGACCGTTTTCATATCATAACAAAAAGATGCGTTATCTGTCGCCATGACATAGTCATCGCCCGGAGCCGTGCTCTTATTCAGGCCAATCAAATCAAAGGTTTTGGTTCCGCTTCCCATGTCCACTTTAAGATTTGTCAAGGTTATATGAGTGCCATGTGTCAAAGCCACGTTGCCAATCTCGCTGCTGGGACAGGCCGTAACCGTGATATGCTGCGTCCGATCATGGCCGTTCGCACTGATGCCAACCCGTTGAAGGTTGTTCATTGAAAGGTTGATGCTTATTACAGGAACCGTAAAATTGGTGCTGCCGGAAATATTGGTGGTAAAGCCGCCGTTGCAATTCGTTCCTTGAAACGTCACATTTGCCGTGACGGTAATGCCGTTGTTCCCGGCTGGCGCGTTGCTCCAAGTCCAGCCCGTGCCACCATTTCCATTGGTCGGAAAGCAGACGCCCCCGCCAGAGGCGCTCCATGACCAAATCTGGTTGGTGATCACTATTTCACAACTGTCACTGGAAGGATTGGCCACGCCGGCAGTAATGGTTACGGAAGGGGTGCTGCCAAAGCAGACCGGAGATATGGCGGACAACGTGAAATTGGTAAAAGCCGCCGCGCTGTCCGCATGCGCCATCCCGACTGGCAAGACCACCAATGCCAGCAACACCGTTCCATACAGCACTGCAATCGGCTGCCTGTTTCGCATTTTATTTTTCATTTAATTATCACAAAGTTGTCTTACCAATTTACAAGTCAATCCGAGCATTTATATCTTAACTACTTTCCCCACAAATTCGAGACCGAGCTATTATTCCAAAATTATCTCCCTTATTTTTTGCTTTCGGGAAGATGAAAGCTTTGCCGTATCAACAGTTTCATTCAGTTCTTTTTTATCTGACTCTGAAGACGTGTAGGAAGTTCGGATAAATCTTCCGACACTTGTCATAACTTGATTATCCACACGCAGTAACTGATCTTGAAAAATCACGTTGTTTATATGTTCCTTATTTCTTTTCAACATCTCTTCGTATTCGGCGCGAGCCGCCGGATTTTTTAAAGCCTCCGGGCTGATTCCTGAGGGGCCGACAGGCCCATCTGGCCCATCTCTTGGCGGAACAAGATTTAGGTAACAGTCGTTTGTCTTAAAAAAATCAGGAGCGACAAAATTAGGATCAATGTGCTTGTCCAAAACACCTAACACGGCAAACCACAATTCTGCCATCTCTTTTCGATCCACACCCTGTTTGTTTTCAAGCGAATTTGCCGTGCCTTTCAGCTGTTCCATTGCCGCCGCCCATTTGACCAACGATTCATTTGACGTCCGCAATCTGTTTGTTTGGATTTCAAACACGCTCGTTTCAAACTGCGACAATTGATTCGTGATTTGCCCTGAAAAAAACGACATGGATTTATTCGCATCATTGGTTTGAGCAAGTAATTGACTGAATGTGATGGAAGCAAAAGCACCCGTGAGACAAAGTTTTTTAATTTTTTTTAATAAATTACACATAGGTTTATATGTTCTCTAAGGTTTTGTTGGGTCGGAAAGCAGGCATGACCAATGTGCAGTTGCTTTGGATGCCATTAAATTCACACCGCCACTCAGTGAACAGTTGTGAATCAAAGTTGTAAAATCAGACTTCCATGCCCCAGTGCTTCCAACTCGGAAATCCCATGGGATTGCACAAGTTTCAGTGCCTGACGAAAAAGGAGGTGAATTAGTTGGATTACCCGTATAAACATGATCTGGAAAATATCCGACTGTCCCGAATCCAGGATACACCGTGCTTGCAAATGGAAGAATTGTTGGCCCATTTGTTCCTTCGTGAGATTTGCCATCCCAATAAGAATAAACACCATCTGCAATAAAGTTACAATCTTCTTCTTGGCATTGAACAGCCCCAAAATTTACCGTGTCAGGCACAAGCCCAACAATTGCATAAAAACCAACATCTGGCCGCCCTGAGGTGTGCTGTAGGGCATTAGTAAGCAAATTAACACCGGTAGGTTCCTTTATGTCAAAAGCTATTTCGCAAGAGCCACCGCCACCATAACTTACCGTAACAGTGGCTGTAGCCGCCCTATCTGGTGCAGTAAGGGTTGTTGAGGTTCCATTTGAAATGCTTAAGCTGCCAGCCGAAGTGCTCCAAGTAAATGTGCCAGAAGGCGAACCGACCAGCCAAAGTTGCACCTGTTCTCCAACCCCAATGGTTGTTCTCGCCTGATTTGTCGGCGTCGTTGCGACGCATTGATTGGTAATCTCAATTACTGTGATTGTAAAATTGGTGCTGCCGGAAATGTTGGTGGTAAAGCCGCCATTGCAATTCGTCCCCTGAAACGTCACATTTGCCGCGACGGTAATGCTGTTGTTCCCGGCGGAAGCGTTCGTCCAAGTCCAGCTCGTGTCGCCATTTCCATTGGTTGGTGAGCAGGAACCTCCGCCAGAGGCGCTCCATGACCAAATCTGGTTGGTGATCACTATTTCACAACTGTCACTGGATGGATTGGCCACGCCGGCAGTAATGGTTACGGAAGGGGTGCTGCCAAAGCAGACCGGAGATATGGCGGACAACGTGAAATTGGTAAAAGCCGCCGCGCTGTCCGCATGCGCCAACCCCACCGGCAAGACCGCCAATGCCAGCAACACCGTTCCATACAAGCCCACAAATGGCCTTGTGATCATTTTAATTATTCGCTTCATAAGTTAACAATTGGCAGCAGCTCTCAATTTCGAGACAAGACCAAAACATTATTGACCAAGCTCCTCCTTTCTTTCAGTCTCTGTCAGCTTTGCAGTTGTCATTAATTCCGCAAGTTCGTTATTAAAATCAGGATGCTGAGAAATCCCTAGCTTCAAATAATTTAGGACAATACGTTTCATATTCAATTCCATTCGTGGTAAAACCACTGTTTGCAAGCGGTTTTGATACTTGTTGAATTCATTTTTTTCAATGGCTTGTTCATACTCTGCTCGTGCTACAGGATCTTTTATCGCTGTAGGTGACATGCCTGTATACACTGGCCCGCTATTCAGAGGCGGCATAACATTTACAAAAGTTCTGGCTGGTTCATACCCATTGATTAAGTCATTGCGAACTTCGCCAAGGAACATGGCAAGCAACCTGGCATCTTCAACTTTGAAGGTTGGCTTCGTATTATCGTAGAGATAATCGTAGAGATTTTCAGAACACCAATCTTTTATATAGAAATAAGAAGTGGAGATTGGCTCCATTGGCTGGCGCACGGGTGGATTGGTCGGACATCTTTTCTCTAAAACACTCCTTAACAGAGTCACAAACGCAGCCCTTGCATCAGTATTTGTCTGCGCGACCGAGCGCAACTCTGGTAATAAATCTCGCGCCATGTCAAAATAGGCATAGTCTGCGTTCGTTTGAGCCCCCTCTAACTCTCCCACACAGGCCAACAGCTTTGGCAGCGACTTTTCTAAAGTCGCAGCCTTTATGTTTTCAGCTACCGCAGCCTCGTCAATGCTTCCAATGGCAAAGGTGGCCGACATACAGGCAATTACAACCAAAGCAAACAGTATTGATGTGTTTAGTTTCATAGCTTCATCCTTGTGGTCATGGAGTTCTTGTCGAATGGAGTTGTGGGCTACTGTATTTCTTAACAGTTGAGGTCCCATTGCTTAAATCAATTGTGTGTATTTGAGTCCAACTTGTCAGATCATGAACAGGATGGTAAATGGCATTCGGATCAATGGCACACCATTTTACAGGAATTGGACTCCATTCATATCCGCCGGGAATCCAATTTGTAGAATTTCCATAGCCAAAAAATCCGCATAAATCCCCGGGCCATCTATTGTCTTAACCTAGATATTGCCAAGGTCCCGGCGTATGAGGCAAGCTACTTGGTGAATAGTTATTTGTCGCAAACCACCCCCATATATTGTTTGCATCTTCGCCAATCTCTTTAATCTCTACATTATAAAAAGAGACAGTCGTTGGGTTAACAATCACATCGCAATACATTGCACAGCCCTGTTGTCCGGCTGCATAAATGCTATTATTGGTTGTTTCTTGAGTTTTAGAATCAGTATAGCTTCCATCAGGTTCTATTGTATTAAAACCGATGTCACACGGAGAACCGTTTGGAAACGTGGCAAATACTGCTGATGCCCCCTTTGTAGCTGGAGCAGTATAAGTAATTGTTTGATCATTGTAGCTCGACAGGCTCCCACCGCCTTGCAGACTCCATGTGACTCCACCTGACGGCATGGGATTAATTGTTAATTTAACTTCCTCACATACACCAAGAGTCAATCTTGTTCTATTTGTCGGAATTGGCGCAACACATTGATTGGTTATTTCGATTATTGTGACCGTGAAGTTGGTGCTGCCGGAAATATTGGTGGAAAAACCGCCGTTGCAATTCGTTCCTTGAAACGTCACATTTACCGTGACGGTAATGCCGTTGTTCCCGGCTGGCGCGTTGCTCCAAGTCCAGCCCGTGCCACCATTTCCATTGGGCGGAAAGCAGACGCCCCTGCCAGAGGCGCTCCATGACCAAATCTGGTTGGTGATCACTATTTCACAACTGTCACTGGATGGATTGGCCACGCCGGCAGTAATGGTTACGGAAGGGGTGCTGCCAAAGCAGACCGGAGATATGGCGGACAACGTGAAATTGGTAAAAGCCGCCGCGCTGTCCGCATGCGCCAACCCCACCGGCAAGACCGCCAATGCCAGCAACACCGTTCCCAAAAGCGCTGCAATCGGCTTCCTGTTTCCCATTTTATGTTTCATGTTTGATTATATTTTTGAAATATTTGCCACAGAAAAAGTGCCAAAGAACCGGGCTGTATGGGGGCATGGCTTTCCTGTTGGTCTGGAATACGCATCTGCCGTTCGCCCAAAAACTGTTGTCCGCTGTCCATAATAGGAGTCTCACCGCTGCTATATTTCGACTGTTCTGCCAGCTTCCCGAAGCAATAATGTCAACTTTATATGCCTGCCATAATTCATTTTCAAGCACTTTTAACAGGTTTTTGATTTACAACCGTTCCACAACCAAGCCGGGCTGATGGCTGGTTTTGTCCAGTTATCTGACACCTGTCCCACGCTTTTGGACACTTGCCGGTAAAATGTCGAATTTTGGCCATTTTTCTTACAAGGTCGGTGACGGACCTTCCAAGGTCGGTCGCTAACCTTCAAAGGTGGATGATGAATCTTCAAAGATTGGTCACGCAACTTCCAATTTCCCTGACGAAACTTCAAAGGTCGCTCATGAATCCTTGAAGAAACATGACGCAACTTGGAAGGTCGGTGACGGAACTTCAAAGGTCGGGCATACAACTTCCCAGCGGCATCATCAAACTTCCAAGGTCGGTGACGGAGCGGCAAAGAAAAATGACGAAGGCAGAATGGCGAATGAAGCAGATGAGGCAGGCCGGAACCTGCCGGGGAAAATTCCGACAAAAGCCAATAATTCACACATTGTTGGTTTTCGCCTTACCATCGGTTGTTGTGAGCATGACAATAAATAGTTATGAGGTCATAATACCTGTAAAGCCATGCTAATATGTTGGCACGGGGGCTGCTAACAATTTCACGGAATCCAAGAAAGTTGAAAATAGTTATGCCTCAAGCAAAATTGAAAGTGCTGCGGAATTTTTACAAATATCCCGGCCAACAACTGGTCCCGTTCGGGACGAACGTGTCCGTCAACCTCGATCCGGCGGTGTTTACCAGCCTGCTGGTCGCGCCCAAGGACATCAAGACGCTGGCGGATGCCTTGACCACCGCGCTGGCGGCCACCATCACGGGCGGCACAGTGGAAACGGAGGCCAAAAACAACGCCTTCACCGCGCTGGCGGACGCCCTGAACAAGGACGCCAACTGTGTGGAGGATTTTCCGGGTCTCACCCTGGAAATGCTGCTGAACACCGGCTTCCTGCCGGCCAGCACCAACCGGGCGTCGTCGCCCCTGGATGACACGGCCATTGTGAGCCTGCTGAACAACGGCACCACGCAGGCGCTGCTGCAACTGGCCCCGGTGGTGAACGCCAAGACGTATCAGGTGCAGTCCAGCACGGATGGCGGCAAGACGTGGGCGGAGGCGTGCCTCTCCACGCAGGCGCGGCGGATTGTGCTGATGGGACTGGTCCCGGGCACGACGTATCTGGTGCGGGCGCGCGCCATCGGCGGCAGCACCGGGGCGAGCAACTGGTGCAGTTCCGGCGCCATCATGTCCACCTGAAGCGGGGGAACGGGAACACCCTTACCTCACCCCGCCCTCTCCCTTCCCTCGGAGGGAACGGAGAGGGAGAAGCGGGATTTGCCCGGAATGTTTCCGGGCAACCGGCGGCCGGTCATTTATTTGGATTCCAAATGCCAGCCGCCGGTGTTTTTTTTCGCCGGCGCGAAAAAAAGTTTTGCCAGCGGCAAAAAAAAGGGCATTGTAACCGGCAAAGGATTCGGTCGCAGGACTGAAAAATCACCATGAACAGCCAGTTACCCGCACATCTCATTGCGCACATCAACGTCAAACTCGCCCTCATCGGCTGCTCGCCGGTGCCGCTCGCCGGCGACCGCGAGTTCGTCGAGATCGCCGCCGCCATGGCCGCGCAGTCGCGCGAGAAGGACCGCCTGCTCGGCCAGCACCTCTGCCCGGTGGACCAGCGCATCCAGGCTTTTCTCTACGATTATTTGCAGGACGTGCCGGTGCCAAAGCTGCCCGCGCGCACGTTCGCGCTCGACCGCGCCGGCCTCGCCCGCGTGCTCTCGCTGCCGGTGGACCGCGAGGATTTTTCGTCGGATATCATCAATTCCTACCGCGTCAAGCAGGGCGTTTTGCACAATCCCAAAAGCGACCGGCGCACGACGGCGGGAATTTTCCACGTCGCCGAGGGCGGCCTGCCGATTCCCGACGACAAGCTGGGCGTGCCGAAAGCGACGTTCGCAAAAATTCTCCAGCACGCGCTCACGCCGCCGAAGGACCTGTTGAAACTGCCGTTCACCGCCACGCAGCCGGCGCCGGCGGAATGTTTTGTCTCGCTGCTCATCCGGCCATTGGTTTCGCCGGCAGTTCCCGGCTTCACGCCGGAAAAACGGATGGAAGTCCGCTTCTTCGTGCCGGGCAAC
>Ga0302281_10001889_pt1 | contig 15071 bp, 13 predicted proteins | sample III_Fen_E1_2_FD_198762 | JGI IMG/M metagenome (GOLD analysis project Ga0302281, IMG submission 198762) | Peat permafrost microbial communities from Stordalen Mire near Abisko, Sweden - III_Fen_E1_2 | ecosystem: Environmental > Terrestrial > Soil > Wetlands > Permafrost | place: Sweden: Abisko...
TGGAATCTTCCCAATATGAACGGCTTAGAACTGATTACCTATATTCGGTCCAATCCACTCAACAACGATATTTGCGTCATTATGTGCACATCGGAAACCGAGAAATCCCGTGTGACCGACGCTTTAAACGCGGGAGCCAACGAATATGTCATGAAGCCTTTTACCCGTGATGTCATGCTGGCCAAGCTCGAGTTGCTCGGCATGGTTAGGAGTTGATATGGCTAGGATCCGCGTTCTCATTGTGGACGACGCGGTAGTTATCCGGCGTCTTCTTCATAATATCCTGTCGATCGATCCGGCGTTGGAGGTGGTGGGTTCGGCACCCGGGGGAAAAATCGCCCTTGCCCGCATCCCCCAGCTGAATCCGGACGTGATCATCCTGGATGTTGAAATGGCCGAGATGGACGGACTACAGACTCTCAGGGAAATCCGAAAAATTTATCCCCGTCTGCCGGTAATCATGTTCAGCGCCCACACAGCTAAAGGCGCGGCCGCCACTATTGACGCGTTGCTTTTAGGGGCCACCGATTATGTGACCAAACCTTCTAACGCGGATAGTCTGGACGCGGCTATAGAGTCGGTTCGGGAAAATCTTCTGCCCAAGATTAAACAGTTTCAGCCATTGATTAAGCAATCCACCCTTGAAAAAAGTCCGATCAGTGTTTCTGCCCCCGAGAAAAAAACATTGGTAAGAAAATCTGGCCGAATAGATGTAGTGGCCATCGGAGTTTCGACGGGAGGTCCCAACGCACTGGCAGTTGTGCTACAGAAGATTCCAAGGGATTTTCCGGTTCCAGTTCTGCTGGTTCAGCATATGCCGCCTCTTTTTACCAAAACCTTCGCGGAGAGGCTGGATAGTTTGTGCGCTATCGAAGTGAAAGAAGCCAAGGGTGGAGAGTTTTTGAAGCCTGGTTGTGCCTGGCTGGCTCCCGGGGATTTTCATCTGACTCTGAAGAAAACTCCTGATGGAATGAGTTTGAAATTGAACCAGGACACGCCTGAAAATTTCTGCAGACCCTCTGTGGATACAACCTTCCGATCAGCGGCCGAAATTTATCAGGGTCATTGTCTAGGAGTGGTGATGACTGGAATGGGTCGGGACGGGCTCCGGGGCAGCGAATGCATCTACGAATTGGGTGGACAGGTTATCGTTCAGGATAAGGAAAGCAGCGTGGTTTGGTCTATGCCGCAGGCAGTCGTCAATGCGGGATTGGCAGATCAGATTGTGAAACTGGAGAATTTGGGTGAAGAAATCGTGAATAGGGTCAAAAAAAGTCAATTGTCCAGCGCAGTCCCGTTTGGAGCAACTCATGATTAATGGAACCAGTTCCCCTCTCTTATCTGTTGATTTCGACTACGTGCGTCAAATGATGTTTGACTATTCCTCGGTGGTATTGGAAGCGGGGAAGGAATATCTGGTGGAGGCGCGGCTTCTTTCGATAGTCCAGGAAAGAGAAATGAATTCTTTAGGTGAATTGGTCGAGGCACTGAGGAAAAAATCCTCAAATAAACTTCGTCAAGAAGTGGTGGAAGCCATGTTGACGAACGAAACCTCATTCTTCAGGGACGTGAAGCCTTTTGAATCCATTCGGGAGTTCGTATTACCCGATCTCATTTCCAAACGATCGGCGGAACGAACTTTAAATATCTGGTGTGCGGCTTGTTCCGGAGGCCAGGAAATCTATAGTTTTTTGATGCTCATAAAAGAGTATTTTCCCATTTTGGAAGGTTGGAAACTAAAGGTCATCGCTAGCGACCTCTCTCTGCGGATGTTGGAAAAGGCGAAACGGGGGATTTACTCCCAATTGGAAGTGAACCGGGGTTTGCCCGCCGCTTATCTGGTGAAATATTTTGAGAAGGTGGGGTTGGAGTGGGAAATCCATGAAAATTTTAGAAAATCCATTGAGTTTCTTTCGGTGAATTTAGGTAGCTCTTGGCCAGCCTTACCTGTCATGGATCTTATCTTAATGAGGAATGTCATGATTTATTTTGATGTTAAAACCAAAAAACGAGTTTTAAATCAGGCGGCGGAATTGATGAATTCGGATGGATATCTTTTTCTGGGTGGTGTTGAAAGCACAATCAATTTGGCAGATCAATTTGAAATCGTCTCCTGGAAACAATCCAGTTGTTACCGGCCGAACCGAGTTTGAAAAGGAAACTCTATGGAATTTCTTGAAGAACAAATTGTCAAAGTCACGGAAGACGTTTGGAAAAGAGTGATGGGGCTTGAGATTAAGGTGGCGGATGAGGATGTAGGTTCGGGCGAAAAGGAACTTATTGCGAGCTTCATACAGATTATGGGGTCCTGGGACGGTACCGTTATTTTGGATTGTGACAAAGAATTTTCACGATTGTTGGCCTCGCTGATTTTTAACATGCCCAAAGAGGAAGTGAGTGATGAGGAAATTTGGGACGCTTTAGGAGAATTGGTCAATATTATCGCGGGTAATCTGAAGGCTCATCTTCCCCAACCTTGCTACATTTCATTGCCGGCGACGGTTGGTGGCTGGGATTACATGCTTCGTTTTCCAGGCAGTCATGAAGTCAGTCAAGTTGTCTTTGAGTGTGGGTTTCAATTTTTTGGGGTGACGCTTCTCAAGCAAGGAGAAAGCGCGCCTTTTACTAAAGTGGTGAAGCATTCTTAAACGGTTAGGATGGTTTATTTAAAGAAGGAGGGCGTTATGCAGATTACGGAGGATCAAATTGTTATTGTGACAAAGGACGTCTGGAACACTGTCCTGAGTCTTGAAATTAAAACGATTAAAAACGTGGACGCGGGAAAGGATCAAAAAAGGGTCGCGAGTTTCATCCAGATTATGGGTAATTGGGAGGGATCGATCATTTTGGATTGTACCCAGCATTTATCTAAACTTTTCGCCTCTAAGATGTTTGGTATGCCTTTGGATGAGATACGCGATGAGGAAATCATGGACGCTTTGGGAGAACTGATCAATATCGTCGCGGGCAACCTCAGAGCTTTTCTGCCACAACCTTGTCAATTGTCCCTGCCGGCCGTCATTGACGGCTGGGACTATACTTTGAGTTTTCCCGGAGGCAAGGGTGTTAATCAAATTCTTTTTGAGTGTGGTACGGGGCAATCTTTTGGAATAACTATTCTCAAACAAAGTGAAAGCGAGCCCTTTTCCAAAGTAGTGAAGCCAACGTGACGAAATGGTTGAATGATAAAGACTTTAACCGGTTAAGTGTTTAATAAGGATGAAGTGAAAAACGTGGTTAGGAATAAAACGAAAAAAACGCTATTACGTTAATTGGTGAATTATGAATCTTTCTCACAATGAAGACGAAAAAAATATTCTGAAACTGGCGGACAGCTATTTTCAAAAAGGTTTGTGGGATAAGGCCATTGAAGAATGCCTCAAACTTTTAAAATCCAATCCAGATCACACCGAGATTTACAACTTTTTGGGAGACGTTTATGTCAAAAAAGCGGATCATTCGCAAGCCTTTAAGGCCTATAACAAAGTTCTAACTGATTTAATCAACCACGGTCAAAACTATAAAACCGCCGAATTGTTTAAAAAAATAGCGAGTCTGGACCGGGAGCAGCTCGGCGAGGAAGGTAAAAACAAACAAACCATTATTCAGCTTCAATTGGACGCTGACGAGGCTTTGTCGGTAAATAAATCGGATGAGGCGATCCAGTACTTAAATAAGGTTTTAAAACTCGATCCGTTCGATTTTACGGTTGTTTTAAAACTGGCCCAATTGTTTGAAATTCTCGGCAGAAATTCCGACGCTGTCCAACAATACACCCGTTTTGGCGAGGCTTTTCTCAAGAACAAGTCGCACAAAAAAGCCATGGAAATATTTAAAAAAATAGTAAGTCTTGAACCTGAAAGTATGGAAGCTCACCGCCATTTGGCTGAAATTCACCTGAAACTCGATTCTGAGTTTGACGCCAAAAACGAATACTGTCATTTAGCCGAAATCGCTTTGGGAAGAAATGATCTAGACAGTGCTTTTGAATATGCCCTAAAAGCCATCGATCTGAAAAGTCTGGACGCTTATTATGTTTTGGGAATTGTTTTATTTGAACGCAAAAAATGGCTTGATTCAAAAATAAAATTTGATGATTTTCTGAGGTTTAGACCAGGTCATGTGGGGGCGCAAGTTTATTTGGGCAAGATTTTTGACGCCCTTGACCAGCCAGCCAAAGCGGTCCAAGCTTTCCAAAAAGCTTTGAAAATGGATAAAGAAAACATGATGGCTTTGGAGGTTTGGGCGGAATATTGCGTTAAGACAAAGAATAACAATGAGGCGATAAAAACTTACAATCTCTTGATCGAAAAATCCCTTTCGGAAGATCAGGATATGCGAACCTTGGAATGGGCCCGGCTTCTGGTCGCGGTGGATGAGAATTCAGCGCCCTCTCAACTAAAACTGGCTCAAATTTTGGAAAAAAATGGCGATTTAGACGCGGCGGGAGAGACTTATTTCAATTTGGTTTCAATTTATTCTAAAGAGAAGAATAGTGAGGAAGCTGAAAAATACCGCCGTAAAACATTGGAACTGAAGCCTTTACACGCCAAGGCATTGGCGTTAGATCCGGGAAAAATGCGACTTTCTGAAGAAACTTCAGCTGCGGTTCAAACGCAATCCAGTCCTGTTCGATTCCAGGTGGAAAAACCGGTTTCAGAGACGATGGATTCTGAACCTCTGATCGCGAAACTTCCTGAAGTCAATCCGCGCGAGATTCGTTTGGCGCAAATCAGTTTAGCGGATCAGTATATTTTTGAAGGCCAGTTAAACGAGGCGATTGATATACTGCAAAAATTAGCAGAAGGGAATCCTCATGATTTGATTGTTAAAGAGAAATTGAATCGAGTTTATGTTGCTTATTCCAAAGCAGATACGAATTTAACTGATGATTCTGAATTGTCTCCGCAGCCCCAAATTGTCATCACTCATTTCATGAATCAGGAAAAACCGCATTCAATTCACGATGAAAGTCTTAGTGAAACGAAGAGTTCATCGAAGGAGGGAGTTCCCGGATTTAAACTGGAAGCCGCGAAGAAGGCACGTTTAGAAGCGGAAAAAAAGAATCCAAAGAGATCCAAAAGGAAATTTGTTTAAAGGTCTCAAAGAAAGTTTGTAAAGAATTAAAGAAGATTTAAAAGATACGATAAAACTGTCAATGAAAGGAGGGAAGGGCGAAATGGCTAATTTCAACGAAGACGATAAAAATAATAGTGTTAAATCGGCCCATCTTTACTTTCAGGGAGGGCAGTGGGATAAGGCGATTGCCGAATACGAAAAAATATTAAATTTAGATCCTGACGATATGAATATTCACAATATGTTGGGCGACCTACATGTTAAAAAAAATGATCCGGCTAAAGCTTACGAGGCTTATATCAAAGTCATCGACGATTTAAACAATCGGGGTCCAACCGACAAAATCATTGTGATGAATAAAAAAATTGCACGATTGGATGGTCGTCTTCTTGGTCCTGCGGCCGAGCAAAAACACAGACTTATTCAGCTTTCTCTTAAGGCTGAGGAGGCTCTGGAGGAAAATAAAATTCAAGAGGCGGTAGAAGTTTTCACCGAAATTTTAAAATCTGACCCGGAAGATATGGTGTCGGCTTTGAAACTGGCGGAATTGGAAGAAAAACTGGGTCGAAAACAAAGTGCGGTGGAACGATATTCTGGTTTGGGAGAGTCCTTTCTTAAAAATCGTTTGTTTAAAAAAGCCCAGGAAATGTTTAAAAAAGTTTTAACCATAGATCCGGAAAACATCTCTGCGCGCTCCAATTTGGCTCAAACCTATATTAAACAAGGGTTTGAAAACGAGGCAAAAAAGGAATATTTAAACGTGGCGGAACAAGCGCTGGCCCAAAAGGATCTGGATGGCGCTTACGAGTACGCGAAGATGGCGGTTGAGTTAAAAAGTATTGAGGCGCATTATCTGGTGGGTGTGGTTTTATTTGAACGTGAAAAATGGGCTGAAGCTAAAGAGGAGTTTGAGCTGTTGCTTCGGTTCAAACTCAATCATGTGGCCGCTTTGGTTTTTTTAGGAAAAATCTACGCCGCAATAAATCAATCGCCCAAGGCGGCTGAAACCTTTCAAAAGGCCCTAAGAATTGAAAATGATAATCTGTTCGCTTTGGAGGCCTGGGCCGAGTATTGCGTCAAGAAGAACCTCAAAAATGAGGCAATTCAAGCGTTAAACCAATTAATTGATAAAGCTGCGGTGGAGAGTAATAAAGAAGGGGCGGTGAAATGGGCACGAATTCTGGTTTCAGTAGACGAAAATTTATTGGCATCTAAATCGAAGCTAGCTGAGGCGTTGCAAAAAAATAACGATTCTCTAGGTGCTGCGGATGTTTATTATCATTTGGCTTTGACACACGGTAAGCAAAACAGAACCCAAGACGCGGCGAAATATATCCGTAAAACGCTCGAATTAAATCCGACCCATGCGGATGCTTTGGCGGCGGCTCCTGAAGAGGAGTGGATTTCTGAGACAACAACGGCTTCTCGAACGATTTCAGAGAGTCAGGAAAAAAACAAACAAGTTGTTTTGAAGACGACCGCTTTCGAATTGCCCAAAGCTCATGTTCCATCTGTAAGCCCACAGGAGGCACTTAAAGCTCAGTTAGATGTGGCGGATCACTATGTTAAACAAGGTCTTTTGGACGCAGCCATTGAGATTTATCAGCAATTAATCGAGGGAAACCCGAATAATTCAGACGTCAAAGAAAAATTGAACCGAGTATATGCTGCTTACGCAAACACCGGTACGGATTTAACCGGTGCTTTTAAAACTGAGACGATTCTTCCTGCCGAGATTTTGACAACCAAGGATAACGATACGTTGCACGCCGCTGTCCGTTCTGAATTGACACGACCCAATTTAGGGTCTCATCCCACAGCTTCGGCCCAGGAGCCTCAAGTCATTCTGGACGGTGCAAAAAAACAACCTGAAACTTCTGAAAAGGATTTGCGTGAATTAGAAGCTAAAGCTCGTGAAGAGGCGGATAAAAAAGTGAAAGTAGAATTGGAGAAACGGGCACAAGAAGAGGCAGAGAAGAAATCTCGCGATGAAGAGAAAAAGGTCCATGAAGCCACGGAGTATAAAATTTATGAGGATGAGGAGAAGAAAATCCGTGAAGCGATGGAAAAGAAGATCCGCGAAGAAGTTGAAAGAAAAGTTCGCGCTGAAATTGAAAAAGAAGATAGAGAAGAAACGGAAATTAAAACTCGTCAGGAATCAGAGAAGAAAGCCCGCGAAGAAGCGGAAAATAAAATTCGTGAACAAGAAGAGGATAAAAAGTTTCATGAAGAGATGGAACGTAAAGTCCGCGAAGACATCGAAAGGCGAGCCCGCGAAGAAGCGGACAAAAAATCCCTCGGTGAGATACAAAATAAAATCCGTGAAGCGGTTGAAAAGAAAACCCGCGAACACGAGGAGAAAAAAGCCAGGGAAACTGTGGAAAATCACGAACGGTTAGAGATGGAACGTAAAGTCCGTGCGGAAGTTGAAGCGAAGGTTAAAGAAAAGATGGAAAAGAAAGCCCATGAAGAGGCGGAAAAGAGAATCAGGGAAAGCGTGGAAAGGGAAGTTCGCGAGGCCGCAGAAAAGAATGTCCGCGAAGAAATTGAACGAAGAATTCAGGAAGAGCTGCAGAAAAAATATCGAGAAGATGAAAAAAATAGAGCCAGAGAAGAAGCGAAAAAGAAAATCCACGAAGTCATGAACAAGAAAACTGAGGTTCTTGGCGCGATGATTGCTTTGACCGAGGCGGATCAGTTCCACAGTCAGGGACGTTATGAAGAAGCATTGAAGCTGTACCATAAAATATTGGAATCGAATCCCGATGATCCTTATGTTCTTCAAAAAATCGGCGCTGTTAAAGCAATTTTGAAGACGAACGAAATTCCGCACGCAGCCAGTCCGCCTACTTTGAAGGTGATCGAATCACCCGCGAAGGCGACGGAGTCGCCTATATCGTCAAATGCCACAGTTCCTCCCGAACTTGAAAAAGATTTAGAGACTAAGAAAAAAAATAACAAAATCGGCTACGTTTGAATTTTTGAAGTTCGGATCGTCCTTAAAAGCGGCTACGAAAATTCGTCTAAACGACATTATTGTGTCCAACTGAAAACCTATTCCTTTGTAATTGTTGCATGGTTATTGATTCGTGAATGGCATGTTACTTGCTCGTTTATGACGCAAGGTTAAACCACGATCGAGGTACGACGATGTTCAAAACAACGCAATCGAAATTAAATATCCGAAAAATTATTGAGGGCGAATCCGTTACGGCGCTCTATCAACCTATTATTTCTCTCAAGCGAAAAGGGTTAATCGGGTTTGAAGGCTTGGCCCACGGAGTTTATCCGGATAATAAAGCGGTGATTCCGGCAGAGGAACTCTCTTTAGCGGCTTCCCAAGGAGGCCTGAGCTTGGCGCTGGATAGGTTGCGTCGGAAAAAAGTCCTGGAACAATTTAAACCTATTCAAGAAGCTTATCCAGACACTATGCTGACTCTGAGTTTCGACGGGTCTATCCTGGGTGAAGAAGTCGAAGGCTCGGGGCATTTAATTCAAACAGTAAAAAACATGGGGCTGAACCCCTGGAACATCTGTATTGAAATCATTGAATCAAAAGTGGACAACGTCGACGAGCTTCAAAAATTCGTGGATACCTACCGAGACTATGGGTTTTTGATCGCGCTGGAGGATGTGGGTACGGGCCACTTCAATCTTAACCACATCGTTCTGTTAAAGCCGGACATCATGAAGGTTGACCGTTCTCTGATAGATGGAATTCAGGATAATTTTTACAAACAGCAGATTTTAAAATCGCTCGTGTTCCTATGCCGTACTCTGGGGACGATGATCATCGCCGAGGGCGTTGAAACGAAAGAGGAGGCCCTGACTGTTCTTCAATTGGGAGCTGACATGCTGCAGGGAGATTATTTTTCCAAGCCTCAGGAACCGAGCCAGTGCCTTCAGGAATCCTATACGGATAAAATAACCGATCTGGCTGCTACTTTTAGAACAGGTGTGGGTAAAAAAATTAGGATCAAACGGGTCAATTACACGAAATATAACTCCATGATCGAAGAACTTCTGGCAGACCTTTCCCAAACCTCCGCTTCGGCTTTCGACTTGAAACTGTTCCAGGCAGCGGCGCGGCTACCCTTTATTGAATGTTTTTATATCATCGACGAAAAGGGAATTCAGGAAACTAAAACCTATTTCAGTAAAAACGAAGACCTGCACAACAACAAACTAATGTTCCGTCCCGCTCCCAAAGGAACCGACCATTCGATGAAAGACTATTACTATATGCTGATCGAAGATGGGGTTGAAAAAAGTTATATCACCGAACCTTACCTATCGATGGCTTCAGGCAATCTGGGTGTGACCATCTCGACGCTTTTTACTGACACGCTTCAAAAGAAATATCTTTTTTGCGTGGATATCAAGGCCGAGAAATCGGTCTATTGAGATTTGATTACTACCAAAATATTTTTTGCTTGGGGTAAGTTGTAAATTAAGGTTGTTGATCGGTGCTTTGTTGCGGCGCAAACATTTTGATGGCGGCTTTCGAAGCGTCATCATCTTTACTACCACCAGAAAAAAGAAAGTAAGAGAGAACAATCAGAACCGCACCCCAAAGCATTAGTTTTGGTTCTGCAATCTTTTTCCCGCGGTAAAGAAGGTAGCTGCCAATCGCTCCCATGAGGGCGGACACCGCGAATTCAAACCAAACCATGATTTTCCCCCGGAACTACTTTTTCTCGTTATCCGACGAGAAATGCATAAATTCCATCATACCCTCAATGACCTTTTTGGCAATGGGGGCCGCCACGTCTTTACCTGTACCGCCGTTTTCGGCCAGGATGGCCATAGCGATTTGAGGATTTTCGGCGGGGAAAAAGCAGATAAACCAGGCGTGAAAATTGGGGTTGCGGCTTCCCGAAGTACCTGTTTTACCGGCTACTTTTATGCCTTTAACCCGGGCTTTGACACCGATGCCCCGTTCTACATCATTGACCATCATGGTGGTTAGGAATTGGGCAGTCTGGCGATTAATGGCATTCTTATAAACAACTGGTTTATTTTCTTCCAAAACCGTTCCTTCGATGTTGGTTAGTTTTTGAACCAAGTAAGGAGACATAATAACGCCATCATTCGCGATGGCAGAAACGATGAGAGCGGCGTTTAACGGAGTTAGCCTGAAAGTATCGCCTAAGCCCGTAGCGCTTTCCGCGAGCTCATAGTTGGTGAGTCCCAGTTTTGGAGAATTTCCCTGAGCCACGGGAATGTTGATGGTTTTAGGGACGGAATTAAAGCCAAAGCGATTGTCATATTCAAAAAGGGTATCTTCACCTATCGCAATACCGAGGCGGGCGTAGGACACGTTACAGGAAGTGTCAAAAGCTTCTTCTAAACTCCGAATTTCTTTATGCTTTTCGTTGTCGTAAAAAATTTTATTGTCGATATAGGTGTAACCCTTGCAATAAAGAGGGAAAACGGAGGACATGTTTAGATTTTTTTCGATGGCGGCGGAAGAAGTTACAATTTTAACAATTGAACCTGGTTCGTATAGGCCTTCAAAAGCCCGATTTTTTAAAGGGGTATTTTTGTTATCAATATAACTCCACCATTGTTCGTGAACTTTTTCTGGCGTATATGTGGGTTGTGAAACAGAACCCAAAATTTCGCCTGTGTGAGGATCGAGAACTACAATCGCTCCTTTTTCCCAGCCTAAGGCTTTTGAAATAACCAGTTGAATGCGGCTGTCCACGGTTAGATAAAGCTTATTACCGGGGAAGTCCTTTTGATAAACGGATTCAAGACCAGTGCTACCGCGGTTGTTGGTGGTATTTTGGTCCACATAGCCAATCAAATGGGCGAATTCTTTGCCCATGGGATAGCCTCTATTTCCATTTTTAGTCCACTCCAAAGCCAAAGGTACTCCGTTGCGGTCATAAATGTAATAAACAGAACCGCGGTCTCTTTCGGAATGGGCTTCGTCCAACTGGGTTTGGGCCATTTTGTTTTTGGGATCAAGGTGAAGAGCGGTTTCGTAATACTTTATGGCCTGTGAGGTTTGGTCTAAAGCCCGTTCCGTGGTGCCTAAAGCTGCGTAAATATCGGCATTATTGGGCTGTATTTCTAAAGCATGTTGAAGTTCCAATTCCGCTTGGGGATATTGGCCTTTGTCGATAAAAGCCTGTCCGGTTTTGAGATGGTCAAATTTACGGCTAAAGCCCAATCCCATTTGGATGGCTTGGTCATAAAGGCTTTTGGCTTTATCTAGGTTATCGGCCTTCATTTCGATCAAGCCGAGTCCATCAACCGCTTTGGCATCGCCTGGAGTACGGGTGAGAACCTTATTAAATTCCATTCGGGCAAGCTCTAGATCGCCTGTGTGCCAATATTTAAGACCCATTAAATAATCATATTGATTCATCAAAATAGTTTTAGAGGTTACCAAACCGCAAAAAATAATGATGATAAACAAAATGGTTCGAACAGAAGGAAGTTTTGTCCTTCTTTTACGAGAGAGGGATATGGGTTTATATTTAGAAAAGGGATCTATCGAAGACATTTAAATGAGGCTCCTTGTTAACCCGAGCATTATTAGGGGAACGGAAGACGAAATAAAGGGAAAAACGGCAAATTGGCGGTGGGCATCGTTGCACCACGTCTTAAAAGGTACTATAAGGATTGGGCAGCACTCAGATTGTCCAAAATATTAAAAAGCGATTCCAAATGGAAATAGTCTTAATTTTCTTTAGTCTTTTACTGTTGATCGTTCTGATTATTTTAATTTTGCGCAAACCCAATGGAAGGATTAGTGAAGTTCTTACTAGTTTGGGAAATTTGGCAAAAGATCAGGAGCGATTAGAAAAAGTTTTAAAAGATGAAATGGGCCGAAATCGCGAGGAAACCAGCGCCAGCGAAAGGGCTGCCCGCGAGGAAATTCAACGCCAGCTTTTAACCCTTACCCAACTGAATGAGCAAAAGCTTGAATTGGTCCGGCAAACGCTTGAAAAACAATTACGAAATCTTCAGGAAGACAATGGCCAGAAATTAGATCAGATGAGGTTGGTGGTAGATGAAAAATTACAGGCCACTTTGGAAAAACGTTTAAGCGATTCTTTTCGGCAGGTGAGTGAAAGACTGGAACAGGTTCATCAGGGATTAGGGGAAATGCAGTCGCTGGCCGCCAATGTGGGAGCTTTGCAGCGAACTTTAACCAACGTAAAAAACAGAGGTACCTGGGGCGAGGTTCAGTTGGAGAGCCTGCTTCAGCAAATCTTGACGGTGGAGCAGTACGAAAAGAACGTGGTAACTAAACAGGGAAGCAAAGACCGGGTGGAATTTGCAGTTAAATTACCGGGTCGCGAGGGTGAGTTGGGTCAGCCGGTTTGGCTTCCTATAGACGCTAAGTTCCCCCAGGAAGACTATCAGCGTTTGACGGACGCTTTTGAAAAGGGTGATGTGACTGGAATGGAAGAGGCATCAAAAAATCTCGTTCAACGGGTGAAAGCTGAAGCTAAAAGCATTAAGGAAAAGTATTTGGACCCCCCCCATACTACGGATTTTGCCATTTTGTTCTTACCTACCGAAGGCCTTTACGCTGAAGTTTTAAGACAACCCGGGCTGTTGGATCAAATGCAAAGAGAGAACCGCATTGTGTTGACCGGACCAACTACCCTGGCAGCGATTTTGAATAGTTTGCAAATAGGCTTCCGGACACTGACGATTGAAAAGCGTTCTAGCGAGGTTTGGAATTTGCTGGGAGTGGTAAAAAAAGAATTCGGCCAATTCGCCGTTATTCTTGAGAAAACTCAAAAGAAACTGCAGGAAGCAAGCAATACCATGGATGACGCCGCAAAAAAGACTAGAAACATTGAGCAGAAGTTAAAAAAGGTAGAAGGCCTACCTTCTAAGCCGGAAGAAGAAACAACCGCTGAACTGCCGTTGGAATAAAGCACTTTAGGATATAATTCGCGCATGAAATCTCTTTCGGTTATTCGAGTTGGTGTGATTGGATTAGGACAAATCGCGGTCAAAGCCCACTTACCGGGGTACTTACAAGCGGCTGGCTGTCTGGTAACAGCTGTCCATTCTCTTCGGGAACAACACGCTAAAGCTGTCGCAAAAGAATTCGGCATTCCCCATATCTATAACAACTGTGACCGTCTGCTGGAATCGAAAGACATCGACGCGGTTTCGATTTGTACGCCTAATTTTACCCACTCCTCGATTGCCATTAAGGCGCTTAAAGAAGGCAAACACGTGCTGGTGGAAAAGCCGATGGCCATCAACAGCGTGGAAGCCAAGGCGATGATTCAAGCCGCTAAAAAGTATAAACGGATTTTAATGGTGCATCAGAATATGAGATTTGACCCGGCCATTCGGACTTCTGAAAAATTATTACGCCAAGGCATTATTGGGGATGTTTTTGCTGCGAAAAGTTCTCTAACTCACCGGGGCCCGCAAGCCTGGAGTGAAAAAGCCAATTGGTTTTTTGATAAAAAAAAATCCGGCGGAGGAGCCCTGATGGATCTGGGTCCCCACGTTTTTGACACGTTGAGTTTTCTTTTGAGCGACGACGCGGTTCTGGTGGGAGCGGTGGCGGCGGGGGGGAGAAAAGTGAAACTGAAATCCAACATGGCACCGGTGCAAATGGATGTTCATTCCTCTTGCTTGCTTCGCTTTAAAAAAGGCGCGATTGGAATGATCAATGTGGGGTGGGCGGATAACGCTTATCATAATCGCTTTTATTTTTACGGCTCGAAAGGTGTGATGTCGATCAACTTGGGGAAGGGCGAACCCATTACACTGGAATATTTGAACAAGCCGGGACGGGAGTTTCCTGATTTGGATAAAGACAGTTTTTCTCCCACTATTTATGAGAATTTTTTGGATAGTATTCGTAAAAACAAAATTCCTATGGTTTCGGGTGAGGATGGTCTTAAGACAATTGAATTGGTGGAAGCGGGTTACAGGTTTATCGCCAAATCCGCTCCGGATGTGTTCTGAGCCCATTTGAGTTGAGCCGGATCGTCGCACCTTGACACGATTGGGTCCGATACCTACACTTTGACTCATCTCACATTACGAGAATAAACTAGTCTAGGGAGGACATTATGGGCGCCGCGACACACACATCGGATTCGGATTTTCAAAAGGACGTTTTGGATTCTAAAATCCCCGTTTTGGTGGATTTTTGGGCCGAATGGTGCGGACCCTGCAAAATGGTGGCTCCGGTCTTGGACGAGTTGGCCAAAGAATACGAAGGCAAAATTAAAATCGCCAAGGTCGACGTGGATCAAAATCAGCAAGTGGCTGGAAATTTTAACATCCGCAGCATTCCGACCCTGCTCTTTTTCAAAAATGGCCAGGTGGTCAAGCAATTGATCGGAGCCCATCCGAAAACGAAACTGGTTACTGAAATTCAAGAGGTTCTTGGTTAATTTTGACCGTTAGTGTTTTTCGATTTTTTTCTTTTCTGTTCTTTGTTGTTTGGGGTTTGGCGGGTCACGGCGTTTTTGCGGCGAGCGTGACTCCCGCTCCTGACAGTCTTTCATTTGTTTCAGGTAATCAATTTCAAACTCAAGTCGACTCCTCGAAAATTCCGGTGGTTCTCGATTTTTGGGCCTCCTGGTGTGCGCCCTGTCAGGTTTATAGTCCGGTCGTTGAAGAAGTATCCCATGCATTCAAAAACAAAATGGCTTTTTATAAAGTAGACGTCTCGGATAACGCGAATGAACAACGGGTTCAAGGCTATGCTATTGAGTCAATCCCAACGATTTTGGTAATTGAAAATGGTCAAGTGGTGGAACGATGGGAAGGTATGTTTAAACCCAACGACCTTAAATCCAAGTTGAAACAAGTTTTGAAAAACTGGTTAAAACCTGTCCCTTAAATCCTTAAGTGGTGAGGTTATTGCTTCCCGGTAGGAATTCATTGACAGGTTTTCCCGGTTTTACCTATACTGCCACCGCTTTTAGCCTAGTTTTCCAAGCTTTTTGGGGGAAACCAGCAAGACTAACCTTTTTAATAAAGAAAGGCTT
>Ga0302281_10001893_pt1 | contig 15051 bp, 13 predicted proteins | sample III_Fen_E1_2_FD_198762 | JGI IMG/M metagenome (GOLD analysis project Ga0302281, IMG submission 198762) | Peat permafrost microbial communities from Stordalen Mire near Abisko, Sweden - III_Fen_E1_2 | ecosystem: Environmental > Terrestrial > Soil > Wetlands > Permafrost | place: Sweden: Abisko...
CAATCTGTGCCGTCCCATACAAGGTGTTGCCCGACAAAACTAATGTGCCACATGGATTGGCACCGTCGCCGTTGGTGCCGCTATAGCTTGACCCAGAGGTTGCTGTAAAATTATACAGATTAGTAAAACCCGTGCCATCGGTATTGATTGCGAATATCGTCCCACAACCATAAACACCACCGATAGTTGATGCCCCAAACAGGGTGTTGCTGGATAAATCTAATCCTGCATAGGGTTGGGCACCGTCGTTATTAGTGTAAAATCCTGAAGAATTATAGGCACCGATGGTAAATTCATAAAGGTTTGTGTAGGCGGTGCCATCGGTGTTGATGGCGAATACCGACCCTGATTGCCCACCCAAAATGCCACCATATTCTGCCGTCCCATAAAGTGAGTTGCCCGATACAATCAACGCGTCATGCGGATTATACCCACCACTATAGCCAGAGAGAGTTTGGAGATTTGTATAGCCTGTGCCGTCGGCGTTGATCGCAAAGATTGTTCCATCGTCGTAACCGCCGCCATTTGCGGTTGTGCCATATAAGGAGCCGCCCACTAAAATTAAACTGTCAGCCGGACCACGACTATTGTTGCCGCCGGTAAAACTATACAGATTAGTATAACCGGTGCCATCGGTATTGATTTTGAAAAACGTGCCACCGCTGGAAGTGCCTAAAAACCCCAAATTCGCATTCCCGCCAGTTTGTGTTGTTCCATAGAGTTCGTTGCCCAATAAAATCAATCCGCCGGTCGGATTAGCTCCATCGGGGCTGTTGGTGAAAGTATGCAGGACAGTGAAAGTCTGCGCCCGGGCGCGGCCTGTCAGCAGCAAGCCGAGAACGGCCAAAAATACGAGCGGGAGGAATGAATTCTTCACGTGCATTTTGAGAGTTTTTTTGATGACTGGCTTATTTCCTTGAAAAATATGATTTTCAACAGGCAGGTGTCAATGCCAGCTCGGCTTTTTGGCGGCTTAAATTTTCCCATGATGTAGACGGCTTCACCAGCAACACACGGCGCTTTGCCGCGCTGTCCAGCGACGGTCTGGCGCCCGCGCCCGATACTTTGCCAGCGGGCATCACGCCGCCTGCCAAACCTGCGCGGAAGCATCGCGGTCGGGTGGACATCTTCCGGGTGAAAGCCAGGCGTGGCGGCAAGACGGTGACGGTGGTCAAAAACTTCGTAGGCATCGGTTTGCCCGAAAAAGAGCAACTGGCCAAGGCGATGCAGCGCGCCTGCGGCACCGGTGGAACGGTGAAGGCCGGCCAAATCGAGATCCAAGGGGACAAGTGGGAAGAGGTGGCCCGCATTTTGACCGAGGCCAACTTTCGGCCAGTGTTCGCGGGCGGCTGATAGATAAAAAGAAGCCGACCCGAGGCCGGCTTCTCGTTCGTCCCGCCATCCACCCCCGGCACGTATGCCGGGAGCGGATGCAGGGCTCACCCGCCTCCACGCGGGCGGCGCCAAACCCAATAAACCCAGGCCGCGCCGATCAATGCCAGGGCGCCGACGATGTACGGCCAGATGTTCCAGACCAGGCTGACCGCCAGCAGCGCCAGAATGACCAGCCCGATGCCCAATGCGATATCTTCCATGGTGTTCCTTGTTTGATGTGCCGGGGCTCACGCGAACCCCGGCCGTTGATGTTCAATTACGCCGTACAAGCCGTACGGCGTTCGTACCGACATGCCTGCGCGGCGCGTGTGCAGTCCAGGTTGATCCGCCAACTGGGCTCGATGCCGAGATCCACGAGCACATCGACGCCCATGAACTCCAAGATCTTCGCAGCGATTTTATGGCGGTAGCCCTGCATGGCCGAATCGCTCAGGCCGACCTGTCGCGCGGCATCCCGGAGCGTCTTGCCGGCGCACAGGAACTCGATCACCAACTGCTCGATGTGGGACAACTGGTCCAAGAACCTGTCCCAGTCGAGCTTCCGCCCGGCTACCGTGGCCGGGTCTTCGTGGTCGTTGGACAACACGTCCTGCAGCTCGAAGATCTCGAGCCCGCATTCATCCTCGGCCACAATTTCGTTGAGCGAGTGCAGTCGGGTGGAGCCGTTTAATTGCGTTGAACTGGCCATGATGTCAACGCAACTGGTGCCATTGGCACGACGACCTGACTTGCAGTGTTGAATCGTGTAGTACGCGATGTTGCTCGCGGTGATCGTGCCGAGCTTTCCCTGGCCTTCGACCCGGTCGATCATCCGGGCGGCCATGACGGTGGCGTCCTGGATCAGCTCCGCGTGATCTTCTGAGCCGACGCAGTTGACGGTGCGTGGAATGGCGGAGCGCAGACGGGGAACGATTTCTTCCTGTAGAATCCAACCAGCTTGAGGGGACATAAGCATCCTTTCGGTGGAGGGTTGAAACGAAAAGTCCCCCGTGCGGAATTGCACGGGGGACTGATAGAGAACGAGTACCTCTACCGAAGGCTTATTACACGAACGGAGGGGCTGTTGCAGGGGAGAGCCAAATACCTACGCGTATCATCAATATCAGCAGAGGTTGCTAGCCTAAACAATGCTGTGATGGGCTGTGGTACGCTGTGTAGTGATGATGATCTGCTGGGCGATCACTCCCCGGGGAAATAAAAAGTGGCAGCAAAGTGGCGGCGGTGATTTAACAGTCATTTTAATCCGGAACGAATTGGATTCGCTATGATATTGAAAACATTGAAGTTCTTGAGTGGTGCACCCATCAGGAGTTGAACCTGAAACCTGCTGATCCGTAGTCAGCCGCTCTATCCAATTGAGCTATGGGTGCAGTCAAAAGGGTTAATAGCATAACCGCCGGGTTACCGCTTGCAAGATTTTTCAGGCTGCCTTTGGATTGTGCGCTGTGCCAGTGCCGGGGCGGATAACCCGGGGCTGTCAGTTGGTCAGTGACCGGTTGGTTCAATCGCTCGCAGGTCAGCCCTGGCCCAGCTTCCGTGATTTATCTGTGGCGGCGCGGACAGCGCTTATCACCGTGGCGCGCAGCTTGCCTTTTTCCAGCTCGTGCAAACCCTCAATCGTTGTGCCGCCGGGGCTGGTCACCTGATCTTTCAACGTGCCGGGATGCTGGCCGGTTTCCAGAACCATTTTGGCTCCGCCCAAAACGGTCTGGGCGGCGAGCTGGGTCGCCACGTCGCGCGGCAGGCCCGCGGCTACGCCGCCGTCGCTCAGCGCCTCGATGAACTGGTAAACGTAGGCAGGTCCGCTGCCGCTCAGGCCGGTCACGGCATCGAGCAGGCTTTCTTTTACGGGGATCGCCAGGCCGACGGCCGACAACAATTTTTTTGCCAGTTCGCCGTCGGCGGCCGTGGCGTGTTTGCCCAGCGCGAAGGCGGCCGCTCCCGCGCCAACGAGGGCGGGCGTGTTGGGCATCACGCGGATGACGCGTCCGCCGGCGGGTAGGGCAGCTTCGAGCCGGGTGAGCGTCACGCCGGCGGCGATGGAGATGAGTAGATGATTTTTGGTGAACGCCCCGGAAATTTCCGCCAGCGCCGCCGGCACCTGATCCGGTTTGGTGGCGAGGATCAAAACGTTCGCGGCGCGGGCGACGGTCAAGTTGGCGGCGACGGTCTTGGCGCCGGTGGCGGCGGTGAACTGTTTGCGCGCATCAGCAAAGGGATCGGCGGCCACCAACTGTCCGGCCGTCACCAGCTGTGCGTGCACGAAGCCGCGGGCGAGCGCGGCGGCCATTTTGCCGGCGCCGAGGAAACCGATCTTCAATTGCGTTGCCATGCGCAGGTTGTAGCAGGCATTCGGTTGGCGCGGAAGTGAAAATGTTTTCCTCCGGTATCATCGTCCGCGCGACCCACCGGCGTTCCGTTCCGGCGGCGGCAACGGAGAATTCACGGCTTGTGTTCACGGGGACCGAAGTTATGCTCCCTTGGCTGGTAAAAATGTCCATCGTCCGCAAATCTTGGGATACGTTCGAAGCCATGCGCGCCGCCGCGCAGGAAGGCGACGCGCAGGCGCAATGCTACCTTGGCGTCTGTTATCAGAACGGCCAGGGCGTGGAGCAGAATCATCAGGAGGCCGTCAAATGGTTTCGCCGCTCCGCCGAGCAAAACGATCCGGTGGCGCAATGTTATCTCGGCGTCAGCTATTGGATGGGGCAAGGCGTCCCGCAGGAATACAGCGAGGCCGCCAAGTGGCTGCGCGAGGCGGCGGAACAGGGCGACCCGGCGGCGCAGTTCAATCTCGGCATGCTTTACGAAACCGGCCAGGGTGTCCCGCAGAACCACGCCGAGGCGGTGAAATGGTATCGCGAATCCGCCGAACGCGGTTACCCGGCCGCGCAGTTCAACCTCGGCGTTTTTTACGAGTCCGGCCAGGTGTTGGCCAAGGATTTTGCCGAGGCCGCCAAATGGTATCTCCTCGCCGCCGAACAGGAACTGGCCGATGCCCAATGCAATCTCGGCCTCTGCTACCAGACCGGCCGTGGCGTTCGACAGAACTCCACGGAAGCCGTCAAATGGTTCATCCGCGCCGCGCGCCAGGGCAACAAGACCGCCCAGCACAACCTTGGCCTGCACTACGCGGCGGTCGAGTCCGGCCACCTTTCGGAGTGATCAGCCCGCCAGCGTCGTGAGCTTTGCGGTGGCTGCGCCGGCATCGATCGTTTCGCCCGCCAAATTCCAGCCCTCGGCCAGCGACCGCGCCGCGCCCGCTACGAATAGCGCCGCGCCCGCGTTCAGCAGCACCGCATCGCGCTTGGGACCGCGTTCCTCGCCGCGCAGGATGCGCCGCGTGATTTCGGCGTTCTGAAACTTGTCGCCGCCCAGCAAATCCACCAGCCGCGCCGGCTGCAACGGAAAATTTTCCCGCGTCAGCACCGACGCGGTGAACCCCCGCTCATGGTAGAACTCCGCCACGTGGTTGTCCCCCAGCGTGGACAGCTCATCCAAGGCATTTCCCGTTTCCGCCGGCTGATTTCCGATCTTTCCGGTGACCACCATCCCGCGGCGGACGCCGAGGGACTGCAGCACGGTCGCCAACGGTTCGCACCACGCCACGCTCGGCACGCCCATGAGCATTGCCGACGGCCGCGCCGGGTTGAGCAGTGGGCCGAGCAGGTTGAAAATCGTCCTCCGTCCGCGTTCCGCGCACAGTTTCCGCGCGGCGGCGATGTGCCGGAACGCCGGATGAAATTGCGGCGCGAAGAAAAAGGCGAAGTTTTGCTCCCGCAGCGTGCGTGCGGCCTCGGCGGGGGTCAGGTCGATGCGGATGCCCAGCGCCTCCAGCACGTCCGCGCTGCCGGCCTGCGAGGTGACCGCGCGGTTGCCATGCTTGGCCACCGCCACGCCCGCGGCGGCGCAGACGAGTGCGCTGGTCGTCGAGATGTTGAACGTCCCCAGCCGGTCGCCGCCCGTGCCGACGATGTCCAGGATCGCGCGCGACTCGCGCCAATTTTGTTCCAGCGGCACCGGCACGGACTTTTCGCGCAGCGCCGCCGCAAACGCCGCGATCTCCCCCGGGGTCTCGCCCTTTTCCGCGAGCGCGAGGAGGAACGTCGCCTTGACCGGGGCCGGCACGCCTTCAGTCGTGAGGCAATCGACGGCCTGTTGCACTTGGTCCGGTGCGAGCGGCTGCGCGGCGGCGAGTTGGGCGATGAGGGATTCCAGCACGGCCAGATTTTACGGGGCGGCGGGGACGGAAGAAACTGAAATTGCGGGCCAAAGCCAAACCGCCGGCCAGCGCCCGGCCGCCGAAGGGCTGCCGGGCGGCCAACCGGGGAACGCACCGGTCCCGCCCGGGACGTCAACGGCCTCAGCCGGGATGCCGTGGGCCAAGTCCGGGATGCCGACTGACGAAACGGGGATGGCGTTGGAATGGCCGGGGATGGCGTTGGAACGTCATATACCCATCAAAACCGCAAAAAACCGGGTTTTGCACCGCCAACCGGCTTGATGTTGTATAAAAAGAGACAGTTGGCCGCCAAACCGCAGATTTCGCGAATCAACCCGCCCGTAACGATCACGAGGCGCACCATATATTAATTAGCAGGCGCTGGGCTGCCTCATCTGGAGTGGGTGAATCTTAAGCCGGCCAATTCACCAGTTGAGTTGGCGCCGGGCACTTTTTGAAAAATCAATTAAGTCCGGGACGATTCAACCGATGAGGGGTGGCGAACATCGTTATGATTAACAAATACCACGCTCACAAGCTCGTCCTTTCCATTACTGCCTCCATCTTGGCCGGCTGCGGCGCGCAGGCGTATGAGGTGGCCCTGACCGGCATCAACACCAACCTGCCGTCGCTGGATTTCCACGGCTTCGCCAGCCAGGGCTTGCTGGCTTCCAGCCAGTATAATTATCTGGCCGACAATACCAAGAGCGGCTCGCTGAAATTCTTCGAGGCGGGGGTGAATGTCGCGATGGATCCGTTTCCGCACACCCATATCACCGCCCAGGGATTCATGTTCGATGTCGGCAATGTCGGCCAGTATGATCCGGTGCTGGATTATGGGTTGATTGATTACAACATCAACGATGCCTTCAACTTTCGCGCCGGACGGATTATTCGTCCGGAAGGCATTTACAACGCCATTCAATCCGTTGACTTGGCGCGGACTTCCGTGATTCTGCCGCAAGGTTTATACGACAGCCGCTGGCGCGATTTTACCGCTTCATTGGATGGCGGCTCCGTCTACGGTGATATTGGCCTGGGTAAAGGGGGCGATCTTTCCTATGAAATTTATGCCGGCATGGTCAATCTCGCCCAAAACGGCGGCGTCGCCCGCTGGCTGGAAAGTTCGTTGAACAGTCCCTACACCAAATACTACGGAGTTAATGGATTTCCCGAGGTGGGCGGCCAACTCTGGTGGAACACTCCGCTCGAAGGTTTTCGCGTGGGGGTCGCCGGATACCAAGCTTTTCGCTTCAGCTATGATTACGCCGCATATAATCCGTTCTATCCGCTCAATAACCATTTTGCCCCGCTGACCGGCTGTGTCGATGCCACGGAAGGCATGCTGTCGCTGGAATACGTCAGGAAAAACTGGACGTTCCAGGCGGAAAACCGGATTCAATATTACGATGCGCACAATGAATCCGGTGGTCAGACGGTCGGGTCTCACACTTACTCAACCCCCGAAGCCTATTATGTGGGCGCGGCTTATCGCTTCAATAAATGGTTTGAAACCGGCACTTATTTTACTGAGGCTTATACCGACCTGAATAAAATTAATGGTCCCACGACTTATCAGTCCGATTGGGCGCTTTCTCTCCGCTTTGATCCCAAGCCTTGGTGGGTTCTCAAGGTTGAAGGACATTACAACCACGGCACCGGGCTGCTAAATGACAGTTTCTCCAACCCGCCGGCGAATCAAAACGGCGACGGCTGGTTCATGCTGGCCGTGAAAACGACGTTCAGTTTCTAACCAACCGTAACCCATCTGATCATAATCAAAGCAGCTGAACATGAAATCATTCATATTGAAACTCGGATTATTCATCGCCGTGCTTGGGGTTGGTTCGTTGCGCGCTCGGGCGCTCGATGGTGCGGTGGTCATCGCCAACTCCAGTGTCCCGGCTGACAGCCTGTCGGCGGATGCACTCAAGGACATTTACACCGCAAACACCAAGTATTGGGATGGCGGCCAGTCCATCATCATCGCGGTCATGCCGGACCAGACGGACGCCGCGATCCAGCAGGTCTCCGGCATGGATGCCAACACGTTTAAAACCTTCTGGAAGCGGCTGATGTTTTCCGGTCGCGGCAAGCAGCCCAAGTCGGCGGATGACACCGCGTCCCTCGTGGCGCTGGTCGCCTCGACCAAAGGGGCTATCGCCATCGTGCCGGCGGATGCCACCCTGTCCGGCGTTAAAAAAATTGAAATTAAGTAATCCCACGCGCCGCGAAAGCGGCGCTTCGGGATTTCTTAAAATATAATATGAAAACGAACCGTCAGATCTCCATCAAGCGCAGCTTCCTCGTCATCCAAGGCGTCGTCGGCTTGCTGTTGGTGTTTCTGGTTATTCAGAGCGGTGTCTTCTGGCGCGTGTGTGACCACGGGGTGGGCGCCGTCACCGGGCTGGAGGCGGAAGGTCTGCCCAGCCTGCGCCTGCTGGCCTCGCTGCAACACGGCCTGGACATCTACCGGCTGCATTCCTATGAACTCATGTTCGCTCAAGACAAGGACCGGGCCGCAAAAATCGCCGAGACGGACGCCGGCCTGCAACAAAGCACCGACACGCTTCAGCAGCTGAATAAATTATATCCGACCGGCGAAGGCCATCAATATGTCGCCAGTCTTCAGTCTGACTTCGATGACTACGTCAAAATAATGGCCCAGGTCCGCAGCCAGCTGGACGCCGATTTTGCCGGCGCCATGAAGCTGCTCGACCAGGATGTTCCTCCCAAGGTCGCTCAGCTAAATGCCGCCGGCGATGCTCTGAATGGTTATTGCAGCAAGGTGGCCGATGAACGCACCAGCCTGACCGTGCAAAGCTTTGGCCGCATCCGGCAGGTGGTCATCTGGCTCGGCTCACTCAGCGTCGGCTTTGCCGTCCTCGCGGTGGTGCTGGTCACGCTGAATTCCACCCGCGTCCGCCGCGCCTTGGGTTCACTGACGGACGCCTTGGGGCTGGTGTCACAAACCCTGATCGGCTCGGCCAACATTGTTTCTTCCTCCAGTCAGTCATTGGCCGAAGGCGCGAGCAACCAGGCGGCGTCCCTGGAAGAGACCAGTTCGTCGCTGGAGGAAATGTCCAGCATGACCAAGCGCAATGCGGAAAACGCCCAGAAAGCCAATGACCTCGCCAAGCAGACCCGCACCGCTGCCGACCAGGGCACCAGTGACATGCAGACGATGAGCGCCGCGATGGATGCCATCAAGGTTTCTTCCGACGACATCGCCAAGATCATCAAGACCATTGATGAAATCGCCTTCCAAACCAATATCCTCGCGCTCAATGCCGCCGTCGAAGCCGCGCGGGCCGGGGAAGCCGGCATGGGTTTTGCCGTCGTCGCCGACGAAGTCCGCAACCTCGCCCAACGCAGCGCCCAAGCCGCCAAGGAAACCGCGGGCAAGATCGAAGGGGCCATCTTCAAAACCACCCAAGGCGTCGGGATCAGTAAACAAGTCGCCGAAACCTTGCTGGAAATTGCCCTCAAGGCGCGCCAGGTGGATGAACTTGTGGCCGAAGTCGCCGGAGCCACGCGTGAACAGACTCAAGGCATCACCCAGCTCAACACCGCCGTCGGACAGATGGACAAGGTGACCCAAAGCAACGCGGCCAGCGCCGAGGAGAGCGCGTCCGCCGCGCAGGAACTCAACGCCGAAGCCGCAACCTTGAAAGAAATGGTGACGGAATTAATTCAGATGGTCGGTGACAGCAAACCGAGCGCCGCCAGCAGAACAGCCCCCGCCCCCTTGCCGGCCAACGACGTCCGCACCTCTCGTCCCACAGCAACCCGGTCCACGCCATTCCGGGGAAATGGTCGCAATCACACCAAGTTTGAGGGATCAGGCAACGCCAATGGCCGGAGCAATCCGTCGTCGGATGAATTCAAGGATTTTTGATCAGCACAACCAATGTCTTGAGTAGTAATTTCAGCTTTTGGGAATTACGATTTACCAAGGACGATTTGGGAAGGGGTGCAGTCGGTCATTTAGGCCTCTGCGTCATCGGGTGAAAAATAATCCAGCCAACAATAATCCGGTCGCTCCAACCAGCCACGCACACAGTGCCGTCCCGCGGAGCGAACGCAGAAAAAATGGGCTGGCCAATATCAGGAAAAAGGCGGCCCCCAGAAAACTCCAAAACATGGGAGTCAACATCGGCTCAAAAAATCTAAAAGCCGTCACCATGTGTGGATGACAAGGCTCGTCGTAGCGGTGAGTCACCCTCAAGATAATGCCATAATAGCCGCCCAAGCCGACGAATGTTTCTACGGCCAGAAATATCCGCTTCCAATTTCTATCCGTAGTTGTGGTGGGTATGCACATGAATTTAACAGATGATTGACGGCGCGTTGCCCGGTCTGTCCTTTTTCATGATTTTGACTTTATTCCTGTGCTCGTGGCTCGTCGAGAAGATTTAACCCGGCTTGTAGGCTTGAGAACAGGCACATATAACGCAAGCGGAGTCCAGTGGTTTAACCCCTCTGCCACGGTCTGGTTCGGGTGACACCATTTTTGGCGGAAGGTCAACTGCGGCTGACGACCATAAAGCGCTAGCCGCAAAAAATTTGCGCCCGGTGGTCTTTCCAGACGGGCACCGGGCGCGGGTGGGGGCGGTTGGCCGGTCAATCTTGATCCGACCGCAGCCCCGTGTGTGGCTTGGCGTCAGGCCTTGGCATTGATAATGCCACGGTCGCTATTCACGGTATTGGGGGTCTGCTGGGCCGCTTGTTGCGTAGCCAGTTTGCGCACCGCCTGCTGATCGCCTTTGAGGGCTTCGGTTCGGGTTTGCGCGGCGGTTTCCTGGGCTTCTTGCAACTGGCTTTGGGTGGTAGTTTTGGTGGCGGGGATCGTCATAATTTTGGTTTGGATGGTGTATTGGTTGTCCTTTTTACCGAACAGCATGGTCATCGGTCTGATTCCGTTAACCTTAAGGTTTATTGAAGGATACTTTCAAGGTGGTTGGATCATCGGGTGGAATTACCACCCACATCCGTTGGGGTGCGGCTGTTTTTTTTTGGCGGAGGTTCAGCCAGGCCACGGCGTAGCCAGCGGAAAAAATGGCAGAGCGAAATTGCCCGGAGGTTCAGTTTGTCGTAACTTGGCGATTGCGAACGCAGTCTGCCAAGGCGGACGCAACCAAATATATTATGCCGGAAAAATCGAAAGGCGGTTGGTGGAAGTGGCTGGTGCCTGTCGCGGTGCTCGCGGCGGCAGTCGGCGGCTATCTGTTTTATTCCCACCGCGCGCATGCGGCGGCGGTGAATTTCAACACCACGGCAGTGGCGCGCGACGGGCTGACCAAGCTGGTGACGGCGACGGGGACCTTGAACCCGGTGGTGAACGTTACGGTGGGCAGCCAAGTCTCCGGCATCATCAGCCGGCTGAACGTGGACTTTAATTCCATCGTGAAGTCGAACGAGGTCATCGCGGAGATCGACCCGGCGACGTACGAGGCGGCAGTGCAGCAGGCTACGGCGGACCTGGCCAACGCCAAGGCCAATTTGGAATTGCAGCAGGTGGAGGCTGACCGCAGCAGCGACTTGTTTACGAACAAGCTCATCTCCGGGTCGGATTACGACACCGCCATCGCCACGTTGCACGAAGCCGAGGCGACGGTGAAGATCAAGCAGGCGTCGCTCAACAACTCGCTGGTGAACCTTAATTATTGCAAGATCCGCTCGCCGGTGGATGGCGTGGTGATCTTGCGGGCGGTGGAACTGGGCCAGACCGTGGCCTCCAGCTTCAATACGCCGACCATTTTCCAGATCGCGAACGACATGACGAAGATGCAGATCGATTCGAGTGTGGCGGAGGCGGATGTCGGCGGCGTGGTCGAGGGTCAGGCTGTGGAGTTCACCGTGGACGCGTTCCCCGACCGGTTGTTTCACGGCACGGTCACGCAGGTGCGCAATTCGCCGACGACGGTTAATAACGTCGTGACCTACGATTGCGTGATCGGTGTGACGAACGCGGACTACAAGCTGAAGCCGGGCATGACAGCGAATGTCTCCATCGTAGTCGCCGAGCGGGATAATGTACTGGTCATCCCGAACGGCGCCCTGCGGTACCGTCCGCCGGAAACCGTCGCGGTGCTGACTAACCTGGTGGGGGCGACCGCCGCGCCGGGTACCAACGGCCCAAGTCTGGCCGCCGGCCATCACGGCGGCGGCCACGGGCGCGGCGAACGGCCGGCGTTCCACATAATCTATGTGCTGGTAGGGCAGGGGGCGGACGCGAAACTTCAGGCGGTGCGGATCAAGACCGGCATCAGCGACGGTATTTCGACCGAGGTGATTTCTGGCCTGGACGAGGGCGCGTTGGTGGTGACCGGAACGATGTTGAACGGCGCGACCGCCGTGTCCTCGTCCAATCCCTTCGGGGGCGGCGGCATGCCGCGCATGCGCTGACCGGTTCCGCATTCTTCACCTGCATAATTCCATGAACCCCGTCATCAAGCTCGATGCCATCCACAAGACGTATCACACCGGCGAGGTGGACGTGCCTGCGGTGCGCGGGATTTCGCTTGATATTTTCCCGGGCGAATTCGTTGCCATCATGGGTTCGAGCGGCTCGGGCAAGAGCACGTTGATGAATATGATTGGCGCGCTGGACCGGCCGACCGGCGGGCATTACTGGCTGGACGGGATCGACATCTCCACGCTGAACCGTGACGCCTTGGCGGATATCCGCAACGAAAAGATCGGGTTTGTCTTCCAAGGCTTCAATCTGCTCTCGCGCACGTCGGCTCGGGAAAATGTTGAGATGCCCATGCTATACAACCGCCACCGCATCCCGGCACCGGAGCAGCACGCCCGCGCCATGGCCGCGCTCGAACTGGTCGGCCTCGGCACGCGTACGGACCACCATCCGAACCAGCTTTCCGGTGGCCAGCAGCAGCGCGTGGCCATCGCGCGAGCGCTGGTAAACAAACCCTCGCTGCTGCTGGCCGACGAGCCGACCGGTAACCTCGACAGTCAGACGAGCATCGAGATTATGGGCGTTTTCCAGAAGCTCAACGACCAGGGCATCACCATCGTCATGGTCACGCACGAACTGGACGTGGCGCGGTTCACTAAACGCATGGTGATCCTGCGCGACGGCAAGATTGTCACCGATGAAGCGGTGGCGGGTCGCCTGAACGCCGAACAGGAGCTGGGAAAATTGAAACAGGCGCAACAAGCCGTCCAACTCGCATGAGAATTTTCGCCTCGCTCCGGATCGCCGGACGCGCGTTGCTCCGCAACAAGATGCGGTCGCTGTTGACGATGCTCGGCATCATCATCGGCGTCGGCGCGGTGATCGGCTCGGTCAGCCTCACGACCGGGGCGACCCAGCAGGTCGAAAACCAGGTCGCGAGCCTGGGCGAAAATGTGATCACAGTCTTCTCGGGCAATTTCACGAGCGGCGCGATGCGTGGCGGCTGGGGCAGCGCGCCGACGCTCACGCTGGACGACGCCAAGGCGATCGCGCATCTGCCGGACGTGCTGGCAGTGAGCCCGGAAGTGCGCGACCGGGAACAGATCCTGGCCAACGGCTTGAACTGGAACACCCAGGTGATGGGCGAGTCGCCGGATTATCCGCAGATCCTGAACCGTAGCATCATGAGCGGCGCGATGTTTAGCGACCAGGACGTGCGCAGCCTCGCCAAGTCCGCGATCATCGGCAAGACCGTCGTGGACCAGTTGTTTCCTAACGAGGATCCGCTGGGCCAGACCATCCGCATCCGCAACCTGCCGTTCCAGATCGTCGGCGTGCTGACGCCAAAGGGGTTCAACCTGTTCGGCCAGGACCAGGATGACGTGGTCATCGTTCCGTACTCCAGCCATATGCATCGCATCACGGCGCGCACGTTCTTGAACGATATTCTCGTGGAGGCGACCAGCGACAAGACCATCCTACAGGCGCAGAACGAAATTACCGACCTGTTGACGGTGCGGCACCGGAGCAAGGATCCGGACTTCACCGTGCGCAACCAGGCCGACTTGATGGACCGCGTCTCGGCCTCCTCGCGCGCGATGGGATTTTTGCTGGCGGGGGTGGCGGCGGTGTCCCTGATTGTCGGCGGCATCGGCATCATGAACATCATGCTGGTCAGCGTCACCGAGCGGACGCGCGAGATCGGCATCCGCATGGCCGTCGGCGCGCGGGCGGCGGACATTCTCGTCCAATTCTTGATCGAGGCCCTCACGTTGAGCGCCATTGGCGGTTCCATCGGCATCGCGGGCGGGATGCTGTTCTCCTGGCTGGTGGCCTATTTCCAAAATTGGCCGGCCGTAACCCCCACCGCCTGGATCATCATCGCCTTCGTCTCCAGCGCCGTCATCGGCATCATCTCCGGCTTCTATCCCGCGTGGAAAGCGTCCCAGCTGGATCCGATTGACGCGTTGCGCTACGAATGAGCCACGCTCGTTTTATCCGGCGCCGCGGCAAAATTGAGAATGACGCCGGGGCCGGGAAGAGGGATGATTTCTGGACGAAGTGAAAACCGAACTCCTGTCCACGCAAACGCCGTCCTTGTTCGCCGCCGCCGTTCAGCGCGCGGCGGAACGGCTGCGTGCCGGTGAAGTCGTGGCGTTGCCCACGGAAACTGTCTACGGCCTCGCCGCGAACGCGCTGGACGCAACCGCCGTGGCGAAGATCTTTTCGGTTAAAGGCCGGCCGGCGCACAATCCCATCATTGTCCATGTCGCGAGCCTCGCCATGGCGCAGGCCTGCGGGCAAGGCTGGCCGGGGTTGGCGGACCGGCTGGCAAAGGCGTTCTGGCCCGGCCCGCTGACGCTGGTGCTGTCGCGTGCGGAAATAATTTCCGACGTGGTGACGGCGGGCGGCGGCACAGTCGGCATCCGCTGGCCCGGCCATCCATTTATGCAGGCGGTGATCCGCGCCTGCGGTTTTCCGCTGGCCGCGCCGAGCGCCAATCTCTCGAACCAGGTCTCGCCGACGAACGCGGCGCACGTTCGCGCCCAACTCGACGGGAAAATTTCGTTGATCGTGGACGGCGGCCAGTCGCAGGTGGGCATCGAGTCCACGGTTTTGGATTTGACGGTCACGCCGCCGCGCCTCTTGCGGCCGGGGATGATCCACGCGGAGGCGCTCGCCGCCGTTTGCGGCGCAGTTCAAAGTCACGATGCCAAGCCGAAATATCCGGGTTCCCGGCTGCGCAGTCCGGGGATGCTGACCCGGCATTATTCACCTCAGGCCAAGCTGGTGGTGCTGAACTGGCGCGATGATGCCGACCTGCACCGGCAAATTTTAAATTTTAAATTTTCGATTCGCGATTGTTTTGTCATCGCGCACACCCAAATTCCCGGCGGATTTGGCGCGGCCAACGTGAGTGTGATACCGCACGACGCGGAGGCGTTCGCCCGGGCGCTTTATGCGGAGCTCCACCGCTGTGACGCGGCGGGCGCGCAGCTTATTATTGTGGAAGCCC
>Ga0302281_10001895_pt1 | contig 15045 bp, 16 predicted proteins | sample III_Fen_E1_2_FD_198762 | JGI IMG/M metagenome (GOLD analysis project Ga0302281, IMG submission 198762) | Peat permafrost microbial communities from Stordalen Mire near Abisko, Sweden - III_Fen_E1_2 | ecosystem: Environmental > Terrestrial > Soil > Wetlands > Permafrost | place: Sweden: Abisko...
ATTCGCCAGCCTTCGCCCAGCGCCAAAATCGAATGAAACATCTTTTCGGGTATCATAGTTGCCCGAAATTATACCCACCGTCACACCCATTTCAAACCCCTTTACCCATTACAAACGTCGAGGAACCAATGTTATTAAGCTGGTTGAACATGACCAATCCGGGGACTCGCGCGGCAAGCAACAGCGAAATGTTGAGCGGCTTTGGCACGGGCAATTGCGCGGATAGCAGCACTTCTCCAAATTTGCGGCGACTCGAAGCAAAAAGTTCCGGGGCGCTGGCTTCAACCATCCAAAAAGATTCCGGCAGATGGTTTTGAAATTTTTGTATGTGCGCTGCTTCCAATTTCTCCCCGGCTCGTGAACTCGATGATTGCAGGTGGGCCAGATAATCGGCTTTTTTAACCAAAGCTGTGCGCAGAACAAGCAAACCGCACCGTTGAAAAACCGCAAACCGATCATACCAATCCTGACCGAGTCGGGGGAATCGCTTGACGATGGCACCAATGAAATCAAAACCGATGGCCTCGGCCTCCACGGCATTAAACGGGGTTGCCTGTGATTTTAGCCCGTAAATAATGCGGAAGTTGTCTTTTTTAAGAAAATGACGCGGCAGGCAATAGAATGGGCCGAAATTATCGTCATGCACGACGTAGCTACTCAACCAACTTTCGCTAGGAAAATAACTCAATTTGCCCCCGAAATAGGCTCTTTGGGCGTCCGGCACCCAAGTATCCTCGTTAAAAGTGTGACCTATGACGGGTATGAGGTGGCGGGGTCCCCCGTTCGGCCCTGGTGTTGGTTCATCCAACTCAAAGCCAACGAGTGCCGGGCATCCCGATTCAATATAGCCGTAAAGGTCGCGTTGAAACTCGGTTGGCAAATCAAGGTTTTTACTTGGCTCGTGGACAATCTTTTCAAAACTGACTCCCAGGCTGTTCAATATATTTTCGATGTCCTGCGGGAGAATCCCGCGACTTTCTCCAATTTTTCGGTTTTGATGATCTATGCCGGCCAGCGCATTGAGCCGCCCGTAAGTCACGTCGGCATCTGGCAACATGCAGGCAAGCGCCGAACGAAGACTGACGTGGGCGCAAACAAAAGTGAGGTCATTTTGTTGCGCATACAGCACGCCGGCAATGGCAAATGTTCCGAGCGCGGTTTTAACCTGATAAATTTTGGAACAGTGGATGAAATTATTTTGCTCCACGCCCCGCGACGGCAGCACAATGGCTTCAAAAACATAATCTTTCGGCATGGGCTCGCCGGTAAAGAAATCGCTTTTGAAAATAACATAGCCCAAAAAATCGGTTGGAGCGGGTGCCTGATCTTTGACGCAGCGGAAAAAGGAAAGCCGATGAATAACGGATTTGTCAAAACTCGGTTTGCGCAATCGGATGGCGGCATTTTCCTCAACCAGCAGGGCGCAATCGGCTTCGGAAATTTCCTCGATCAGCAGCGACTGGAAATTTTGTTTTCGGGCGAGCGAGAAAATCCGACGCAGCACATTGTTGGAACGATAGTGCTGGTCAACGAAGAGAAAATTCGAGAAGTGCTGATCGGTGCCCGTGTTAATCCAATCGAGACGATGACCAGTTGCTTCCCTGAAACTCATCGTGCCATATCTCCATCACGACACGTTCAATAAATGCCGACATGCACGCCGCGAGTCTTCGCTGAATAGTCGCGGGTCGTTTCCAAAAACGATTCAACTTCCTTGGAAAAAGAAAAATCACTAGCCGAAATGGAGGCGGGGACGGTTTTCTCAATCGGGCGGGGTTGGCGTTCGCTTTTGGTCGTCAACTCCTGCAAGGATGCCGTGAGTTCTTGAGTGGCGTAATTCATATTGGTGCCAATTTTTTGGTTTTTAGCCGCTAAACTTAACACTTTAATTGCTAAAGATAGCAAACGCCCTTTTGGTGTAAAGCGCGATTTCCGGCCCTGTTTGGTCGGTTTTATTTTCATCGGCATTTGCCAGCATGGGTGAAATGAAAACATGATTTATTTTACGGCGGCGAAAAGGCTCAACGCACTGCCGGCGGGCTGTTACGAATCACCCCACCATTGCCGCTCAAACATATCGCGGTCAATCCGCACCGGCTCAATGCAGCGCGGGTCATCCGGCTTGGGGCTGTTCACCAGATCGCTGACGGGATAAATTTTCAACAAGTCGTCGGGCGCACGTTCCAGCGCCATCTTGTGCGACTCGCTGCGCGGGCCGTCGTCTTTCAGCCACCAGCCAAAATAACTCGGCGCGATGATGACCGGCATCCGGTCGTGCAACGGCGCAATCGCCTCGTTCGCCGCCCGCGTGATGATGGTAAATGATTCAATCGTTTCGCTCGGCGGGGCTTCGTCCAGGTCGGTTTCGGCATGATCCCGCGACGGCGGTTTGATCCATTTTTCCCACAAGCCGGCGAAACAAAACGGCTCGCCGCTTTTAAGCATCACGCGGAACGGCTGCCGGCTGCCCTCGCGCTCCTGCCATTCATAAAAACTGTCGGCGGGAATCAGACAGCGCCGGTGTTTGAACGCCTCGCGAAACGCATTCCGGCTCGGCAGCGTTTCCGACCGCGCATTTATATGCGCGTTGCCGACGCTTTCGTCTTTCGCCCATGACGGAATCAGTCCCCAGCGCATGAGCTTCATCGCCGGCTGGTGGCGGTCGTGGTAAATCACCGGCGCAAGCTGCGTCGGCGCGATGTTGTAACGCGGCCCAAAGAGAGGAATTTGGGAAATGGTAACGCCGACCTTCACGGCCTGCTTGGTTACATCTTTTGCCGCTGTGTATCGTCCGCACATGGCCAATTTGCAATGCTGCGGTGGTCTTACGGTTCCTGATAAAAATCCATGTCGCGCTCCATTCCGACGTAAGCCCGCCGGATAAACCATACAAACCCCAATGCCAAAACTGCGTATAGGCAAACTGAAATCAAAGTGTAATGCGCCAACGGCATGAATTGATTCGCTGCTTCCAAAAGCATATCTGCCACGAACCAGAGGCACACAAAGCGCCACATATTCAAGCAGTGACGCCAGAACTTCTTGGGCTGGCTTCGTATCCAACTCTCGATATTCAAAATGAAATTCAGAATTTTTATCATGTTCTTAAAACAATTCGAGTAGTGAAAAGTTGCAAAACAGCACTCAAAACAATGTCCCTTGAACCGGTTTCGCCGGGCCTTCCGCGCCCCAAAGTTTGGCAATCATTTCCCGCTGCGGCGTGAACGGACATTTGGCCTTTGGCTGCTTTTGCGATTCGTCAATGTGCCGCAAGGCGAACTGCGCGCCGGTCATCAGCGCGGTTTTGCCAAGCTGCTCATTCAGCATTTGCGCCACGTCATCCACCGCGCCCCAGCGTTCATCGGCAGCAGACACGCTACCGCATCGCCCGCTGGCGTCCATTCCGAGTTGTTCACAGCGCGGGCTGGAGCCGGGGCGCGAACCACGGCTTGCGCGGGCGGCTGCGGGCATGATCCTCGCGGTGAAAGTGCGTGAACACGATTTCATGGGCGAAGAGCGACGACCATTCAAAGGCGTCAGCGCGGTCGGCGTCGGTGCCACCGACTAGCTTGTGCTGGCCGTTGGGCTGGCGAATCAATTTGGCTGCGCCGAATTGTCGGACAACCTGGCTGCGGTAGCGTTGGGGGATGATGTTTTTCAGTTTCATACCCCGCCACGTTAAACCAGACGCATGGACAAATGCTGTCCAACCCCGAAAATTGCACCTTGTTGTTACTTCCGCAATTCGCAATCTGCCACGAACAATTCTCCGGGCGTAGAATCATAGAGGCAAAATCCCGGAGCCGGGCGGCGGGTCAATTTGGAGCGCAGGCGGATGAGGCGAGCAATAGATTGACGCGACGACCGGCGACACACCATCACGCCCCTGATTCACGCGCACGGTCATACGCGACTGCGGACTGGCTGCGGACATTCGGGCGGATGATCGCCGGAAATCGTTGGCGGCATACGCAGCGGATGACGTGTGACTAGACCTGGCAACAAAGTGCGCAACAAAGTTGGCATGATGCGTGGCATCGGACGCAACGCCGGACGCCGCATCTGGGTTGGCGTCAAAGTACGCACCAAACGCAACAAGTGACGCAACTTTTGCGCTGCACTGCGCGTTGCACAGAATCCTTAATTTGATTAAGGGGTTCGGCTTCTACTCCATTACAATGATTATTTTGTAATTTGCGGATGCAGACCCGTTGAATGGAAATCGGCAGAAACATGGCGCGCTTTACGGTTGCAACGGCAACAACATGTTGAACATTTTGGCCTCCCTTAGCTGGCGGCTTGATGACTCATTTTGCCGCCCGAACCGGCCTTGCGCGACGGTGTGAAATTCCCGTCGGTTACGCCCAAAATCCCCCCCCGTCATTTTGTGTAAAGATTACACGATGCGCTTATCCTGCTCAGGATAGAATCTCAATTACGATGAACAGGAGATCGGACGTATGAACAGTGAAAAAGATTTTCGGAATGCCATGCACGCCACCAGGCAATTTGGACGTGCCTAAATAAGGCAAACAATCTGGCTCATGTAACCTCTTCCCGAAACTGAACTATGCTCGTTACAACAATTGAACTTCTCCGGGCTGGATTGAAGGCCGATCCGACAATCACGCCTGCCAAGCGCGCCCGACTCGTGGCAATGCTCCGCAATGGCGATGACGAGTTGCTCAAATCAGACGCCGCGCCGGTAGTTCGCCAGCGTTGCATTCGCCGCGACGAAGCCGCCCGAATGTTGGCCGTTTCGCGCCGAACGGTGGACAAGCTTGCCGCGTCCGGGATTCTGAAAAAGTTAAAGCTGCCAGGGAGAACCAGGTCATGTGGTTTTCTCGAAAGTGATGTGCTGGCACTAATCGCCCAAGGTAAAAGCTGACGACGCGGGCGGATGTCAAACCGTGCAACAAACAGCGCTTCCCCAAAACAGCCTTCGCTTAAAGCGGCGGGAATCCAAACGGAATAACGGTTGTAGAAAGCTCCTACCCCTTCGCCACGTGAGACGGGTCTTACAGGCAACAAGAGGTTCCTTGCCCGTTTCCTAGGCTCGGCAATGTCTGCTCGTCACGATGCCGGTTCCTGTGTGGTGGATTACGCTGGATGCGCGTTTTATATGTATTTGGTGTGCATGGTCGGTTTTAGAAATTGATTGCTTTATGATTGCTTTATCCGCATCGAATAGGACGGGAACGCAAGAGACGGCAAAAGCACAAAAACGCAGAGGTTAGAAACAGCGATGCAGTGTAAACTATTGATTTATTTGAACAAAAACCACTGTTCCTTTGCAAAGAAAGAGTGGTGGTAGGTGATGGATTCGAACCATCGAAGGCATAGCCAGCAGATTTACAGTCTGCCCCCGTTGGCCACTTGGGTAACCTACCAAAACCAGTCTAACCGAGCACCGAAATCAATTATCGGCGCTCGCTTCTGCTTTGCAACTCCGCACGGCCATACATTCAAAAATTGAGGTGGCCGGCAAAACGTAAAAAAACGCCAATCGCCTCTCAAATAAAGACGGCAAATGGCGGTAATTTCCACAAGTTCCGCACTCACTGCACTCACTGCACTACAAAAGTAACACGCAGATTCTGCACTAATAAAAAACCAGAGCAAGCTCATTCGTGACATCCGTGCGGGGCGTACAAAAGTTGCTTAAAAGTTGATACAACCGACTTGCTCGAAGCGGTGTCGCTCGATTGGCCATTCGGACCGAAAACTTTTTCAAAAGCTCAAGTAGGTGTAAGCCTTCAACCCACGCTCGTAATCGTCTAGCAACCGCATCGCCTCGCTCGGCTTCATGCGGTCGGACTTGATGGCTTCGTCCATCTGAGCCTTCATCTGGCGCTTGAGCTCGTTCTCGTCGTATTGCACGGCAGTGAGCGAATGGATGACGGTATCGCCCTCAATTACTTCCTCAATGTAGTAGCCGGTCGGTTCGTCGGCTTCAAGGAAGACGTGGACCTCGTTCACGCGGCCGAAGAGGTTGTGCAAGTCGCCCATGATGTCCTGATACGCTCCCATCAGGAAAAAACCGAGGTAGTACGGCTCTGGCTTGCCGTCGCCGTTAGTGTTGAGCTGGTGCAGGGACAGCGTGTCGCGCACGTCGCGCAGATCGATAAACTTGTTGACGGCACCGTCGGAATCGCACGTGATATCCACCAGCGTGCCTTCGCGCGTAGGCCGCTCGTTCAGCCGCGCAACGGGCATGATAGGAAACAACTGGCCCAGCGCCCAGTGGTCGAGCAGCGACTGGAAGACGGAGAAATTGCAGAGGTACTGGTCAGCGAGCGTGTCCTCAAGCTTGCGGATTTCCTCCGGCACATAGGCCTGACCACGAAAGCTGGTGACGACCGCTTGGCTGATCTCCCAGTAAAGGTTTTCGATGCGCGCCTTGTCCGGCAAGTCGAGCAGGCCGAGTGCAAACATCTGCTGCGCATCCTCCTTACGTTCCTGCGCATCGTGAAACGCCTCGAGCTTGTTCGCCTTGGCGAGATTTTTTTTGATGTCGACCAGCTCCTTTACGAGCGCGTGCTCGCTGTCGCCATACTTGAATGCGTCGCCGGGCCGGATTTTCTCGATCGAACCGAACACCTCGACGATCAGGACGCTGTGATGAGCGACGATGGCGCGGCCGCTTTCGCTGATGATGTTCGGGTGTGGCACTTGTTCGGCGTGGCAGACGTGGGCGATGTAATAAACGATGTCGTTGGTGTATTCCTGCAAGGTGTAATTCGTCGAGGAATCGAACGCGCTGCGCGAACCGTCGTAGTCCACGCCCAGGCCGCCGCCGACATCCATGAATTCGATGGGGAAACCCATCTTGTGCAGTTTCGCGTAAAACCGCGCGGCCTCCTGCACGGCTTTTTTCACCGTCAAAATGTCCGGCACCTGCGAGCCGATGTGAAAGTGCAGCAGCTTCAAGCAGTGGCCGAGATTTTCCGCCTTCAACAATTCCGTCGCCGTGAGCAACTCGACGGTGCTCAACCCAAACTTGGCATTTTCGCCGCCGCTCTCAGCCCATTTGCCCGCGCCTTTGCTCAACAGCCGCGCGCGGATGCCGATGTGCGGTTCCACGCCGAGCAATTTGGAGACGGAAATGATCTGTTTCAGTTCTTCCAGCTTCTCGACGACCATGATGACCTTCTTACCAAGCTTGGTGCCGAGCAACGCCATCTTGATGAACTCAGCGTCCTTGTAGCCGTTGCAGATGATAAGGCACCCCTGCTGGTTTTGCAGCGCAAGGCCAGCGAAGAGTTCCGGCTTGCTGCCGACCTCGAGCCCGAAATCAAACGGCCGGCCGGCGTCGAGAATTTCCTCCACGACTTCACGAAGCTGGTTCACCTTGATTGGGAATACGCCGCGATATTTGCCCTGGAAATTAAACTCGGCGATGGAATTCAGAAACGCTTTGTTGATGGCCTCGACGCGGTGGCGGAGAATATCCTGAAAGCGAATGAGCAGGGGAAATTTCAGCCCGCGCCCCTTCGCCTCCTCGATCACATCGGTGAGGTCCACGGTCGCGCCGGCGTCCTGCAACGGCATGGCGACCACGTGGCCGGCGTCATTGATGTCAAAATACTTCGCGCCCCAGCGGGGAATGTTGTAAAGCGCGCGGGCGGACTCGATGCTCCAGACTGGCGCGGCGTCGTTCGGATTGCTCATCTCAGATGGTTCAAACGAGCGCACTATAAAATTCCCGGCGCAGAAAGCAACACGCGCGTTGAAAAAAATTCGCTGCCAGAAGGCATGGCAAAAATAACCGGGCGTTCCGATTCGTCCGGGGACGCCCACAAAGCTGGGCCGGTTGTCGGAAATATTCCGGCAAGGTTACACCAAGGTTAAGATTGGGTGACAACGGCAATAAGTTATTGCCAAAGTTATTCACAATGTAGCAGAGTCTGATCAACGGATTATGCAGGATGACCTACCACATCTGGAGTTAAATTCGGACGAGCCAATTGTCTGCCGCTCGGTCTGGATTTCGGACATTCATCTTGGCACCCGGCACGCCCGGGTAGATGAATTGTTGGAGTTTTTAAGGGTGGTGGACTGCAAGTACCTGTACATTGTCGGCGATTTCATCGACGGTTGGGAACTCAAGTTCCGCTGGTTCTGGCGCGACGAGTACAATGTGCTCATCCAAAAAATCCTGCGCAAAAGTCGCAAGCAGACGAAGGTTATTTACATTACGGGCAACCACGACGAGTTCGTGGACCAGTTCTCCGGGATGCGTTTTGGCAGCGTGGTCATGGCGCATCAGGTGATCCATACCACGGCCGACGGGAAAAAATACCTAGTCATCCACGGACACCAGGCGGATGGTTTGACGCATTTCAATCATCTGCTGGAAAAACTCGGCTCACATCTGTACAATTGGATCCTCGATTTCAACTTGTATTTCAACCGGCTGCGACGGGCACTTGGTTTCGGTTATTGGTCGCTGGCGGCCTACCTGAAATCCAAAGCCAAGTCCGCCGTGAAATATGTCACCGAATACGAGGATACCCTGGCCTCCATGGCACGCAGCCAGCAGGCCGATGGCGTCATCTGCGGCCATATCCACCGCGCGGAGATGAAGCTGATCAACGGGGTGCAGTATTTGAACTGCGGCGATTGGGTTGAAAGTTGCACGGCTTTGATTGAAGATTTTGACGGCAAGATCAAACTCATCCATTTCCATGAAACTGATGTTCTGCGTGCTGGGCGAGGGCCGGGGTCACATGACCCAGGCGATAGCCGTGAAGGAAATGGCCGAGGCGGCGGGGCATCAGGTCGTCGCCGTCACGCTAGGCGCGAGCGCGCAACGGCCAATGCCGGCATACTTCGCATCGGCGATGAAGATCACCGTCCGGCCATTGCCCACGCTGGAATTCAAATATAAGGACAACCGCTCCGTCAGCAACACGGCGACGCTGCTGGGCGTATTTGGCAAGCTGCCAAAATACCTTCGAATCCTCCGCCAACTCGATGTCATCGTCCGCGAAACGCAGCCAGACGTGATCCTCAATTTTTTCGAGCCGATGGCGGCATTCTACGCCATCATGCGCCGAAAACATCCGCCGGTCGTCGCCATCGGCCATCAATTCATGTTCCAGCATCCTGGCTACGTCCACGCGCCGCAATTGTGGAAACAGCTGTGGAGCATGAAAATTTACACCAGCCTGCTCGGCGCCCGCGCCACCAAACTGGCGCTCTCGCTTTATGAAGCGCCGGATCTGCCGAAGAAACGCATCGTAGTCGGCCCGCCGATATTGCGCAAACAACTGTTTCAATTGGAAGCAAAACCCGGCGGCGATTTTGTCTTGGTTTATCTCCTGAACCACGGTTATGCCGACCAAATCATCGCGTGGTCCGTAAAAAATCCGCAGACAAAGCTGCATTGCTTTTACGACAAACCCGGCATGCCGGCGGTATTTCAGGAGTCGCCGTCGCTCACTTTCCACCAGCTGGACGGCGAGAAATTCTTGCAGATGATGGCCGAGTGCCGTCAGGTTGTCTGCACCGCCGGGTTTGAATCCGTCAGCGAAGCCGCGTGGCTCGGCAAGCCGCTGTTTCTCGTGCCGGTGGAAAACCACGTCGAGCAACAGGTCAACGCGCTCGACGCCCAACAGTTCGGTCTCGGCCTCGCCGAAACCGGTTTCAAGTTGGATCGGCTCGCCGAGTTACCGGATCACCTGCCGTTTGAAAAATTCCGCACTTGGGTTGCCGGCGCGCCGGAAAAGCTCTTTGCCGCCATTGAACTGGCTGTGAAATCCAAGCGATGAGCCCCGGCGATGCCCGCAAATTTCCGCCCGGCTTTCTGTGGGGCACCGCCACATCGCCGACCCAGGTCGAGGGCCACATAGAAAACGAGTGGACAAATTTCACCGCGCCAGACGGTGGTCACTGCCGGATCGCGTGCGACCATTATCACCGTTATCCGGAAGACATCGAATGGATGTCCCGACTGGGCACGAACGCCTACCGCTTCGGTCTCGAATGGTCGCGCCTGCAATCCGCGCCGTTCGCGCCGTTGAACCAGAAAGAACTAGGGCGATACGTTGATTTGCTCGACCAACTCAAGGCCAGAAGCATCACCCCGATGGTGGTGCTGCATCATTTTTCGAATCCGCCATGGATCAACGCCGCAGGTGGCTGGACCAACTCGACGACGATTCCGGCGTTTGTGGATTACGTCCGCCAACTCGTCGCCGCCCTGAAAGACCGGGTTTACTTGTGGAACACTTTCAACGAACCGGACACCTACGCCTGCGTGGCGTATCTGCTCGGCGGTTTTCCGCCACAGCACAAATGGAAGCTGGGTCAGTTCCGGCGCGTGATCGACCACATGGCCCGCGCCCATGCGCAGGCCAGCCGAGTCATCCGCCGCGACGGCGACGCCGGACGCAAACCGGAAGTCGGCATCGCCAAGAACTGGACGTTTTTCCATGCCTATCGCAAATTTTCACCCTGGGACCGCCTCACGGCGTATGGCTGCCATTACACGTTCAATAAATTTGTGCTGGACGCGTTTCTCGGCGGCGGACGGCGGCGGGCCTCGACGTTCATCGGCTTGAATTATTACGGCCGCGTGCGGTTCCATCATTTTCGCGCGATGATTCCCGCGAGTGGGGCGCCGGTTAAACGGTTGAAGGATTTCGGCTTCGTCTGTGACGACATGGTGGAGCGATATCCGGCGGGCATGGTGAAGATTCTTGCGTATCTTCACCGGAAATTTAAGCTGCCGATTTACATCACGGAGCACGGCGCAGCGTCGAGCGATGAAACTTTCCGCGAGCGCGACCTGCGCGCCAACCTGGCCGCGCTGCACGGCGCGATGGCTGGCGGCGTAGACGTGCGCGGATTCTTCTACTGGTCGCTGCTGGACAACTTTGAATGGCAGTTTGGCTACACAAAAAAATTCGGGCTGCTGGCCGTTGATTTTACGGATGAAAACCTACCACGCACGTTGAAGCCGCTGGCCCGCGTTTACACCCGGATCTGTCAAGAGAACGCGCTGAGTCAATGAACCCCCTTGGCCGGCCAGGGGTGCCGGAACTGATCCTTGCCTTGCCACGGCGAAATTTTGTAATAATATCGTGGTTCACACGCTGCCCGCGTGGCGGAATTGGCAGACGCGCTAGATTCAGGTTTTTACTTTTAGGCTTTTCAGGGGGTGTCACCACGTTTCAACAAAACCATGAAAACCATTGTCATTATTGGTTAAAGTAACGATTTTAGTGGTGTTATTGGTTTTCGATGCAAACGCCAACACTGTCGCAATTACTGTCGCAATTTTTCCAGCCTTGATAGCCTCATGAAATTCCGCCGGAGGGTTCATTTCTGCCTTTGAAACTCCCTCCCGTGCAACAGCCCCCTGCCCTGTGTTATAAGCTTTTGACATAGCCATAGCTTTTGTTTGATCCGACGGTCTTCGGATCATCACCCCGCACAACCCCGGCTCTCAACCGGGGTTTTGTTTTTCCTTGAAAGGAGTTCCCTATCGACAACCATAATCTCACCCCGATTCTTATCACTGGCGGTGCCACCCTGACCGCCCTGCTGCTGATGCGGCAGACGCAGACCACATCCTCCCCGCCGGCCACCACCACCTTCACCGCCGAAAACCTGACCGAGCGTTTCGTCTCGGCCATCCCGGAGCTGACCCAGGAACTCAACCTGGAACTGGCCACGGCGGTCTTCAACGAGACGTTCACCCGGAAGAGCGACCTGAGCACCTGCTGGGGAATGATCGACTTGGGCACGTCCACCGTTCAGGTGCAGGTGCCGGTGACGTATCGCTACCACCTGTGCCTCCGCGACCGCTGGCAACTTGAACTCAAACACCGGCGTTTGATTGTTCAGGCGCCGGCCATCAAGCCGAGCCTGCCGCCGGCCATTCACACGGACCGGATGGAATGCCTGGCCGTGCGTGGCTGGGGCCGGGGATCGACGGCCGGCATGCTCACGGAACTCCAGCAGTCATTGACGCCGACCCTGAACCAGTATGCGGGAGATGCCCGGCATCTGGAACTGGTGCGGCCGCAATGCCGGGCCTCGGTGGCGGAGTTCGTCCAGCTCTGGCTGGAACGCGAGGGTCAGGCCCGGATCACGGACATTCGGGTGGTATTCACCGACGAAACAACCAAACAACTCACACATCAACAACTCACTTAAACATCAACCAAAGGAAACTCATGATCACATTAGAAGCCAACTACAGTAAAAAGATCGGTCTGCCCGGATATTCCAGCCATCAATACAGCGTCAGTCTGAAGACGGAACTGGCGGACGTGGCGCAGGTGCAGACGGAAAGCGCACGGCTGTATGCCGTGTTGCAGCAAAGCGTGGACAACAACATCCAGCAAGTCGGGTTCTTGCCAACGGCGAACGGAAACGGACACAGCAACGGTCATAGCAACGGCAACGGTCACACGCCGATGGCTGAAACCGACCGTTGGAACTGTTCGGACAAGCAGAAGGAATTGATCCTCAAAATCGTTGCCGAGCACAAGCTCGACAAGACCAAGATCGAACAACTGGCCTTGGACCGGTTTGCGAAGGGTGTGAAAGCGCTCAACAAGCTGGAAGCGTCCGGCCTGATCGAGGAGCTGCTCGAACAGACCGGCCAGAGCAAACCGCGCAACGCAAGGTTCAGCCAGCCGAAAGCAGGTGCCCGATGATTGCCCTGGTCGAAAAGCCGGTCGAAAAGCCGGTCGCGAACGGGGCGGCTCCGGTCGTCGAACCTGTGCCCATTGAAAAGTTGAAGCAGACCGTGTCGGCGTCACGGTTGAACTGCTGGCTGCAATGCCGGTTGAAGTTCTACTTCCGCTACGTGCTCAAAATCACGAAGCCGAAGACAGCAGCCCTTCACTTCGGGTCGGTGGTGCATCTGGTGTTGCAGCAATGGAACCTGGACCGCTGGCGCCGGCAGCCGTTCGAGATCACCAAATTGAAGCAGGTGTTCGAGACCGGCTGGCTGGACCAGGGCACGATCAACTGGGACGGCGAGGAGACGGACCAGAAGAACACAGCGTGGAACGTATTGGAGAAATACTTCACGGACACGCCAATCAAAGCCAACGAAATGCCCGAAGCCGTCGAGGTGCCGGTCGAGGCCGACCTGGGCAAACACGGACTGCCCGTGCTGATCGGGGTGCTGGATCTGGTGCGTTCTGGCGGCCGGATCGTGGACTTCAAGACCGCGGCCAAGACCCCGGAACCCGAGATGGCGCGGCATCAGAACGGCGTGCAACTCGACTGCTACTCGGTGCTCTATCGCGAGGCCACCGGCAAACGTGAGGCAGGTCGGGAACTGCATCATCTGGTCAAGACCAAGGTGCCGAAGCTGGTCATTACCCCGGTGGAACCGATGCTGGAATATCAGCGCCATCGTCTGTATCGATTGATGGAGAACTATGTAGACGGACTCGACCGCGGTGACTTCGTGCCCGCCCCCGGCTTCGGCTGCATGGGCTGCGAGTTCATGGCCGAGTGCAAAGCCTGGGACGGAGGGCGACATGGGTAGTCAGGGCAAGCCCCGCCGGTCAAAGCCCCGTTGCGAATGCCGGCTAACGGTCCTCGGATCGAAACGGGATGTCCGGCGGTTCCAGGCCTGTGCGTGGGAGAAAACCCTGCGCGTACGTTTCCCGGAGCCGCTGGAGTTCTCGCCGTGCCGGTTCGTCTGCCAGTTCCAGACGGACACCCACGAGCTGAAGCGACTGCAATCACTGTCCCGCCGCTGGTGTGGACTGGTGCTGTTGCTGGACTTCGAAATCGGCCGGACCAAGGGGCTCGCCAAAGCCCGGGCCGGCGAACTGGAACATTGCGAGATCGGCTACTAACCAGCTCAAACAACCTCACCAACCTCAACCGGCCGGATGCTCCTAGCGTCCGGCCATTTTTCTTTTTCTATGAAATCAAAATATCTACCGCACGAGTTCAAGGTGGTTTGTGTCCGCGAATGCGTGGGCACGGACCTCATCGATAATCCGGAACAGGCCGTCAAATATTGGCGCGACAACATCCCGCAGGCTCCATGGTATGACCCGTTGAAAGAGGCGTTCGTGGTGCTGGTGCTCAATGCCCGCAAACGCATTTTAGGGCATAACCTCGTGGCGTTGGGCAGCGTGGATACCTGTCCGGTTTTGCCGAGAGAAGTGTTCAAACCGGCCATCACCTTATCGGCGTCCAGCCTGATTTTGATGCACAACCATCCCTCGACCGATTCATCGCCATCGGAGGCGGACATCAAGGTTACGCGCGAACTGATCCGGGCCGGTCAACTGCTCAAGATTGAGATTGCCGACCACATCATCATTGGTTTATGTTGAGTTCGCAGTAATGTTGAGTTGAGGCAGATTCTCCCAGTTCCCCAGCGTTTCGGCGCCGGGGAACTTCACATTTTTGGGAGTGACAGCCGGGTATAAAATATCCCGGTTATGAAAAATAAATCCTACCTCAATCGGCTCCATTGCAAACAATCGGGGCGTTTCATCGCAGTCCCCAATGCCGTCATCAATGACTTTGTGGTCTGGTGTCGTCAGCGCGGGGTCTCGGCCATTAAAGTTCACAGATATTGTGACCATCTGCGGCGACTGCGTCCGCGATTTCGATGGCGGCAGAAAGCAAACCTGCTCGACCTCACCGTGGACGACTTGGATGACATCCAGCGCTTTTGTCGTCTGCGGTCTCCATCGCTTGCACGCGGGATTGCTGTTTTCAGATTGTTTTTGCAAAGCACGAATCGTCTGGCTCCGAGCGAACCCGTTCGCGTGGTCAAGCCCCGCAGTTATCGAAGGTATCGGCGAGTGCCGATTTTCGGCCCCGTCGTTGATGACTTCGTTAAATGGTCTATAGGCCGCAAGTCGTCGCCCAGCACGATCCGAATGCACTTGCAGGTTTTAGGCTGTCTCGCACCCCGATTTATTCTTCTGGGCAAGCGAACTTGTCGTGATTTTGATCGCGATGATTTTAGGTGGGCACGGCAGTTCTTCCATGCACGCAAGCCACGTTGGATGCCCGGCATCGTGCGTTTGGAGGACTATTTGGAGGCGC
>Ga0302281_10001896_pt1 | contig 15028 bp, 7 predicted proteins | sample III_Fen_E1_2_FD_198762 | JGI IMG/M metagenome (GOLD analysis project Ga0302281, IMG submission 198762) | Peat permafrost microbial communities from Stordalen Mire near Abisko, Sweden - III_Fen_E1_2 | ecosystem: Environmental > Terrestrial > Soil > Wetlands > Permafrost | place: Sweden: Abisko...
AAGACCTGCAATGCTAGGTGTATATTCTTCATGGGCGTAACAACCTTTCACAAAAGGGATATGGTGTCGTGAACAAACACCATGTTACGCCCGCTTCAATTTACACCCTTGAATTTTACGCGGCCCCGAATGGTTTCAAATACATTTTCTCGAAATTAATTCAATATCATGATCAAGATAACGGCTTTTCGTTAACGATTCCTTCTGATTGGGAAAAAAAGAAAAAGCTTTTTAATTTCCAGAGAAGCTACTGTTACGGAATAGAAAGGCCTGCGCAGTTTGATGAAGATTATTATGATATGCCGGGACCAGACCCCTCTGCGGTTCAAGAAGACATTGTTATTTATATCGAAAATTTATCCTCTGATTCAAATGTGGATTCTTATTTTAAAACTTATGCCGATTACCTAAAAAGGTTTCATGAAACCGATAAATGTTTTTCTGTAAATCTTTTGAAATCTGGTGATTTGAAGGATAGTAAATATAAGTCCAAATGCATAGTTTATGATTGGACAGCCTGTGATGATAGCGCTGCCCTGTCTTTCCCCCGGTTTCCTGCCTGGTAAACCCCTCCCCTTTCACCGCTTTTCCGCAGTATTTTCATGATTTCTTGGCCCCGCCAAAACTTTCTTGTGGTAAAATTCTTTAAATTTTCGTGATAAAAAAAGCAGATAAAATACTTTTTGACTTTTAATAATTCATGGTTTTTTTCAATAGAAAATTGCCGTTTTATATTGAAAAACATACACAAGGTTTGATGTGTCCAAAAATCGTTTTCAGCTTTTACCCTTATTATTCACATCCATTTTTTTAATTTGGTGTGGAACCGCTTCGACTTCCTGGGCTCAATACACGCCCCAGGCTTACGGAACGATGTACGGGGCCGCTTATCCCAATGGAAACGTGAACTACGGCAATCCCGCCCATCCTTTCGGTGAATATCTTCAACTTCCCAATGGCATTATTGCCCAACCCGAAGGCGTCACCGACGCGGACATGAACGCCATGTGGATGAAGTATTACGATTTGTACATCGGTTCAGAACTGGAATACGCTGGAGTGTCCAAAAACGGCATTCCGCTTATCCTCAATTTTTCCAACAACAACGGCATCAACAACCACACTGCCCTGACTGAAGGCATGGGTTATTCCCTGCTGATCGCCGCATCCTTCGCGGACAAACCCCTCTATGACGGTCTGTATATGTTTGTCAAAACCTACATGATCAAAGCCAATCTCGTGACACCCTGCGACGCCAATATTGATTATCTTGCCAATTGGTCGATCGCCATGACCCCGCCATTCGGTGTCATCGGCTGCGGTTCGGCCGGCGACGGTGACGATGATATTGCCATGTCGCTGTTGATCGCGAGCAAACAGTGGGCTTCTACCGGCACCATCAACTACGCAACCGAAGCCCAAACCATGATTGAAAGCATGATGGACACGGGTGTCATTCCCGCCAGCAGTCCCGCCCAGACCTGGTACCGGGATGTGGACAAGTGGTACTACTACGGCGCCGGGGATGAAAATTACGAGAACGGTATCGCCAGCGGCACTTATGTGGACTATTGGGCTCCGGGTTATTACCGCTGCTGGGGAAATACCTATTCGGGCGTTACTTATCCCAACCGCGCAACCACCGGAGCCTCGTGGACAACCGTCGCGGACAACGTGGCCAACGCTCTTGTCGCGGCTGACGCGGCCGCCGGTAACCATGGTTTCAATTCCGATAATATCAATTTAAACGGTGAATCCAATACTTCTGCCCCTACGGGTTTTTCTTATGCGGGAACCACCGCTAGTGCCGAGGGAATGCGCGGCCCCTGGCGTTATGTGATGGACGTGGTTTACAACGCCAACAACACACTGGCTAATTTCATCATGAACACCAACACTTCCCTGAAGAACAACAACGCGGTGGCTTTAAGCAACGCGGACAAACTTTGGAATATCGGTCTTCAATGGAGCACCAATGGTACCTGGGCGGCCAGTCTTCCGGGTCAATGGGCCATGGGAACCGTGGCGGCTGTCGCTACCGGGTCAGCTGATCAAACCTGGGTCAACCAAGCCTACCGTTTGGCCTCCACCTATCAGTTTGTTCAACAATGGGCGGGCGGAACCGATTATGCCCCGGTGTCTTTAATCTATTTCAACAACGATCTTGACATGTTGGGACTACTGATCAATACCGGTAACTTCCCCTGGCCCTGCGATAACCAATGGAACCAATCCGTCATGAAAATTTCCGAGTCTGTGGACCGTACCTTTGGATGCCCCGGCCAAACAATCAATTACACTTTGATCTATAACAACGTGGGAGCCGCAACCGCAACCAGCGTACAAATCCGCGATACGATCCCCACCAACGCCACTTACGTTTCTTCTTCCCCTTCCGCCACCAATTCGGGCACTGTCCTCACCTGGAACGTAGGCAACGTGGCCCCCAATGCCTCCGCCACCATCACCGTTCAAATGCAAATTGCGGGCACGGCTGCTTCGGGACAAACCGTTATCAATTCGGCGGACGCCGACCCTTCAAATGGTGTCGCAGGAACCACCTCCCCCTATCCCAACACGACCAGCAGTACCTACGCCATGAACTACGTCGATGTGGTCAATTGCGCTTTACAAACAGACAAATCCGCCAGCGTCTCCATTCTCAACCCCGGGCAGGCAGTCACCTATATGCTCACTTATAAAAATGGATCCACCGAGCGTTTAGAAAGAACCAGACCCCAGGTTTATGTTCAATTCAACAATAAAGTCAGCGCGTCTGCCAATCAGACAGCGGCCCAATATCTCACCACTGATTACCAATTTTTGAACGAGGCTTACGGGGACGTTAATCTCCAAAATTACCGTGTGTCTTACTTCCTCAATTCGACTAACGCTGGAGTGGTTATGAGCGGCTCAACGGGTAATCCTTTCCTGGCTCAGACGATTTACGATACCTCGGGAGGTTATACCATTTCGGATCTGCCCATGGTTCCGGGTACAGGTTACAACCAAAAACTGGTCACCACATGGAGTGGAAGCACCCCCAATATGCCCGCGGGCCTGCTGATGGACCGTTATCTAATTCAACAATGGAATGGCTGGGGCGGCCAGGTACAGACGCAGGTTAATTTTTACGAAACTTCGAACGCTACCCGTAACAACACCACCGATTGGAGTTACAACGCCGGGCCTTTAAACAACCCTTGCGCGTCTTATTCGGGCGATAACTATGTCGATATCAAGACCGCCCTGACCGATCCCGGCGGTTATGCCGACCCTTGCAACCAGGCTGGTTCTCTGGCTGTTACCAATCTTTTGGTTGAGGAATACGATGGATATACCTGGCGCGTGGTAGCGGGTAATGCCCCTTATTATGGCCGGGATATCTATAACGCGGCTCTAACCGACCAACTGAATACGAACCTGACTTTCGGCGGGTTTATCGGCGGTCCTTCGGACGCGGTAACCGCTTATAACGCCGGTACCAACACCGTCTCCTGGACATGGCCCGATCTTTTGCCGACCGAGTCGGGTACGGTTACCTTCTGGGCTACCGTGAAAAATACGACCCCCGCTTGTTCTGTCATTTCTAACCAGGCGACCTTTACGGACCCGCTGGGGAAAGAACAAACGGAACAATCCAATTCGGTTCCTTTAACCATTGCCTGTACTCCCTTACCGACCGCCACACCAACCCCGGCTGAAATTGTAAAAACCGCCAGCAACACTAACCCCGCTTCGGGTACGAACGTTACCTATACACTCGTTTACACCAATACCCATTCGGGAACTATCACCGATAGCTTTCCGGGAACCACATTAAGCAATTGGACTTCTTTCACGGGAGCTCTTACGAATTGGACTGTGGCCGGCGGCACTCTGAATCACGGCGGGTTTACCACCGATGGCATCACCAAAAACGGCTCCTATGGAACCAACGGTACTTTGTCTTTCAGTATCGCCAGCACCGCTTACCAACCGGGAGGCGCTGTTTTGCGCCAGTCAGGAAACAGTTTTTATTATCTTTGGATTAATCCCAACACCAGCCCCAATCCGGGAGTCATACAGTTGGAAGTGACCACCAATGGCGGCAGCAGTTTTACCACCATCGGGTCGGGCAATTTCGTTTCGCCCGGCACGGGCTTCTTGAATGTTCAGGTGATTTTGAGCGGAAACAGTTTCCAGATTTATTCCAAAACAACCGGAGCCTACAATCTTGATTTTTCCGCTACCGACTCAACCATCACCGGCCCTGGAAATTTCGGCTTTTACACCCAGGCCGGCGGCCCCCAATTTCAGAATTTTTCATTCACACCCGATTATGACAGTGATGAGGTAATTACGGACACCCTGCCCACCGGCGAGACTTTTGTTTCGGCGACGAACGGCGGAACAAACGCTCCTCCCATTACCTGGAATGTCGCAAATGTGGCCCCGGGGGCCAGTGTGACCGAAACATGGATTGGTCAGGTAACCGCCCCTGGCGGAACCGTAATCCCCAATACGGCTACGCTGTATTCGCCTAGCCGGGGGGTTGAAATTTCCTTGAACGCGCCGATTACCGTCAGCGGCGGCGCGCCAACCTCCACTCCGACAAACTCACCCACCCGAACACCGACGAATACCCCCACCCTTAGCCCGACCAATTCACCCACCAGCTCTCCCACCAATTCCCCGACGAACACCATCACCTATACGGCCACTAACACCATTACCAATACGGCTACCGCTTCTCCCAGCAGTACCCCTACAAGCTCCGCGACAAACACAACCACTAATACGGCAACTAATACCATTACGAATACAAACACGCCTTCCCCCAGCAACACACCCACTAACACAGCCACTTTTTCCCCAACAACTACTCCAACATCGACACCCACGTTAACTCCCAGCAACTCACCTACCTCGACAATTACGAATACGGCAACCAGTACCTCGACCGGAACACAGCCGCCGACCAATACCCCAGTGAACACATCAACCAATACCCCGACTTCGACCGCCACTAATACGATCACAAACACAACAACCTCAACCATCACCAATTCACCAACCAATACGGCGACTAACACGCCCACTGATACTTCATCTTCATCGATGACCAGTACCCCTTCCAGCACCGCCACGAATACGTTAACCAGTACGCCGACTTACACAGTGACCAATACGCCGTCGCCGGCCACAACCGCTTCCCCAACGAATACAGTCAACGCCATATCAACCAATACTCCAACGAATACGCCGACCAACTCGCCAACACTTACCGCCACCTCTACTAAAACCAATTCACCAACCATCACCTTCACCAATAGCCCCACTTCGACACTTACTTTCACGTCCACCAATACCCCGACAAACACACCCAACCTGACACTGTCGCCAACACCAACACCGACATTCACTCCAACGATTACAACGGCTGGTAATTGGACCGCTACACCGACAGCCGTGGCGGAGATATTTAAAGTATGCAAAAACGTGTTCAACGAAACTACCGATAGCGAGGTCTGCATCACCATCGGGACCAACGAATTCCCGGGTAAAATAGCGCTGCGGATCTACAACTCGGCAGGCGAACACATTAAAACCCTGTTTGATGAAACTTTGACCGCGCCCCTTTCGCCGACGGTCATCAACTGGGATGGAACCAATAAATTCGGACAAAAGGTTTCCAGCGGGGTTTATTTCGTTTTCCTCATCAAACCCTTCGGCCGGGAATTAGGAAGACTTGTCGTCCTTCATTAGCCGGTATAGGCTTGGCTTACGCCAAAAAGGATTGACGCCATGCTCTTTTCCGATCACAGACGAATGTATAAACTTTTCCTTTTAATTCTTCTATTTGCATCCCCTTCCTTTGCGGCCATGCGGGTGGATAATTTTGCGGGTACCGGTCTAAACGGTCAGTGGGTTTCCTTTGCGGATTCCAATTCCCACATTTCACCTAATCCTTTTTTTCTCTCTGGCGGCGGACATGACTCGGATCAATGCGCCAGATTGGATTTCGAGTTAAAGCAGGGCGCTCAATTTCCTTACGCGGGCATGACCGACAGTTTTCCACCCCAAAACCTTTCCGAATACGAAGGTGTGCGTTTTTGGGCCAGAGGCCAGGGTATTTGGAACTGTATGATCCCCATCCCCGCCACCGCCGCCGAATATAATCATTATTCCGCGCCTATCGCCCCGGGACCCGGCTGGAACCTTTATGAAATTCCCTTTTCAAAGCTCAAGCAGCCCTGGGGTACGCCCAAACCATGGGACCCTTCGGTTGTCACGGGTATCCAATTCAGCGCCGGCACTATTGCCGGGGACAAAGGTTTTATATGCGTGGATGAAATCGAGTTTTATAAAAAAGGCGAGGAACAAACCAAAACCCAGGTAAACAACCCGATCATCAAGTATCCCAAAGTCAATCAGGAAGGTTACCTGCCTGACGGAAAAAAGTATTTTGTTCTCAGCCAATTGGCCGGGGTAAATAAAGGCGACTCTTTTCAGATCATCGACCAAACTGGCAAGACTGCCTTTTCAAGTATTATCGCCGCCGATCCCATTGACGACACCCCCTCAACGGGTGAAAAGGTTTTTCAGGTTGATTTCAGCGGTCTTACCCTTCCCGGACGCTATGCGGTTTCAGTGGATGGCCTGAAATCCGTTCATTTCGAGGTCAAAAATGATATTTTCAATAGCCTCTTCAAAGATTCGCTCCGCTGCTTTTACCTTATTCGTTGCGGGACCGCTATCAATGATCCTGTCACTGGGCTCAAGCACGATGCTTGCCATATGAAGGACGCTCCTTTTCAATCCGACCTGAGCAAAAGCGAGGATTTCACCGGCGGCTGGCACAACGCGGGAGATTACGGCAAGTGGACCCACATGGAGGCCATTTCCTGCGCCTGGATGATGTGGCTTTACGAGTTGAAGAAGTCCAAGGAAATGGCCGGCCTTCAGAACCATATCCCTGAATCAGGCAATGGAATTTCGGACCTTTTGAACGAAGCGAGATGGGGCCTCACCTGGCTTTTAAAAATGCAGGCCGCCGACGGCGGGGTTTACCACAAGGTGGATTCGGAAGATCATTTTTGCTTCGGCATAGGTCCGGACAAGGACCCGACCAGCCGTTTTTTGCAGGGAGAGGGCTGTATTGACGCGGGGGTTTTTACCGGCGTCATGTGTCAGGCCACCCGGGTCTTTTGGAAAATAGACCCGCCCTTCGCGAAAAAATGCTGGGCCGCCGCCAACCGGTCCTGGACCTGGCTGGGCCAACACCCGGACGCCCGGTTCAAAGATCCCGATTACGGGGACGACGATCCTTCCCAGGAAGAACTGTGGGCTCTGGGTGAAATGGCCCGCATGAGCCGCGATAAATCTCTTGAAGCCCGCTTTGAGCACGAATCCGTTAAAACCCGGCTTCAACCCCTTTCCTGGATGACGCCCCAGTTTTTCGGTTATATGGCCGTCGCTTTGGGTTCCAAAACCTCTCCCGCGGAGAAACAAACCATCATCCAGTCCCTCACCCAAATCTGTGATGACCTAGTCCAAAAGTCCCAAACTAATGGCTATGGTGTCTGTATAACTCCCAATGAGTACTATTGGGGTTCTAATGAAAACATTTTGGATAAAACCGGCGCCCTGTTATTTGCTTACCATTTGACAGGTGATGGGAAGTATCGGCAGGCCGCTCTGGATCAAATGAACTACATTCTGGGTTTGAACAGCCTGGAGACTTCCTTCGTGACGGGACACGGCGAAAAGGCGGAGGCCCATCCCCACCACTGGGACTACGCCTCTTACCAGATTGTCATGCCCGGATGGGCAGGCGGCGGTGCGAACCAATATCCTACCGGCGCCGACCCGTCGTTATTAGGGTTGATCAATAGCGGCACGCCTCCGGCCAAGTGCTTCTTTGACGGGCCGGGAACGACTTCCTGGGCCAGCAATGAGGGACAAACTGTCGAAAACGCCGTTTTGGTTTTTGACGTGGGGTATTTGGCGGACTTCTAACCGGGCTTTTCGCCGCTTCTCCCTGACCGCCACAAACCATATCCTCTATTTCAACTGTAAGAACCAGTCAAAAATCAAAAAAAATAAAGACAATTTGAACCACCAAGGCACCAAGAAAGAAAAAAACAAAGGCTGAATTTTTTCTGTTTTCAAATATTTAAGTCTTTCGCCGTTGTTGGTGCCCTTGGCGCCTTGGTGGTTAAAGATGTTTTGAAATGACGTCAAAATAAAAAAGCCCCCAGGGCGAACCCTGGAGGCTTTTATTTACAGATTTGCCGGATTAGATCTTACGAACGTTTTCCGCTTTCAAACCCTTGTCCCCTTTAGCAACCTCAAATTCAACGCGGTCGCCCTCGTTCAAAGTTTTGAAGCCGTCCGATTGGATAGCCGAGAAGTGAACGAACACATCTTCGCCTCCATCTTGGGAAATAAAACCAAAACCCTTTTCATTCTTAAACCACTTCACTGTACCTTGTGCCATGCCACAAACCTCTTAAAAAAAATTTTAACCACATCGCCAAAACGGGGTTTCGGCGACAGTTATCGGTTGTCCAAAGACAGCCGATAACTGTAAATAGCTTCGACGACCGCAATCATACCCCAAAATTATCGGGGGGAATACACTTTCATCACTAAAGTTTCGGCTTTCGGTTTCTCTTCCCCCGATAAAATTTTACCCGCCGTTTCCTTTGCTTTTTCCATTTTCGGATAACGGATTTCGCGGTATCCCCTCACGTCTTCAGGAACGGACAGGGCCCTCACCCAGCGGTCATACTCTTCGGCGGTCTTAAACTCAAACTTGTCCACCAGTTCGCCATACCATTTCCTGAAATCCTTTTCCCTTTGATGCCACTGGGGCATCACATTTCTGAGAAACTTCATGTGTTTCATCATGCGGAGCATCCAGTCCCGGCTCTTGAGATCGAATTTAATATGGAGTCCCAGAAAATCGAACTGGGGACGGTTGAAGTGGCGGTATTCGATCCGGTCGCCTCCGGCCAAATCAAGTTTGTAACGTTTAGCGTCTTTTTCGTATTTCTCCGGGCTGGTTAAAAGGTGAGCCACATAAACCTCGTCCTTAATTTCCATGACTTTATGCAAATACTTCACCACCGCAGTGGTGGCCAAGAGCTGATACGATTTCGAGTCTTTTTTCAAAACCGCTAAAACCTTATCTAAATATTTGCGGGCGTAAGCGACGTTCTCAAATTGGATCAGGTCATAAAGACGGCTGACAAACTGGATTCGGGTTTCCTCATCGCCTTCCCACGCTTTTAAAAACTGGGCTGTCATAGCCAGATAAGCGGTTCCCCGGGAAGAACCTAAAAGACCGGCTTTGCGGGCCATGACTTCCTGAAAACCTTCCCGAACCTCAACCTGATACTTTTCAGGATGTAAAACCACATGCCGTCCCAAATGAAACGCCTCAATATTGCGGTTCGCCGTGCGGGGCTCGAAATTGTCTTTAATCGCCTCAATAAGATCGTGAAGACTCAGGGGGAGTAACCCTCTTTGAAATGCCGTTCCCAACAGCATGGTGTTAACGAATACTTTGTTTCCCAAATAATCTTCGGCGATCTGGCTCAAATCGCCGCCAAAATAATCCATCGTGTATTTCTTGAAAATTTCAGTCAATTGGGCCGGACTAAAATCATCTTTACCCAGTAAAGTCAGAATCGTGTGGGTCTTATGGGTATTCACGACCGAATGAGTGTATTGTTTGGAGCCAATTTTGAAGTTAAACCGAGGATCAATACCTCTGACCGCCTCCAGAATATCCAAACCCAACAACAGATCAGCTTTTCCCTGAGGCATGAGGGGTGAAACCACCTTTTTCTTTTTGGAAAAAGTTAATTGGGAATAAACACCGCCATTGCGGATAGCGATCCCCTTTTTGTCACAAAAGGTGACGTGATAACCATGCTTGCGAGCCGCCGTGACTAACACCGCTGTCGAACTGCCGATGCCCATTCCTCCCACGCCCGCTATATAACCGCGCCAATCCTCTTCAAACTGAAAAGGTTCCGGCTCCGGAATAGCGGATGGATCAGCTACGCTTGGCTTGCGTGGATTATGGGCTCGAACAATGACTAACTCTTCAAAAGCAGGGCAGGCTTTAATGCGGGTACAGGCCATGTCGGAAACGCAGTAAGAAATATCCGTTCCCATTTTCTTGCCGTATAAAGTTTCCTCAATCGTGAGTCCAGGACAACCGGTTAAGCGGGTGCACTCCAAACAGAATTCACAGGTGTGTTCATTGACGTTAATTCTGGTTTGCTTGGGTAAAAAGCCCTTTTTGGTTTTTTGCTTGGCCAATTCGTGACGCTTGCGACGCTGAAAGGTGATGCCGCACTCTTTGTCCGCGATCACAAACTTGACGCCGTCTTCTAAAAGCAGGTCCTCGAGGATTTCACGGTAATCATCCCGTTTTTCAGGGTTCACCCTGGCAATGGAAACATCCTCTCCCTGGGTCAGCCCCGTGACCACCTGTTCAATATCCTGGGCGAAGGTTGGCTTGCCCATCAAATCCGCGTCCATCCCGGGATGAGGCTGATGTCCTGTCATGGCGGTTGTCTTGTTGTCTAAGATCACATAAAGCACATCTTGATTATTCTTAATGGAATCGGACATTTCGGACCAACCCGAGTGAAAGAAGGTTCCGTCGCCGATAAAACAGACCGATTTATTGGTCGAAAAGGGAGATAGCCCGGCTCCTGTCCCGCCGCCCAAACCCATCCCGATATAGTTATGCATCAAAGGTCCGTTGGGAGGCATAAAGAGAAGAACGTAACATCCGGCATCACCGTGAAAAAGAATGTCGAGAGGTTCCCGTTTGTATTTCTTTTTCATGTATTGGGGATTTTTAAAATCAGCCACTAATTCCAAAAAAACCGACGAGGAGTCCCGATGAGGACAGCCGGGACAAAAAGAAGGCGTCCGATTGGGGATACTGATTTCCAAGTCGCTGAGGCTTTCGATAAATTGAACTTCTTTTTCAACTTTGGCCGTAGAGACTTCAAACTTTTTGAACAAAGGCGCCAGAATCGTCATTACCACCGCCGGACTTAATCCTTGATCGGTTGGAAAAGGTTTTAAGTTGTCGGGAAAACTTTTTCCCCAAACCGTGGGCATTTCTTTGATCTTGCCGGATTGATACAGGTCCATCGCGATACTACGGACTTGGCTTTCAATAAAACGCCGTTTTTCCTCAACCACCACCAGCGTGTTTGAGTATTTCAAAATTTCCTCAATAGCCTCGGGGTCAACCGGATAGGTCATCCCCAGCTTGAGAATCGGAAACTTCCCTGTCATATCAAACTCATCCAACGACTGTTCCAAATAGGTGTAAGAGGCTCCGGCTGTGACAAAAGCAATGCCGCCCTTTTCAGTCCCCGGAAATACCTGATTAATGCCCTGTTTCCGCACCGCCTTTAAAAGAGCTGGAAACTTAACTTCAAGCGCTTCTTTTTCCAGGGGAACCGTAAAAGGCGGCAGCATGATGGAATGAGAGACATCGATTTTAGAACTATCGATCGTCACTTTGTTCAGGGTTGAAAAACCTTGCGGAGGTTGATTGGGATAAACGTTGACGCTGCCACCGCCCTCGGCGGTGTAAGTAATCAATAGATAAGAAATAAAAAGGTCCGCGGCTTCCGATAATTCAAAAGCCACTTTCATCCAATCTTTGACTTCTTGAAAGGTGGCTGGTTCTAGAACAGGAATAAAAAGATGATCGGATAAACGACGGGAATCAACCGGAACCTGAGTGGTATCGCTCCAGGGGTCGTCCCCAATGACAATGACGCCTGCTCCCTTATGGTCTTTTTTAAGCAAACTGGCGGAAAAAAGGGCATCCGCTGCCACATGGAACCCTACGGATTTCATTACCGCCACAGCCCTCAGACCCGCCATTTGGGCCCCATTCAAACGGGCCGCGGATAAGGCTTCATTGTTGGCGATTTGAGCGAGAATTCCGTGCTCTTTGAGATAAGGAGAGGCATTGGCCGCCGCTTCAAAAACATCCGCCACCGGCGAGCCGGGATATCCCGTTAAGAGGGCCATTCCCGCTTCCAAACCGCCTTTGAGGATTAACTCATTGCCGGAATAGGTTTCAACACCTTTATCTTTTACAAATCGAGGATCCATCGTTTTATTAACATACCTTCAATAATTTTGGAAATCAACCAAACAAAGAAACAACAAAAATCAAATTTCTCTTACTTATCAAATGAATTGAAGAGGATCTAGCGGTTTGCCGTTCAAACGAATTTCAAAATGCAAATGCGGCCCCGTTACCCTGCCCGTAGCGCCCACACGTCCGATGAGTGTCCCACGCCGTACTTTCGCGCCCATCCGGGCGTATATTTTCGAAAGATGTCCATAATAAGACGTATAGCCATGCGCATGGGCGATCTTGATCAAATTACCGTAGCCGCCCGCCACACCGGTAAAAATAACCTTGCCGGGCGCCGAAGCGTAAACCGGATCGCCGTATTTAGCCCGAAGGTCCACACCCGTATGTTCGCGGTGTTTTCCCGTAAAGGGATCAATCCGAAGACCGAAACCCGATGTCCAGGTTGCCCATTTGGAAAAAGGGACACCGAACATTCCGCGCTTGCTAAAGTAGTCTCTCCACTCTTTCACCATGAGAAGCGGCTTTGCGTTGGGGATAAATAAAACATCTCCCTTATGCATCGGGCGCCACCAATGAATGTCATTGGTGTCCTTAATTATTTTTTCGGTTGTCCTGTATTCTTCCGCCAGCTTGGACAAATTGTCCTCTGGATGAACCGTATGTAATACCCCCTTACGGGAAAGTATATTAAGCGTCATGTGGTAAGCCGCTTTAAACGGCATGGTAGGATTCGCGCCAATCAGCGTGTAAATATCAATGTTCGCTTGCTTGGCCAGTGTCCAATAATTTTCACCAAAATCAACTTTATGAACCGTCACGACAACGTCTTTTGCTCGCAGCTTTTTAGGATCAATCACATCCGAAGCGGTCGCTTCGCTATAAGTAGCCACAACCGTAGCCGTAAAGACGGGGGTTGAAACAAGCGCTATGGGTGCGATTGCCGGAGTAATTGAAATGGTCGGTGTTTGGGCATCACCTGCTGTTTCCACAACTGTAGGGGTAATTAAAATATAAGCGCTGGTGTTGTCGGATGGCGGCGGCGTGTGCCGGGCCAAAACATAAATAACGCCGATAGTTAAGCAAAACAGGATCAAAATCCAAAAACGACGATTGGGGGAAAAGGCCATTTACGATACGACTCCCAAAGCCGGTTCACGGTTTAAAAGCATTTTTTTGACCGCCATGACAACTTGGGGCGCTTCCAGGCCGCACATTTCCCGCTGTAATTGGGGTTTGCCGTGTTCAATGAAGGCATCCGGTATGGCAATGGCTTTTACCGCGCAATCCGAAATACCGTTTTTCTGAAGGGCTTCCAGAACCGCGCCGCCAAATCCGCCCATTCCAACATTTTCTTCCAGGGTGATCAGCACTTTAATCTTTCGCGCGATGGTCACCAATAGTTTCTCATCCAACGGTTTCACAAAACGCATATTGGCGACCGTGCCTTGAATTCCCTCTTTTTTTAAAAGACTGTACGCGGTTTTGGCTACACCCACCATCCGACCAATAGCTAAAAAGGCATATTGAGCGCCTTCTTCAAGGATTTCACCTTTTCCGATCTCGATTTTTTTAAACCCTTTTTCCAATGTCACCCCTTCACCGTTGCCCCGGGGATAGCGGAGGGCGACCGGCCCGTTGTATTGGACCGCGGTATAAAGCATGTCTCTCATTTCATTTTCATTGGAAGGCGCCATCACCACCATATTGGGAATGCAGCGCAAATAGGAAAGATCATAAACCCCTTGATGGGTTTCCCCGTCCTCGCCGACCAACCCGCCGCGGTCCAAAGCGAAAACGACCGGCAGTTGCTGCAGACAAACATCATGAATAATTTGATCATAAGCTCTTTGAAGGAAGGTGGAATAAATCGCCACAACGGGTTTCATTCCCTCACAGGCCATTCCCGCTGCCATGCAGACCGCGTGTCCTTCAGCAATACCCACATCCACATAACGATCGGGAAAAAGTTCGCCAAACTTGTTAAGACCAGTGCCGCCCGGCATAGCCGCCGTAATTCCCACGATGTTAGTATGGGTTTGCGCCAATTCGGTCAAAGCGTCGCCAAACACTTTGGTATAAGCCGGCGGAGCGGAAGCGGAAGAAGCCGCTACCAGCTTGCCGGTTTCTTTATCAAATACGGTAACACCATGATATTTTTCAGGATTTTCCTCAGCCGGAGCGTACCCCTTTCCTTTTTGCGTCACCACATGAAGCATGATCGGGCCCTTGAGTTCTTTTACCCGTTTAAAAATTTCAACTAAAGTCAATATATTATGCCCATCAATCGGGCCGTAATATCGCAAACCCAACTCTTCAAAAAGAGTTCCGGGAGTCATAAAACCTTTTAAGGCCTCTTCGGCATGATGGGCCATATTGAGCATTTGTTTTCCAACGTTCGGAATGCTGTTGATGAAATGCTCAACCCTATTTTTAGTTTCGTTATAAGACTTTCCTGCCAAAATTTTATTGAGATAGGAAGTCATAGCCCCCACGCTGGGCGAAATGGACATTTCGTTATCGTTTAAAATGACTGTCATATTGAGGTTCGGATGATCACCGATGTTATTGAGTGCTTCCATGGAAAGTCCGTTGGAAATAGCGGCATCACCGACCACCGACAACACATGAAACTTCTTTTTTTGCATATCCCGGGCCATCGCCATGCCAAAACCGGCCGAAAGGGCCGTGCCCGCGTGCCCGACCGCGAAGGTATCGTATTCGCTCTCATTTCGCTTGGGAAAGCCGCACAAACCCTCAAACTGGCGCAAAGTGGGGAACTTTTCACGGCGGCCCGTAATGGCCTTGTGGCCGTAAGCCTGATGGCCCACATCCCAGATAATGCGGTCGTTAGGCGTGTCATAAACATAGTGCATGGCCAGGGTTAATTCGACC
>Ga0302281_10001898_pt1 | contig 15023 bp, 12 predicted proteins | sample III_Fen_E1_2_FD_198762 | JGI IMG/M metagenome (GOLD analysis project Ga0302281, IMG submission 198762) | Peat permafrost microbial communities from Stordalen Mire near Abisko, Sweden - III_Fen_E1_2 | ecosystem: Environmental > Terrestrial > Soil > Wetlands > Permafrost | place: Sweden: Abisko...
CGTTAGATCGTACAGATTCGGTTTCCCCATCTGCGCCGGCCACCACAGCCGCGGATTGCTCAAGTTGAGTTGGGGATACTGCTCGGGCGAGAAGGTCACATCCTTCGATTCTCCCGCCGCTAATTCCACGGGCTGGGCGAATTCGATATTTTCAATTCTGCCTTTCAGCGTCCCTTTTACCCGCCGATCGCTGGCATTCTTGAGTTGTGAAGTCACCGTAAGGTGGGCCGCATTGTTTGCCGGAGAATCTACTTTGGCGAGCACAGCGGGATTGCGCACGGCGACCGGGCCGCTGGTGGTGAGATACGCCTCCCGCCACAAGCCCATATTCTTGTCGGGAGGCGCGGGATTCCAATCGACGAAAGTAATTGCCAGACTGTTCTCCGTCGGCGCCCACACTTGTACCGCAAGGGTGTTCGTTCCCGTTTGGAGAGCCGAAGTGATGTTGAACTCGTACGTGCGCCACGCTCCCGCGACGTCGTTCGAGTTGGCAATTTGCTTCCCGTTCAGAAAGATGTTGGCGCGATAATTGATTCCCCGAAAATTCAGCCAGACCGTTTTTCCGGAGTACACATCCGGCAGCGTGAATTCTTTGCGGTACCACCACGAAACCGCGTACGGACTATCCGGCGGCATCGGAATGTTCGAGAAATTGGTGCCAACGGGATAGCTGACGCCTGGGTATTGGCGAATGTTCATTCCGAAAAAAGGATCGGACAGCAGTCCCGTCTTCACCTGCGCCGCCACCACCGTGGTGGGAACCCCAGCTTCCATCCAGCCCGTCGTCGGGAAAGAAGCGGTCGAGATGGTCTCGCCTTCGGCTGTAACCTTTGCGGAAGATTGCAGACTCCATCCGTCGCGCAAAGGCAGCGTAAGCGCCGGAGCCGGCGCGAAACTCGTCTGGGCGGCAGCAACCGCGGCTAAAAAGAATGGGATCAGCAGACGCAATGTCTTCATCGAAATATCCTTGCACGAAAGCCGTTGAATGCGGACTTGATTACGAACTGCCCTACGTTCATAGCATTTTTATTAATACGATTCAATAGCGCAGTTTTTTGAAAAGTAGAATCTCGTTCTCGCCCTCACGACACGCGAGCCAGGCGGTGCTTTATTTCTCTCAACCGCACTTCGCGGTGCGCGGGTCTCGAAACTGCTTCTTTCTTGGACAGTCCAAATTCTCATCATTGGCTGGTTTATAATCAAACACTGCCGCTGATTGTCGCTCGCCAGCGTAGACCACTCACCGAAGTATCTGACGGAGTTATTTAACTATGATTCGACAGCTGCAAAATGCAGGCCCGACCGTGAAGATTGTTCTCGGAGCGCTGCTCGTCCTTATCTGCGCCTCGATGGCAATCACGCTGATTCCGGGCTTTGGGTCCAATCTAGGTATGGGGTCGACGCCGCCCGGCGCGCTCGCGACGATTGGCGATCAAACTGTCACTGTAGCCGAAGTGCAGCGCGAGGCGCGAGCCATGATCCGCCAGCAATTTCCACGCGGTGGACCGCAAGCCGCCATGTTACTTCCGTATTTTGCCAGCCAGGCTGCGCAGCAACTCATCAACGAAAAGGCGCTGGTTGCCGAAGCGCGGCAAATGGGCTTGCGTGTCAGCGACGAGGAACTGCGCGACGAATTGCAGCACGGGCAGTTGGGCCAGATGCTGTTTCCAGACGGCAAGTTCGTCGGGCAGGAGCAGTACGAAGACTTTGTACAGCGCAACGACATGACGGTCCCTCAGTTTGAGTCGCTCGAGAAAGATTACATTCTCGTGCGCAAGCTGCGCGCCCTGGTCTCGAGCAGTGCGTTCGTGAGCGATGCCGAAGTCCGCAAGGAATTCGATCAGCGAAATACCAAGGTGAAATTCGAATACGCGGTGATTACGCAGGCCGACATCCTGAAGGGATTGCACCCCACGGATGAGGAACTAAAGGCTTTTTACGAGCGCAACAAAGCCACCTACAACAATTCGATTCCCGAGAAACGGAAAATTGAGTACGTCGTCGTCGATGGCTCGAAGGTCGGCGCCGCCGCAGCCGTCACCGAGCAAGACTTGCAGACTTATTACGACCAGCACCGCGACGAATATCGCGTACCCGAGCAGGTTAAGGTCAGCCACATTTTGATCAAGACGCCGCTTCCTGCGCCGGGAGGCAAGGAAGACGAAAAAGGCATCGCGGATGCCCGCTCCAAAGCCGATGATGTACTGAAGCAGGTGAAAGCCGGCGGAGATTTTGCCAAGCTTGCGGAAAAATATTCCGACGATCCGGGCAGCGCCAAGGCCGGCGGCGAACTCGGTTGGATCGGCCGCGGCCGCACAGTTCCTGAATTCGAGAAAGCCGCTTTTTCGCTCGGCAAAGGGCAGACCAGCGACTTGGTAAAGAGTAGCTACGGATTTCACATCATCCGTGTCGAAGACAAACAAGCAGCTGGCGTCAAGACTTTCGCCGACGTAAAGGGCGAGATCGAAGAGAAGGTCAGGCAGGAAAAGATCACGCATGCAACCGAAGCCGCCGCGAATGCGCTACTCAGCCAGGCGCGCAGCGATGGCTTTGACAAAGCAGCCGCTGCCAAGGGCGATACTCCCGTGACCACCGACTTCTTCAGCCGCACCGATAGCCTGCCGGGCCTCGCCGCGAATCCGCAATTTATGGATGCCGTGTTCAACGAACCCGACAAGGCTCCCGCGGATGTGGTGCAGGTTCCGCAAGGCTACGTGGTTTTCCAACTTGTCGCGATCAAGCCTCCAGCCACGCCCTCGTTCGAGGAAATTCGGTCGAAGGTGGAAAGCGAGTTCAAGAATGAGCGCGCCGCATTTCTCTTGCAGCAGAAGACGCAAGAACTTTCGGACCGCGCGAAAGCTGGACACGATCTGAAAAAAGCCGCCAAAGATCTTGGCGCCACCCTGAAGGAAAGCGACTTGGTTGCGCCCGACGGACAGGTTCCCGATATCGGTTCCATGTCGGGCGCGAGTGCGATCTTCTCGCTTAAACCAGGCGATATTAGCGCGCCGATCACTGCCGGTGGCAACGGAGTGGTCGCTCAACTCTTAGAGAAGCAGGCTCCTACGGATCAAGACTTTGCGCAAAAGAAAGATGGGATCCGGCAATCGCTGATTGAAGCGAAGCAAAATGATTTGTTCGGCCTGTTCGTGACGAATCTCCGCAAAGATATGGAAAATTCGCACAAGCTCAAGGTCAATGAAGAAGAGATGAAAAACTTGAGCCGGCAGAATTCACAAGAAGGTTCATAGCGTAACCGAAGTCTCAGTTTCCGGTTCTCGGTTCTCAGCCAGAGCGCGCGGACTAAGCAACTGAGAAAGCGTTCTTGAACTGAAAACTGAGATCTGAGAACTGATTTTGGATGTCTTTCCCGCGTGCCAGCGGAATTCTTCTACATCCGACCTCACTGCCGTCGCGCGGGGGGATCGGTGACTTTGGTCCGTCCGCTTATATTTTTGCCGATTTTCTCGCCTCCGCTCGTCAAGGCCTATGGCAAGTCTTGCCGCTGGGGCCGCTCGGTTACGGAAATTCTCCTTACTCTTCGACGTCCGCCTTCGCCGGAAATCCGCTGCTCATCAGCCTCGAGCGACTTGCCGACCGTGGCCTGATTGATCGGGCACGCGTCGACGCTTTGCCCGATGGCGCTGAACTCGTGGATTATCCGCGGGCATTTCGCCAAAAATTGCCGCTTCTGTTCGAAGCTGGACGCAATTTTCTGCACTCCGCCCCTCCCCATTCCCGTGCGCGTTACGAAAATTTCTGCCAGCAAAATCGCTGGTGGCTGGACGACTTCGTTCTGTTCGATGGCTTGCGTGCCCGCTTCAAATTAGAGAGCTGGAATCGCTGGCCTCGCGAACTGACGCATCGCGAAGCCGATGCGATGTCGAAGATCCAGCTAGAGATGAGCGAGGAACTCGACATTCGCCGTGCCGTGCAATTCTTTTTCTTCGAGCAATGGCGCGCTCTACGATCCTATTGTGCGCAACGTTCTATCCGCGTTGTCGGCGACATCGCGATCTTTGTGAACTTTGACAGCGCCGATGTCTGGACGCATCCCGAACTCTTTTACCTCGATTCTGAATTGAATCCTGAGGTCGTTGCCGGCGTGCCACCCGACTTTTTCAGCAAAGACGGCCAGCGCTGGGGCAATCCACTCTATCGCTGGGACTTAATGAAAGCGCGGGGATATTCATGGTGGGTCGACCGTATGCGCTGGGTCATGCAGAACTTCGACTACGTGCGGCTCGACCATTTTCGCGGGTACTCGCAGTTCTGGGAAATCCCGGCCAACGAACCGACAGCGATTCACGGTCATTGGGTCGATGGTCCAAAGGATGATTTGTTTGTGAAACTGCGGGAAGTTCTGGGCGGCCTGCCTTTTTTCGCCGAAGATCTCGGATACATTACGCCCGATGTGAACGCCCTTCGAGAACGCCTCAAAATCCCCGGCATGGCCGTTCTGCAATTCGGTTTTGGGGATGTCGGTGCTCACACTCATCTCCCCCACACTTTCACCACCGAGAAAGTGGTTTACACCGGCACCCATGACAACGACACTTTGCTGGGATGGTGGAAGTCGGCGGCAACGGAATTCGAACGCCAGCAAGTGGAATCCTACCTCGGCCCATGCCCCGATGATTTTAATTGGGCGATGATTCGCGCCGCCTTCACATCCGTCGCAAGCCTCAGTTTTGTTCCCTTGCAAGATGCGCTGGGTTTGGGCAGCGAAGCGCGTATGAACGTTCCCAGCCGCGAACAGGGTAATTGGCGCTGGCGGTTTAGCGGGGACTCGTTGCGTCCCGAACTGGCGAAAAAACTTGCGACTCTCACCGAAGTCTGCGACCGCCTACCGCAAGCGCTTCCCGGAGCATCGCAAGAAGATTGGGCGGCCTGACTTAGTGTATTCTCGGTGCGACGCAAGTTGAACAAATCCAAATTGCTAAAGTCGAGTGGAGCACGCAGCTGTGACCGAGCCCATCATCCGCGCCCATGCTGTAGAAAAGTACTATGTGCAGCCCGATGGGAATCGTATCGAAGTTATAGCGCCTGTTGACCTGGATGTAGAACCCGGCAAAATCATCACGCTGCTCGGTCCCTCCGGTTGCGGAAAGTCTACGCTGTTGCGCATTCTGACAGGACTAAGCCAGCCTTCATCCGGCCAAGTCCTGTGGCACGGGCAGCCCATCTCTTCGCAGAATGCGGGCGTCTCGATCGTCTTTCAGAGCTTTGCATTATTCCCCTGGCTCACTGTGCTCGACAATGTCGAAGCGCCTTTAGAGGCTCGCGGCGTCGGCGCTCTCGAGCGTCACAAACGCGCGTTGCGCATCCTGGATACCGTCGGCCTCGATGGTTTCGAAAGTGCCTACCCGAAAGAGCTTTCTGGTGGAATGAAGCAGCGCGTCGGTTTTGCGCGCGCCCTGGTCGTTGAACCGGAAGTCCTTTTCATGGACGAGCCTTTCTCCGCGCTCGACGTGCTTACCGCCGAAAACCTGCGCAATGAATTACTCGAACTCTGGCTCAGCAAGAAGATGCCGACCAGCGCAATTTTTATCGTCACGCACAATATCGAAGAAGCCGTGCTGCTGGCGGATCGTGTGATCGTGCTGGGAAGAAATCCGGCGCGGGTGCGCGCGGACTTTTCCATCGAACTGCCTCATCCTCGCGATCGCAAGTCCACCCGCTTTGTCGAATTGGTCGACTACATTTACAAGATCATGACCCAGCCCGATCTCGCGCTGGCTGTTCCCGGAGCTGCCGCGGCCACCGAGAAACCGGTTCGCCAGAAGTATCAGATGATTCCACACGCGAGGGTCGGCGGAGTGGCCGGCCTGCTCGAGTTGCTGCATGACCGCGGCGGCAAAGAGGACTTGTACCGCCTCTCTGAAGTCCTCATTATGGACGCGGAAGATTTGCTGCCGATCATCGAGGCTTCGGTGCTGCTCGGCTTTGCCACCTTGAACGAGGGCGACGTTGAAATTACTCCCGAGGGAGTCCGTTTTGCGGAAGCCGACATTCTGACGCGCAAGATACTTTTTCGGCAAGCCGCCCTAACCCATGTTGTGATTTTGCAGCAGATTGACAGCATCCTGCACGCGAAAACCGACAGGTCGATTTCGGAAGAATTTTTCTACGACATTCTTGACGAACACTTCAGCCAGGACGAAGTCGAGCGGCAATTCGAAACTGCGATGAACTGGGGACGCTACGCCGAGATTTTCGACTTCGATCGGGAATCCCACCGCTTAATTCTCGCTGAACCTGTAGGAGAGCCGCATCCGCCGACTACTCCGGTGCGGCCGTGACGCGTCCGCAACGGATCGGTTTCCGCCCTCTGGTACGCATCTGGTCGGTGCTGCCTCGCGCCAGTGTCGCGAGTTTGCCCGACGTCATCATGTTCTCGGGCGGCCTCGCGCTCTTTTATGCCATCGTCGAAGTAGGGCGCAATTGGCTCGGCCCGTTCACTCCCCATGTTGAGATCAGCCGCAAGCTCAGCGCGCTACCCGTTTATGCGGGATATTCTCTGCTTCGCATTGCCTTGGCTTACGTCTTGAGCCTGCTCTTTGCGGTCACCTACGGATATATCGCGGCATATCGCCCGGGCGCGGAACGCTTCATGATACCGCTGCTCGATGTTCTGCAGTCGATCCCCGTGCTAAGTTTTCTTCCCGGCGTGATGCTGGCCATGGCTGCTCTTTTTCCGGGTCGCCAACTCGGAGTAGAAATGGGCGCTGTGTTGCTCATCTTTACGGGACAAGTCTGGAACATGGCGTTCAGTTTCTACGCTTCTCTGAAGAGTATTCCGCGCGAAATGCGGGAAGCGGCGACGATCTACCGCTTCAACTGGTGGCAGCGCTTCATTCAGATTGAACTTCCGTTCGCCACCATCGGTTTAGTTTGGAATTCCATGATGTCCGTGGCCGGAGCATGGTTTTTTCTGATGGCCTGCGAGCAGTTTGGCGACTTCCGCTTGCCCGGCCTCGGATCCTATCTTCAATCCGCCGCCGACAACGGAGACACTCGCTCCATTCTTCTCGGCATCGTCACCATGGTCGCGGTAATTGTCCTGATCGATCAGTTTGTGTGGCGTCCGGTGATTGCGTGGGCTGAGAAATTCAAGATGGAGCAGGTCGAAAGCTCGAGCTCTCCGACGTCATGGGTGCTCGATTTTCTTGAGCGTTCGCGCGGAGTCGCACTCTTTCGCAAGCGCGCGATCCGTCCGCTTCGCGAACAAATGGTTCACTACTTTGCGCGCAAGCAAGAGGTTCGCGCAGAATCAACCAACGAGCCTGCGGCAGTCTTGTGGCTGTGGCGGCTGGTCGGAGCCGCGGTCTTGGGAGCGATTGGTTACGCAGTCGTTCGGGTCGTGCTGATCTTAACCGGATTGCATTCCGCCGAGTTTCACCAACTCGGTATGGGGCTGCTCGCAACTTTCTTGCGCGTGAATGTCACCCTTGCGCTGGGCGCGCTGTGGACGATTCCCGTCGGAGTCGCCATCGGCTTCAACCCCCGCTTGGCACGCATCGCACAACCCCTCGCGCAAATCGCCGCCTCGGTTCCGGCCACGGCTTTGTTCCCCGTTGTGTTGCTCGTCCTGATCCGATTGGGCGGAGGACTGGGCTTTGGTTCCATTATTCTTCTACTCCTCGGCACGCAGTGGTACATCCTGTTCAATGTCATTGCCGGAGCGATTGCCATTCCCACCGACTTGAAAGAAGCCGCCAGCGTTTTTGGTATACGGGGATGGGAGCGTTGGCGGAAATTGATTCTGCCGGGGATTTTCCCGTTTCTGGTAACCGGCATGGTGACAGCCTCGGGCGGAGCATGGAATGCCAGCATTGTCGCCGAGTATTTCCACTTCAAGGGTCAGACCTATTCGACGGTCGGAGTGGGCGCGATGATTTCCGCCGCCACCGATTCCAAGAATTTCGATTTGCTCCTTGCCAGTACGGTCGCGCTCGCCGCCGTGGTCGTCACCACCAATCGTTTAGTCTGGCGTCGTCTCTATCGCCTCGCCGAAACCCGCTACAAACTCGAATACTGACCACCCCGACAATCTGTCTGAACCGCGCCCGTAACACTGAGCACAACGTTACCCAGGACGTTACTAACGAGTGTCCTATTCACGAACCTTTAATGCTCTCTTCATGAACGCGCAAACTAGGCGAGTCAAGAATCGGCCATGCCTATTTTGCCGGGCGAAAGTGACAAGAAACCTGCCGTCCTGAGTGCGCCTCCCGTTCTGCCAAACCTCCCTGGTTTCGCAGGAAAATTCATTCCCATGGATCGGGCGCGTGAGCTCTATGAGCGCGTACGGCATGCTGCGCCGGGCTTTCGGCTCGAAGCTCTGCTTGCGGAGATGAAGGTCGAACTCGAAGTCCAGCCTGCGGACCTCGATCGCATTCCGGCAAAAGGCCCTCTAGTCGCTGTCGCCAACCATCCTTTCGGCGTCCTCGACGGTGCGGCTTTGGCTGTGCTTCTCTCCCGCGCACGTACGGACGTGAAGATACTCACTAACTCGATCCTCGAGGGTATTCCCGAGTTACATGAAAAATGTATTTTCGTAGATCCTTTCCAGACCCCATCGTCAGCCGAGAAAAATGTCAGGCCCTTGCGGCAGGCTATAGACTGGCTGCGCCAGGGAGGAGCGCTTGCAGTTTTCCCGGCGGGAGAAGTTTCGCAGTGGAATGTACGCGAGGGACAAGTCTCGGATCCCGCATGGAACTCAATGGCAGCCCGCCTGATCCGCAAGACCAGCGCCAGTGCATTGCCGGTCTTTTTTTGCGGACGCAACAGCGTTAACTTCCAATTGCTCGGTCTGATTAATCCTCGGCTGCGAACTCTGTTTCTTCTCCAGGAATTTTTGCAACAGCGCGAGAAAAATATACAGGTTCGAATCGGCAAGCCTATTCCCTGGAAACTGATTGCCAGCCTCGATGATGATGAAGAAGCGACGGAATACCTTCGCCTCCGAACCTACTTACTCGCCTATCGTGGCAAGAAGCCAATTTCGCTTCCAGGCAGGGTGCGCGCCGCTCTTCCGCGCAAGCAAGATCGCATCGCCGATTCCGTTCCCTCGCAATACGTGATTCGCGACATCGCGGCGTTGCCGCCCGATCGCCTCCTCCTTGAAAATCCTGAGTTTGCCGTCTATGCCGCGCGCGCGGCCGAACTTCCACACGCCCTCGATGAACTCGGGCGTCTTCGTGAGATTACTTTTCGCGCCGCCGGTGAAGGCACTGGACGCAGCACCGATCTCGATCATTTCGATCACTACTACTGGCACTTGCTGCTCTGGAACAAAGAGAAGCAGGAACTCGCGGGTGCTTATCGCGCCGGCAACACCAACGAAATCATTCGCGCTCACGGGGTTAAAGGTCTTTACACCAACACTGTCTTCCGCTACGACGAGCGACTGTTCATGAAGATCGGTTCTGCCCTGGAACTGGGCCGTTCTTTTGTGCGTCCCGAATATCAGCGTCAGTTCGCGCCGTTGCTTCTCTTGTGGAAAGGCATTGCGCGCTTTGTTGCCGCGCATCCCGAAACTCCTGTCTTATTCGGAGCCGTTAGCATCAGCAATGAATACAGCAGTCTTTCGCGCGAGATGATTGTCCGTTACTTTGAGCAGCGGCAGGATGGTCGCGAATTCGCCGACCTCATTCAGGCCCGCACACCCTTCCGAACCCACAAACTGCGCCGCTGGGATTGTGGCGCCTTGTGCAGCGTCTTGCGCGACCTTGACGAACTCGGCGAGCCGATTTCCGATGTGGAAGAAGATGGCAAAGGCCTGCCGATCTTGATCAAACAATATGCTAAAGTTGGCGGACGATTGGTCGGATTCAACCTCGACCGGAAATTTTCCGACGTCGTCGATGGCTTGGTAATTGTCGATCTGCGCCAGACCGATCCTCCGGTCCTCGAACGCTACATGGGAAAGGAAGGCTACGCTGGCTTCCGCCGTTTTCATGGACTCCCGGCCTTCGGCACGTCGCCTCTGCCTCCAGCCACGGATAGTGTTCGACTGTGAAATCTAAATCGAAATAACCTGCCGCAGACCCCTCTTTGCTAAATCTCCCCGCATGTTGAACAATGAAGAGTTGACTGGCCGCTGCATAACGAGCGAGCCAGACTAACGTAAGGAGCCTTCATGCCTGCAACTGGTGAATTAATCCGCTTAATGAATTACATCGACGACATCGCGACCACTCTGCGTCGCATCAGCGCCAGCATCCCCGCCATGACCACGGAGGAGGCGGCGCGGCTGGGCGAGTACATCCGCAAATCGGAGCCGAGCTACGAGAGCGTTGTACAGCGCCTCGAGAAGGCCGGCAAAGAGGGCAAGGAGAAAGAGTGACAGAGATCCGCACCGTTGCCGTGATCGGGGCCGGCATCATGGGGAGGGGCATCGCCCACGCTGCGGCCATCGGCGGCTACCGGACCATCCTCGAAGATCTTCTACCGAATGCCCTGCGCAAGGCGGAAACCGAGATCCGCGCCAATCTCGACAAGGCGGTCGAACTGGGCAAGGTGGACGCTTCCGAGGCGGATGCGGCTTATGCGCGCTTGGAATTTGCCGGTTCGGTTGACGAGGCCGCCCGCGAAGCCGATCTCGTCATCGAGGCCGTTCCCGAGGAGATGGAATACGATTCTCGCTTCCAATACCTCCTCTCTCAGTGTCACGGAAATCGCCAGCGTCACCTATCGTGCGAAGCAGTGCGTGGGAATGCATTTCTTTAATCCCGTCCACAAGATGAAGCTGCTGGAAGTAGTGCGCGCCCTTGAAACCGATGACGACACACTGGCCGCAGCCGTCAATGTCGGCAAGCGCATGAGGAAAGAGGTTGTAGTCATTAAAGAGTCGCCCGGCTTCATCACCAGCCGCATCAACGCCCTGATCGGCAACGAAGCCTTCTACATGTTAGAGGAGGGAATTGCCAGCGCGGAAGACATCGACAAAGCGCTCAAACTGGGACTGAATCATCCCATGGGACCATTCGAGCTTGTCGATCTCGTGGGTCTGGATACGCGTCTGCACATCCTCGAATACATGCATAAGACACTCGGCGAGAAGTTCAGGCCGAGTCCCCTCCTGGTACAGTACGTGCAAGCGGGAAGGCTGGGCCGCAAGTCGGGACGCGGAGTTTTTGAGTATCCCGAGCACCCGGATAAGATTTAGAAGGATTGAGAGAGCTGAAATCTAGTTCCTACACGAGTTTCGGTCGCCGGACGCGGATCGCACCGACGCGTGCCGCTAGCTCATCGTCCTATAGTTCGATTTAACGCTCGACGCGTCGGCCGCATATCTCGGAGCTTCAATTTCCTCAACTGCAGGCCGAATCTCTGCCCCGGGCTTGGCCGCTCGTTCCGCCCCGTTCCCATTCGAGCGTCCGGAGATCGTTTCCTCCGACCTGTTGTCCTCAACGCTGGTGTCACTAAGAATGGCTGCGATCCGCGCGTTTTTCTGCAACAGATAATCGAGCCCGGCCTCGGTCAAGCTATAGCGATTGATCGGACGCCCACGGGTCGTCCGCGCCAGACCCACTGCATCCACATAACCTTGTTGCGAGAGCTTCGCGACAAAACCATAAATCGTGTCCTCTTTGATACCGGTGATATGGTTCAGTTCAGAGACAGTAAACCGCCGCAAACGGATGGCGAGCCCTGAAAGCCGATAAGTCAGGCCGAAGTTCGGATGCTCTAGATTCATAACCCTAGCCCTTCTCCAAGGCACATCCTACCGCTATTTCCTTACCATGTAAAGAAAAAACTAAGCCATTATATATCATCTATTTACGCAACATCCGCCGGGCCCGATCCAGGCAATTCCCAAAACCTGGCCACGGTATCGCCAACTGGTCGACCATGCCGTCCGGACTACGCCGCAGCAGCTTGAGCACGCGGTCCATAACCGTGGCGTCCGCTTCTCCTCCCGCCCGCCTAACAATTTCGCTCGTCATCGCCCAGAACGCCGTTTCGGATTTCCGCCGCAGCCGCAACGCCAGTGTTTCAAAGTTTCGCATTTCCGCGCGGCTCGCCTGACCGTTGCGGTAAAAGTGTTGTTCCAGCAGGATGCGAAACCAGTCTGTGAGTTGCGTCTCGGCCTCTTTGCCCGGATCACCCTGATCGTCGTTGCGATGTTCCTCTTGCAACGTCTCCACCAGCAGAACCTCGCGCACTCCCTGAGAAAGATGCTGGTTGCGCGGCATCAGATGCGAGAAGTATTCGTGTTCCAGCACACGCGACAGAACCATCGCTCCGAATAAGCTGTGCTCAACCGGCTGCAGCGTCCAATGGATCTCCCACAGGAGCGGCGACGAAGATGCGCAAAACTGTTTGCCCGTCTCGTCATAGTCGATCACCAGCGGAGCGATGCCGAAAGCGATGTCTCCCAAATGCGGCACGATCTGTGCCGTGATCCAGCCCATCGCGCGCTGATTTGCCTCCCACAGAATCGTCGGTCCGATTCCCGCGTTGGCCGCAACCGCATCTTCCATGATTTTCTGGCCGGCGTCGTGAATCGCCTTGCTGCCCGTCTTTCCCAACAATCGGACAGTGCGGCTCGCCGCGAACTCGTTCCAGATATCGACCGCGTGCGTGATATCAGTAATGTGTTTGGCGCGCATCTCACGAAACAGGATGCCCGACAGAACTCCCAGCACATCGTCCCACGCAGGCGGCAACGCCTCCTGCCCGCGAAGCAAGTCCGGGAAATGAAGCTGCATCGCTCGCCCGATCAGTAGAAGCACATCGACGCACGCGTGCACTGCCGGTAGATCGGATTGAGGAGCAAAAGTGACGTCTTGCTGGATAGACACGACTTCTAATGCCGTTTGCCTCCGCGCTTTTTCTTCTTCTTCGTTGCCGCCGGAGACTCCTTCCTGGCCGGTTGAAACTTGGAGGGTAGCAGATTCATCTTACGCAGCCGAGGCGACAGGTACTTGTCGAAAAACAATTTTCCCCCGGCCGCCCCCACGCCTCCAACGGCAGATTTCGCCAGCAGTTTGCCTCCCGCCTCCGCCGCAGCTACGATCTTGGCCACCGTCGCGCTCTTTGCCGCCAGCACGAGCAACGCCGTGATTTCGCCGGCACCGAGAAATCCGCCTTCGAGGTCTGACTTCGCTTGCAGGTCGTAGCCATCTGCTAGCGCCTCTTCCGCCGCTTCGGTCGTCGCGACCGCCAGCAGCTTCTTAACCTTAGCGCTCGTCAGCGCCGCATCTTGCGGTGAAATCGCAAAACGGTACGCTTCTTGGGCAGGGGCTTTTCGAGAGGTCATCAGGAACTCCGATCAGGAACCGTTCAACGTATTTCTGGGAAGGGCGTGATTATAACAAATTTCAAGTAGTCGACTGGCGCGGGAGTTTACGCTCGCGTTTCTTGATCGCAGAAAAAGTTGATTGCACGAAAAAGGGACTGCAGGCTCCTCCCGCAGTCCCTCTCTCCTTCACTCAAAGCGTCTTACTGGTTGATATCCTGCTTCGATTCGAGCCGTTTCTCGAGGCCATCCAAATAGCTCTTCTGGTTGTCGGGAGCGACCGCCAACGACAGCTTCATTTCCTTCGCCGCGTCGTCGAACTTCCCCTGAGAGCTATAAACGCGTGCCAGCCCGGTATGCACGAACCACAAATCGGGATGCTTCTTCGCGTTTTCACGGAAGACGGCAAACGCCTCCTCATTACGCTTTTCCGCTTGTAACTGGCGGCCGTAGAGATGCACCTGCAGCGGAGTCGCCAGATCGAGCGCCTTCTTTTGTGCGACCGCGGCGTCGTCCTTGCGATTGAGCGCGGTCAGCACATGCGCCTTCGTCGTTTCGTTGTCGTAACGATCTTCATTTTCGATCGACTTATTGGCATAAGTCAGCGCTTCGTCGAGAGAGACCTTCTCGGTCAGCAGGTAGTTTGCCGCATCGTCCCAGCTTTGCCAGGTGTACTGCGAAAGATTCCGCAGTTGTTTCTTCAGGCTCGCATGCACCAGATCGTGTACGTCGACCGATACCTTGAACGGCACCGCGACCTTTTCCCATTCCAGTTCCACAACCGCCGAATCCGGCTTCAGTTCATCGAAGTCGTAAGTCAGCGCGTTGTGCAGGTCGGCGGCCTTGGGCTTTACGGTCACCCGCAGCGCGTCTTCCTTTTCGTCGTAGGTGAACGCGCCCCAGGAGGTGGAATTCTTCGAAAATATAACTGTCCACTCATCCGCGTTTGGAATCATGTGCAGCCCATACGTTCCCGCGTCGAGCGGCTTGCCTTCGATCGTCACCGGATCGCTGAAAGTGATCGTTGTGTTGATGTTCGCTCCCGCCCGCCACACCTTGCCGTAGGGAACGAGATCGCCCCACACTTTGCGATCATTCACCAGCGGACGGTGATAGTTAATCGTAATATCCGTGATGCCGATGCGTTGCGAGACCTGCGCCCGCTGGCTCTGCAAGGGCAGATCGAGGACAAGCGATTGTGCCGGGCTCATGCCCGACAAGGCTGCCAGCAGCAGGCAGAGTTGAAATCCGCGCAAAGTTGTACGGAACATGGTCAAAGACCTCCTCAGACCTCGATTGAAGATTGTTGCTGAAAATGAGCCACGAACCGTGGCCACCCCTAGTCCGCGTCTTAGACGTGCCTGCCATCCGATCGTGAGCAATCGAACCGCTGCGTTGCCTTCTGGGGGTCGAACGAAGACGATCCGCGAGAGACGAAAACGCAGGCTACCGGAATCCTGCTCCGAGCGTCTAATAAGGTGGGAAAACTGTTTCTTGGGAACCGTTTCGCTCCCCACGCCGTACTAGATACCAGAGGCCGCGTATAAACCTCGTCTGAGAGTCCAGGATTCAATCATGCGGATGCTCGTCGAAATCGTTCGCCAGTCGCTGGCGACCCTCTGGGCGCACAAGCTGCGCTCGTTTCTCACTATGTTCGGCATCGCATGGGGAGTGGGATCGCTGCTTCTCCTGGTTGGCTTGGGCGAAGGCTTTCGCAGCGGACAGGCTCGGCAACTGAAGAATCTCGGCCAAGACATTATGTTTACCTTCCCGG
>Ga0302281_10001900_pt1 | contig 15021 bp, 14 predicted proteins | sample III_Fen_E1_2_FD_198762 | JGI IMG/M metagenome (GOLD analysis project Ga0302281, IMG submission 198762) | Peat permafrost microbial communities from Stordalen Mire near Abisko, Sweden - III_Fen_E1_2 | ecosystem: Environmental > Terrestrial > Soil > Wetlands > Permafrost | place: Sweden: Abisko...
GCACATTCATTCGAGCAAATTGCGCCACCCTGGGTGCAATCGGAAACGACAATGATTTTTTCACGACATAAGTTTGCCGGAAGAAAATACTATGCCTGTGCGATTTCCGCACAGATTCAAAATGAAGTGCGTAGCGCAAATGTCGCCCGCCGCGACCAACGCGCGTTCCGCCACTGCTTCACGCGCGCTCGTCGCGGACGGAAATGGAAAAACGCAGTCGCGTTTGCTTCCGTCAGCGGCACGGCGGCGGTCGTTACGTTCCGGCTCCATTCCAGCCGTCTCTCCGCCTGCATTTCACTTTGCCGCCCGCCGAACCGCTGACCGAAGCAGCCGCCCGCAGTAAAGTTATGCAGTGCAAACTTTGCCGCTTTTAGGCTAAACGGGCTTGTTCAACGGCAATAAACTTCCGCAATGGGGACAGAGAATAGTCAGACCAATCCATTGAGCAGTAAAAGCTGCTTTTCCACCACAGTTGAGAATAAAGAACCTTAAAATATTCTACCGGTTCCGGCATTCCGTTTTTGAAACGCTTCCCAACTCGAGCAAAATCCAAAACACCGACGCCGTTGCCAGTGTGAACAATCCTCCATCAAACCAAAATGCCGCCAGCAACACCAAAGCTCCCGCACGACACGCCAACGTAGGATAGGTTTCCAGCCTGTCTATTTTCCGCCTTAATGACAGCCGAACATAAGTCACAAAGCAAAGCAAACCTGGCAAACCTAGTTCCGTTCCCAGCATTAAATAACTGTTCATGGTAATTGCCTCCGCGCCGCCTTCAGGAGGCGAATAATTTTTGTCGTATATCTCAACCGCCTTGTTCCAGCCAACGCCCAGCGGATAATCCCGCATCATTTGAACCGCTCCGCGCCACGCGGACACCCGGTGTTGCGCTGAAGGACGGCTTAAATCCAGACGCTTGAGATACCACTGGTCTGTGTCCGCCGTGGAATGCCAGAAGAGAAACACGACTGCCGCGACGACCAAAACTCCCGGCAAAACAAACCGCCATTTGAACTTTCCATGCGCCTTTGCCAGATACAACAGCCCAACCGCCGCCCCCACCCACGCGCCTCGGCTGTAACTGAAAAATAAACCAACTCCCATCATCCCCGCCGCAATAAAAAGAATAACCGATATTACCTTCTTCCTTCCAATGAGCAGCCCTATTGCGAGCGTTAACCCCACACCCATCAACATTCCGTAGATATTTGGGTTATCCCAAAGCCCCATCCAACGCGGCCCGTGATAAGCGCCCGTTGCATCCAAATGCCAGCACGACGCAAAAGCTAGCAGAACGACCAAACCAACCAAGAAATTTTCTATTGCCGATTTACGATTTACGATTTTGGAAAGATTCTCATTTTCCGTTTTTCGATTTCCGCTTTCCAAGAAAAACTTGACTCCTTTTCCCAGCGTCACGCCGAATAAGAGAGAAATGGCATCCACTCCTGGCCGAGATACCGCATAGCCAATGAAATACGCGGTTATTGCGACGAGCAGAAGGCAAATCAATGGCAAATCTTTTAAGTCAAACGTCAGAAATAGAAGAGTGCCGCACCAAATAGTAAGGCAAAGCAGCAGCGCCCATAGCATCTGAAACGTAAGCGTCACACCAAGCGCCACTTGACGGGAGTAAATTCAGAGGATTTGTAATCGTCAGAGCGGAATGGCTCTGGAGTTTATGCTGCGGGCTGTGGCTGCGCTGTGCGGCGAGATTTGGACCAGGCTTCGGGCGTGACTTCGTGGATTTGGCGGTTGGTCATGTTGGGCAGGCGAGTGAGCACGTCACGCAGGTAAGCAAAGGGATTAAGGCCGCGCCGCCGGCAGCATTCAATCAGGGTATAAACGATGGCACTGCGTTGGCCCGCATCCGCTTCCCCGATGAAGAGCCAGTTTTTCTTGCCGATGGCCGTGGGACGAATGGCGTTTTCCACCAGGTTATGCCGCGTTGGATATTATGCCGCGCGGCCGGTTAGAACTTCAATATTTCCCCGACGGTTGACAGATTCAAAGATTGCAGGCGCGGCATAGTTTGGGTGGTCTCTCTGCTTGGGCACATTATGCCCAGAAAGAGAGACCTCCAAATGAAAACCAAAAACAACGCCCCGAATCATCCTCCAATACATGATGTCATCGCATCCCAGGTAGATCCATTCCTCGCTGATCTGAAAAAGGCCGGCTACCCGGCCAATACACTATGCACTAAACGCGCCGCGCTGCGAAAGTTTACAACTTGGCGACGGCGTCGAAAGAATGCCGGCGCTGAACCCAACGATCCCGAGGTGAAGGCATTCATGGCTAAAGTCTGTAAACTGACAACAGCCCATCGTTCCCTCGCCTCCACGGCCTTGTTTGGTTTTTTGGAACACCTGCGGCGTCACGGTGTGATTCGAACCCCTTGCCCGACGGTTCCTGATACGGTCAGTTGGCGGCTGGAGCAAAACTATGCTGATTTCCTCCGCAATGAGAAAGGCTTGGCCGACCTTTCACTGCGGGTCTATTTGCCTGTGGCGGCCAACCTGCTCAAATATTTAGAGAGCAAGCATGGCACGCCTGCCTTTCGTCGATTGGATGCCACGATCGTCCGGAGCTTTCTGTTCGAGCGCGCGCAAGATCGGTCCAGTGAGTATGTGCGATTGCTGGCCATCAGCCTGCGCTCTTTTCTGCGCTTCCTCCATGTGCGCGGCGAGATTGGCGGCGATCTGACCGTGGCGATTCCAAGCGTGCGAAAATGGAGTCAAACGAGGGTGCCCAAAAAACTCACGCCGGCGGAAGTGGACCGAGTGCTCGCGGTGCCAGATCGGAACACAGCCACGGGACGCCGCGATTATGCCATCCTATTGCTGCTGGCCAAACTTGGACTTCGAGCCGGTGAAGTCATCGCGCTTCAATTAAATGATCTCCGTTGGCGAACCGGTGAGATCCTGATCCGAGGCAAGGGGGCCCGTCGGGATCTGCTACCACTGCCGCATGAAATCGGCACTGCCATTGCGCGTTATCTGCGTCTGGATCGTGGTCTTCGGTCAACGCCACGAGTGTTCTTGCGCACGAATGCCCCGCGCGTGCCGCTCACCGGACCTGCGAGCATCGGCCATATTGTGCGGCGTTGTTTGTTGTGTGCCGGGATTGAACGTCCCAAACATATCGCCGCTCATCTGTTCCGGCATACGTTGGCCAGTCGAATGCTCCAACAAGGGGCCAAGCTTCCAGACATTGCGGAAGTTCTTCGCCATCGCTCGTATAGCAGCACAGAGATTTATGCCAAGATCGATCTCAGTTCGCTCAACGAAGTCATTCGCCCTTGGCCGGTGTTGGGAGGTATCCGATGAAAGCTTTACACCACCATCTGGCCCAATACATAGCTGCACGGCGGGCGCTGGGCACACGCCTGAAGGAACCCGCTCAAACGTTGCTTCAATTTATCAAGTTCCTGACGCGCAAACATTCGGCTTATATCACAACTCCGCTGGCCTTAGAGTGGTCGCAGCAATCCAAAAATGTGCAGCGCGCCACCTGGGCGCGAAAACTTTCCATGGTGCGTCAGTTTGCCCGGTGGGTCCATGCCATCGAACCTCGGCACCAAATCCCACCGCCGAGATTATTGAATGTCCGACACCGCCGCAATGCACCCCACATCTACAGCGACGAGCAAATCGTCAACCTAATGGTTGCCGCGTCAAAGCTACGTTCCACCAAAGGCATGAAAGCATCGAGTCTGGAGGTCATCATTGGTTTGCTGGCGGCGACCGGCTTGCGTCCGGGCGAGGCTTTCGCTCTCCAAAGAAAAGATGTGGATCTGCAAGCAGGCATGTTGAACATTCGGGAATCGAAGTTCGGCAAATCCCGACAAGTTCCGATCCATCCCTCAACCGTCGTGGCGTTGAAGCGTTACGCCTCGCAGCGCGACGTAATTTTTTGTAGTCCCGACAGCTCACACTTCTTTCTCTCTGAACAGGGCACCGCCTTGATTGCGGGCGCCGTCCGCAGTTGGTTTTGCAAAATCTCAAGGAGTTGCGGTGTGCGGGAAAAAATCCCCGGCCACCGATACGGACGAGGTCCGCGGCTCCAAGACTTGCGACACACTTTCGCCACCAAGCGCTTGGTGGAATGGTATCGCGCCGGAGAGAATGTTGCGAGTCAGCTGCCGAAGTTGGCTAGCTATTTGGGACACTCGTCGGTGGGCTGCACCTATTGGTATATCCAAGCCGTTCCCGAACTGTTGGCACTGGCAACCGAGTTCCAGTTCACCTCAAGACGCGGAGGTCGCTCATGAAAACACCAAATTTTGCCGGCCATTTACAGCGGTTCTTTACCGACCGGCTGTTGGGGCAATTGGGTGCCAGCCCGCACACCGTGTCCAGTTATAGAGACACGTTCCGCCTGTTGCTGAAATTTACCTCCAAAATCTGTCGGCGTCCGGCCAGCGCGCTGAACGTTGAGGATCTGGATGTCAAACTGGTGGGTTCATTCCTCAAGCATCTTGAGCAGGAACGCCGGAATAGTGTTCGTAGTCGCAACAATCGTCTGAGCGCAATCCATGCTTTCTTCGCGCAGGTATGCCTCAATGATCCCGCCTTGGCGCGACACTGCCAGCAGGTGTTGGCAATACCCTTCAAACGATATGAACGCGGCCCCGTCGAGTTCCTAACGAGCGAGGAAACCGCCGCGTTATTGAAGGCACCAGATCTCACGACGTGGTTGGGCCGCCGCGACCAGGTTTTACTTCAGCTCGCGGTTCAGACGGGACTGAGGAACTCGGAGCTGACGCAAATGCAACGACAACACGTTCAGTTGGGCACTGGAGCGCATGTGCGTTGTCTCGGAAAAGGGCGCAAAGCACGCTGCACTCCCTTGCGAGCCGACGTGGCTGCGCACCTGTCCGGGTGGTTGGCGGAACAGTGTCAGGATCCGAACACGCCAGTCTTTCCAACCGCAATGGGCAAGCCGATGAGTTCAGACGCGCTTCAGCGATTGGTGTCTCGCCACGTCAAAACTGCCGCAAAAGTGTGTCCCTCCCTAGCGGGAAAAAAGGTGACTCCTCACACGCTGCGGCATACGACCGCCATGGATCTGCTACGCCGTGGCGTGGATATTACCGTGATCGCCCTGTGGTTGGGGCACGAGTCCATCGAGACAACGCAAATGTATCTCCATGCCGACATGGCGATAAAAGAGAAGGCCCTGGCCCGCGCCAACAAGTCCAACTTGCCTCCCAAGCGCTATCGTCCAACTGACCATCTACTCGCCTTCTTGGAAAGCCTGTGATTATGCCGAACACATTTGCTCCCAAAGGCCGGAAGCCGCCATGAAATGCGATTACAGATCGGCCGCGCGGCATAATATCCAACGCGGCATAACCTAGTTAATGCCGCGAGCGGCATTAACTAGGTTGTTGTCGATTTCTACCCGGCCATCTGCCAGATAAATTTCCAACGTGCGCCATTGGCCCAGCGCATAGTCAATGGCGATGCCGAGGGGACTTTGAGGCAGCTGCCGTCCGCTGGCTTTGAGTTTGATTAAGGCGCGTTCGATGCGTTTGATAACAGGCCGGCTTTCACTGGCCCGCGCCGCTGCGCGCATTGAGGGGCCGGCACGGTGTTCGCGTAAGCGAGCCTCGATGCGGTAGAGCTGTTGGATTTGGTTCAGCAACCAGCCCGCCAGCCGCGGCGAGCTTTCCCGGGCCTCGTAAAACTTGCGCCGCACATGCGCCCAGCAACCGGCCAAGGTAATCGCCTGGCCGCGTCCGTTGGCGAAGGCGCGATACGCCGCGTAACCATCGCACTGAATGGTGCCAGTAAACGTGGCCGGGATGACGTTGTCCAAGCAAGCGGTTGCCCGGCTGGTTTCCCAATGGAAAAACACGTCGGCTTGCGGACGGCTGCCCGTCCACAGATAACCTTGCCGGGTCTTGCCGTTACCCGGCTCCAGATAATCAATCGGCGTTTCATCCACCTGCACATAGCCACCGGCCATGACTCCCGTGCGGATCTGCTCGTAAATGGGCTTGAGCCAATCCGCGGCCAACTCCACCCACCGCGCCAGCGTCTGCCGGGGTAATTGCACTTGGTGCCGTTGCGCGTAAATCTGCTCCTGCCGATACAGCGGCAGATGGTCACAGTATTTGGCCACCAAGATGTGCGCCAGCAAACCGGGCGCGGGCAAACTGCGATCCAACAACCGTTCCGGCAAAGGCGCGATCACCGGCACCGCGTCCACTTCCGTGCGATGAACATACTTTTTACGGATGATCCGGCGGCGCAAAAAGCGGGCCGGCTCAAAGTCCAGTTGTTCACTGACCTCCTGACCGATGCAGCGCCATTGTTCGGGTTGCTGCTTCACCGGTTCGGGTTCGATTACTTCCTCGACCACTGGCAGGTGTTCGGGCAAACGCGGGGCGCGAGGTTTACGCGACTGAACTTTAACCGCCTGCTTGGCCGCGACAGGCACCGGCTCGGTGGGCGTGACACTGGCTGCCAGCTGCAAGAGCAACTCCAGTTGTTTGCGATCAACCTGTTCACTACTGGAGCCGAAGACGCGGCGCACTAACGCATCAATCTTCTGCCGCAACAGGGAGTTCTCTTGACGAGATAGTTCCAGTGCCGCTTGCAACGTGCCGACGAGTTCACGCAACTCGGAAAGTTCGACGGGCAGCGTGGCGGTGTTCATCGTTGCGCTTTCTGACGACGATCAGGCAACGCAGGTTAACACTTTTTTGAAATTATTTTTCAGTCCTCGCGCTCATACCACGGACGCATTTTTGCGCCGCGCAAATCCACGCCATCGGTCAACAGCGCCAGTGCCTGCGGCGTCAGTTTCAACTTGGTCGTTTCGGGTGCCAAATGTTTTGGCCAGGCAAAGGTTCCTTGCTCCAGCCGCTTGGTTAGCACCCAAATCCCCGTGCCGTCCCAGCAGATGATTTTGATCCGCGTGTGCCGCCGGTTGCTGAACACGAATAATGCGCCCTGTTTCAAATCTTCACCCAAGCGCTCCGCCACCAGCGCATGCAGCCCGTTGAAGCCTTTGCGCATGTCACAAGCCTCCACCGCCACAAATACCTTCAAGCTGCCGGAAAAACTTAGCATGGCTTGGCCAAGGCTCGCAGGAACGCCACCGCCAGCTCAACTTGTCCGACCTCATTAATCTCGAGGTGCCCATGGCCAGTCAACCGCACAACCAACGGTGTGCCAGCCGCAGCAACCTGGGGCGCTTCAACGACCGCTTCCAATAACCGTAGTCGGGGCGGTCGCCCGGAGCGTTTGGAACCACGACCGCGTTGCACCCAGTTGGCCAGCGTTGAATACTTTATTCCAGTCCGCTGCGCAAACCGGGGAAGCGACTCACCGCTGCGGGCCAATGCCGCAAGAATGTCCCGCCGTTGTGCCTTCGACACCCGCAGCCGTCCTTTGGTGTCAGCGATCACCGGCAACTTCGGCATCACCGCCGCAGGTTCCACAGAAGAATTATCAGAGCCACTCGTAGTTATCATAGCTCTCACAACTACAATAACCGTCAGAGTTTAACCAGAGGTGCTACGGGTGACGCTTACTCTGAAACAGCACTATTTCAAACTCGCTAAAAATGCCGCTTTGATAATGCAACATAAATTCAAATAGGAACAGAGACACAATCGCTAACAGTAGCACGACTTTGATGTCGTTGCGCCAGTTTATCAGGCAGGTCTGGCCGCAGACTGTTTGTGTGAAGTCATTTCTTTTTCAGAAACTCCAACAACATAATCAGAAGCTCGAAGATTCGCAAAATGTTCTAAAAATAATTTACGGTATCCGCACATTGTATCCAACTTATCGCGGCTTAAAGCACCATTGGAATTCGGATCAAGTCCGCCACAAATATGTCGCCAACAACATTCACGACAATAAGGAACATTTTCCCATTTCCATACTTCACTTGCGCACTGCAAAAACCGATTCCGCAATCCGTCCAACGGAGTTGCCGCTATTTCAGAAATGCTGCTCCAATGACGATTCAACGCGGGAGATTGACGAAAAATGCCGATATGCCCTTTTTCGTCCAAAATGAAATTTATTGCGGCTGGGATATTTAGCCGAGGAATCCAACCGCCTTCTTTGACAAGCAACGCCAATATGTTAAGTGGATAGAAAACATCGTCATAATAAGGGTATTGTTTGTAAGTTCGCATGAGTAGTTGGCAATATGCCAGCGCGTCTGGAAGGTTCGGAAAACCCGACTCGAATCGGTGATAAGGATTTTTGGAAACGAGAGGCAGCGAAAATCCCGCAGAGAAATTTGCAATAAGCAGATTTTGAATTGTCGTCTCAAATCCTTGGATGTTATTCTCATGCACATACCATTCAACTGGAACACGGAAACCAAACTCTGAAAGACTACGGAGCACGCCAACATTGATGGCCGGAATTTGATCTGTGGGACAATCTTGAATCCATCCTGAAGCATATTTGAGGCGAACGCCCAGATTAAACAATGTTTCCATTTCAACTTCACGGTATTCACCGAAAGGCGCACTCAACTGTATCCCTACCTCTTTACCAAGCTTGAAATCCTCACGAAGTGACTTTGCCAGCGACAGAATCGGCATATAATCGAAAACGGATTGATTGGAGCGAATTATGATTCGCGCACTTACATTCGTTTCGAGAAACTTGACCAATGCAGCCAAAGCGTGGGCAGTGCCTTCCAGCCCAACCGCTTCATGGACTAAATGAATAGAAAGTTTGATGGAGGATTGCCGACTTGAATTTGAATCACAAGAATTCGATAAAAACGATTCGACTTCGCTGATAACTTGTTCTTCATAGGCAGAATCGTTAAGAGCAACCTCACAGACCGCGCGCGCAGTTTTTTCCAAAACTCGCAAAGCTCCTTGCTCGGCATTGGATAAAAAAATTGGATCCAATCGCTGCAACCGAGATTTGAAGCTTTCGCAATTCATATGGCTGCGCAAAGTTAAGCAGTCATTTCCCGATTGTAGTATTGCTTAAAGAATAATGGGTTTCCCTCTTTATGCAGAACGTCATGCACCCGCTGGCCAACTCGCGCCCAAACTCGCGTATGTTCGCAAGCGTTCGGATGACGCTTATACACTTTGCCGGTTTCCTCGAGATTTTCCGCTGGACATCCGCCGCCACAAAATTTATTTGCGACGCAGTGCTCGCAATCCTGTTCCAACAGGTCGGTCTGACAGCGAACGTCCAGTTCGGCTCTCGCCATTTGATTAAAATGCTCATAAATATTTCCGATTCGCCACACACGTTCGGATGCTTTGTTCCAGCGGTGGCAAGGCCACATATCCCCATGAATATCTATCAGCAGCATACCGCGTCCCGCTCCACAAGCATGTTGCGGACGCTGATTTCGGACAATTCCACGGATGGCTTCGTCAATCCCTTTTACATTGACGAAAATGCCTTTGCGAAATTCTTCAATCACAATGTCGCCAATTTCTGAAAACTGCTGCTCATATACTGCGTTGGATTCTTTGTTCCAAAAACTTGGACCACCGGGCACGAAAGCGATATTGGTGTAACCCAAAGACCGGAAATAGCGATAGCTTTCCACAAGCGAACCCGCCGACTCCGGCACGACGGTGCTTCTGGCAGTGGTATTTGGGCGATTGGAAAGAATTTTTGGAACAGCTTTTTCCACAAGACGCGCCGAGCCTTGGCCAGAAACCATCGGACGGTTCCGGTCTTGAATATCCGGCGTTCCATCAATGGATGTGTGGAATCCCATTCCCCACTTTTTAAAAAATTCGACCACCTTATCAGTTACGAGAGTTCCATTGGTTGTCGTTCCGAAATGCATTGTTTTACCCATCTGCCATGCGCGCCGCTTGCCAAATGGAACTATTCGCTGGATTAATTTGAAACGAATTAAGGGTTCTCCGCCCATGAAGTTGACATGGACTTCCTTGGCGGAACCAGAGGCATGAAGAAGCCAGACAAGCGCATCAAAAGCAACTTGCTCTTCCATGTGCTCATTCCACTTCTCCTTAAAGCAGTAGGTGCAGCGAAGATTACAAGCGACCGTCAAGTCGAGATCAATGAGTGTTACCAAGGTTCCGGTATCCGGGGTAGTTCCAAGATTTAATCGGCGCTGATCAAATGCAACATCAGTGTGAATTTCCTCCAGGTTTAAAGCTGGCTGGATACAAAGCGATTTTAGTCCATTCGAACCGCACGCACCTCCAGAAGTTTTATATCCACTTGAAGAACACCCACCCCCAACCCCAAGCGTGGGATTTAATTTCAAGATAGAAAGAGGTCGAGTTGCTTCGTTACCTACTATATTGTTCATGCGGTTTCCTTCTGCGCATAACGAGAAGGATAATAAACAGGAACGTGATTGCGACCATGACTCCTAAAACGATACCCCTCATTAACTCAAAATGTTCTGGGCTGCGGATGGCTTCAGCAGCCTTGATAGACGACAGCAAAGGTGGCGAATAGTAATATTTCCAGCCATCTTGATCTGAATTCACGGTCGGCAGGCTCTTGGCAAAAAATAACTCGTCAGATGTGACTGAATTCCAAGAGGAATGTGCCACGTCAACAGTCATTGAGAACCCCGTTACTTCTCGTCCTTTAGCAGCGCCTGTCGGCATAATCGAAGTCAGGATTGCCTTCGCCGGAATCCAAGTCCCATCATTGCCCTGAATGTATTTTTCCACCTGCATTCGATAAAGCAGGCTAACTTGTCCGTCTTTAACTTCATGATACCATTCGACCTTACTTGGCAAATATCCATACTTTGGATCCGGCCACATTCGAATGAAACCAGTCGAAAGAGAACTGCCAATTTGAAAACCTGCTGGCACTGAATTCGAAGAGTCTGACTCAAGAGGAGTAACGTTGAAATGTTTATCACTTAACAAATCGCTTAAAAAGAAATTCCCAGACGGCGGATTCAAATAATCGTAATAAGTCAAACCAGGCAAAACGAATGTCAGTGCCTTTGCCAATGGGCGTCCATTGGTAGTTGCTGTGTTCCAATCAATGATCCCAATAGTGTGTGTCTCATTGTTTCCGACGCCTCGCTCGATGCGCCGCCCCAAGCCAACAGCAAGCACATCCCGGTTAGTATCGGTAGCTGCTACGACAGGAGCATCAGGCTTTGCCAAATTATTACAATTGGGATAGGACAAATGTTCTATAGTAAATGTCACGTCATACGACTTGATGCTGTTAATCGCCGCCACGCAACGGTCAATTTCATTAGTTGTGCCTGCAAAGGCTGGCATCGCTAAAAAAAAGCATCCCAAAAAAATGAATTTGTATTGGTTTCTCATATAAAATGGTTGTTAAAGTATGCCAATGTCGAATGTGCATGATGCATTACCGCTTGTGCATCCGAAATTAAGACTGCCGCACTTGTTGTCACTTGAACATGTATCATTCACGTTGCAAGTATTGGTTGTGCAAGTATCTTGCGCGCATTGGTTGGAATCACATGTATTCATTATGCAAAAATCCTTCGCATCACATTGATTAGTGCCACAAGAATTTCCCGCCGAACAAGCATCGCCACTACCGCAATTAGCATAATTCGCAGTGATACATTCATTGGTTGCATTACACTGATTTTGAGAATAACACTTATTTGTGTTACATTCATTTCCGCTTGAGCAAGTATTCGGGTTGCAAGTATTTCCAGGACTGCACAAATTTGTGCTACATGTGTTTTCACCACTACATCCATGCGTGTTTGTTCCGCACCCTTCATCAGCTTTTAACTTCTGAATGGAACCTAAAACGACGGCCCCAGCTACTACTGCCAAATTGCGAACGAACCACCGTCTGGACATCGCTGACTGGCGCACATGTCGTTCTTGTGCATCGGCGGCTTTCAATTCTTCGCCGAGAGCCTTTAATTGATCGTTTAATTTGTCCATAGGTTTATTTTGGCTTTAATTTTCATCCCGAAATGGTTGGCACTGACCGGCTCGCTCCATTCGCGAGTAAAAATGATCCCTTGAATGCCTATTTTCATACATCATTTTTATAATTTTCGAGAAAGAGAGTCTCACCATTTGTTGGCAAATATGACACATTTTTTGCCGCTCGTCTGCTGAATGTTCACTACTCTCGATCTGTCTTTTCTGATTGTCGGTTTTATATTCCAATTCCTCTGGACTGCGCTTGACGAAGATTTTGTCTTTGCAACCGTTCACGTTTCTCAAGAATTTCCACTTCAACATTTTGAGCAACCGGCAACAGCTTCACACTCATTTTTGGCTCATCGGTTGATTCAGCAATTTCCTTGCTGACCAAGTCCAACGCCGAAGGCCGGTGAGACGATTTGCGGACGGCCTCAAGCAACTGGTGTTTGTCATCCGTGTAAATTGTCAGGGCTTCCTTGAACCGGCTGGCCGAGACATAAAATTGCTCGCGGTCGGCGGCGCGGAACGACTCGGAACTTTCAGCCAAGAACACGCAGTCCACGCCCTTGCTCTGCGAACTGTAGGACGTGAGGCAGTAGCCATGCGTCAGGTTGCCGTAATCCTTTGGAACCACCCACCCGTTGGCCAGTTTGATGTCCCCGTCCTTGGTGAAGCCCTTCACCTGTTTCAAATCGCCGTTATTAAGCCGCTGCTTTTCCTTGGTGAAACCGTTCTGCGTGATCCGAAGCCAGTCACCGGCAGCCAGGGCGATTTTGCGGGACTCATAAACTTGGAACCGCGCCGTCATGCCCAGCGGGAGCGATGCCGTTGCGCCATTCTGCCGCTCCACCATGACGCCGCTGGCATCGTGTGTTTTTACCGCAACCTGTTCCCCACGCCGGAAACCGGCGACGTTTTGATGGAACTGGACGATTTGCCCGGCCTGATAATTTCTCACGTCACCGCGTTGTGCTTCCGTCCATTGCAGGTTTTTGAGTTGAACCAATTCGCGCTCATCCGTGCCGAGCTTTTTGGCGGCTTTGAGTTTCGCCCGGATTTCCCGCGTCACCCGCTCGCCTTCCGCGTGCGTCGGCGAAATGACCAAGGCCGACTTGCCTTCGCTTACGGCCGCAGCGTAGTCCGTTGCCAACGCCTCATGCCGCTTGTCGGCGTCCATTTCCCGCAACATTCCGAACTTGTCCAATCGCTTGAAAGCACTTTCGAGATTGCCGCCCTGCAAATCGGCGACCACGGCTTTATGCGCGTCAGCCTTTTGCCGCCAGATTTGCGTCAGTTCGGCAGCGGGCAGGCTGGCGTGTTTTTCCAAGAGGCGAAGTGCGTCGCCCCGTTCGACGGCGCGATGCTGCGCGGTGTCACCGGAAAGAATGATGCGGCAGTTTTCCTTTTCGGCGAGATCGGCCACGCGCGCCAGCGTGCGGACGCTCAAAAGCCCGGCCTCATCAATCCAAAGCACCTGCCCGCGAACCTGCGCTTGCAGCTTTGGATTTTGTAGCAATGCCTCGACTGTCTCGGCATTGGCAAACCCGGCATCCGACCGCAGCACCCCGCGCGATGCTTCCGCCGACGGTGCGAAAGTAAAAACTTTCAGGCCGGTGGATTCAATCGCAGCCACGGCCTCGCGCATCATCGTTGTCTTGCCCGTGCCAGCCCCGCCACGAATGGCCGTCACTCGCTCCGTGCTGTGCAGGACGTGCCGGACGGCGTTACGCTGCTCATTGGAAAGCTTTTGGTTTTGGAACTGGTATTTGCCCGACCCGAACGGCTTGAACTTGCCTTTTCCATCCGCGACGAAATCAATCAGCCGTTTTTCTTCCGCCAACACGTCTTTTGTCGTGAGCCATTGCCGACCGTCCACGGTTTCGTTAATCAGCTCATCGCGCAAAAGCTGGCGTTTGGTTTTGGCCACGTCCACATCGCCCAAGCCGAAGCGCAGCGCGTGCCGGAGCAGTTCCTTGTCGGTGACGATGGAGGCGCGTTCGTAACAGTGCTGCATGGCAAAATCCATCGCCTTCATTTCCGAAATCTTTGGCGCGGCAGACACTTCGTTGCGGAGGTTGTTCTGGATGCTCGCCCGTTCCTCTGCCGAAACCCGCGCGTTCCATCGTTCTCTTAATCCCGGCTTGGTAAGCTGCTTTTGCTTTCGTTCGCGTGTCAGTGCCGCCAGTCCGTCTTTTCCTTTGGCCGACGTGATGCCCAATTCCTTCGCCTTTTGTTCGACCTGCTCCGTGCGCTTGGAAAACTCATCCAGCACCCGCTGCGGCACCCCGGCCAGTTCCCACCCTTTGGCCGTGCGTTCGATGTGATAGCCCAATTCTGCCAGTTGCTTGGAAAACCGGGCATGGAACGCCGCTTCAAAATACGGCGCATCGGCTTTCAAATCCCGAAACTGCCCGGCCTTCCATTTCTTTTCCTCATCATCCCAGGTCGTGTTGAAAGTGTAGCAATGGGCGTGCAAATGCGGATCAGGAATGCCGTTGACTGGTCTCGCGGTGAAATGGACGAACTCCGCCCAAATCATGTTGCCGGTTGTCCGATTCTCATTGGCTCCCTGTTTCCGCACCCGTGTTTTGATTTCGGATTCAATTTCCCGCATCGTCTGGTTCACCGACATTTTGAACGCGCCTAAAATCCGTTCATCCTGTGTGAACTCATAAGCGACCGATACGGACTTTGGACAATGGAAATTAAAATCGTAGCCAACTGTCCGATTGCTTTTATTCCGTTGCGTCAACCGTTCATTTGTCCCCGGCTTTTCGTTATCGCACAGGGATTCAAAAGCAGCCGTTGTTACCGCCCCTGAAAGTCCCAAGCGTTCAGCGGCAATCCCATTCCAATCGCCGCTGACTTCCTGCCCTTCACTGTAATAATCTTCACGCTTCAAAGATTCAGTGAAGTATTCTTTGGCATTCCGGCTGGCTATGACTCTTAACATAGAGGCCACTTTAACCGGATTTTTCGTCTCGTCATCCCCTTGAAAGCACTATTTGCACTTACTCCGAACGTATCCGCCCACTACTCGGTAACGGTATCCAATTTAATCACCGTATCGTAATGACAACGATACACACAGCTATGAACACCGTATTAAAAGCCAATAATTCCGTCAGACATCTTCCCTT
>Ga0302281_10001904_pt1 | contig 15002 bp, 19 predicted proteins | sample III_Fen_E1_2_FD_198762 | JGI IMG/M metagenome (GOLD analysis project Ga0302281, IMG submission 198762) | Peat permafrost microbial communities from Stordalen Mire near Abisko, Sweden - III_Fen_E1_2 | ecosystem: Environmental > Terrestrial > Soil > Wetlands > Permafrost | place: Sweden: Abisko...
GTCCAATCCATTCTTTTGCGTCGTAAGAACAAGGTTCTTCTCCCGGCAGGGACGAAGACTGCTCACAAGTTCACTTTGAATGTCCCGGCAGTATCGACGTTCAACTTGAACCTTCAGTCATTGGGCTACACCCTCTCCCCCACGCTCTTCCGTGCGTTGACGAACTTGAACGGCGTAACCGCGTTCAAGATTTTTGATGACATCCTCGCTGTTCTCAAGGAGCAGAAGGGCGTCCGCAACTACACGCCCATGTACCCGAATTTCCCTCAGCAGGTCATCGAGGCCGACGCGGCGGAGTTGTACTTCAACGCCATCATCCACTACTTCTCGTTCCGACTGGTAGACGCGACCGGCGACCCGGACATGATTTGGTTGCCGAAGTACGCGAAGGATAAGCGTGCCCCGCTCGATGAGCGTGTGAACCTGCGTGTCATTGAAGTTGCCACGGCAAATGAGGCAGACGAGATTGCCAACAACCTCGCCAAGTCGAACACGTCTCTGTCGGCATCCGACAAGGAAGACCTGAAGGCTCTCATCACGGCTGGCTACGGCAACGTGGAAGAGTCCCTTGCTCTCATCAGCAACAAGGAGAACCTCGCTTTCGTGGGTTCCTTGCTGGTCAACGGTGTCATCGACCTCACTCCGTACTTCAAGACGGCCACGGACGTACTTCGTCTCGCTACGGCGATGAGCGGCGGTGACGTGTCTCTTACGGACAAGTCCAAGTTCAAGGCGTTCAAGCGTTCGGAGCGTCGTTACATTCTCGGCTTGCTGGAGCCCATCAAGAACAAGGCAGAGGACATGGCCCGTTGGCCGTCCCGCTGGATTCGTCTCGGTGAGCGTCTGCATCCGGGCGAGTTCCAGAAGAAGTTCCCTACCTCGTTCTATGCGTTCAAGGACTTGCGTAACAACAAGACCATTGAGACCTACCGTTCGCAGGTAGAAGCGTCCGTGCGTGCTGGCGAGACCATCAAGAGCATCACGTTGCTTCAGCAGCGTCCGGGTGAGTTCGCTCGTCGTCTCGACCACGTGCTCCGCAATGCGGCGGCTCGTACTCAGACTCGTGTCGCGGAGTCTTTCTTGGATGTAGCATCGGATGTTTCTACGCCGGTACTGTTGCAGGTCATGACGCACTTCTCGAATCGTGCGGAGGGTTATGTTCTGCGTGTGGTATTCCCGAAGGGCAACGTGGCTCATTGCACGGCTCTGGAGAACGACCTGCCGACGCTGCGTCCCAGCATCTGCTTGCTCGTGGTCGATGGCATCAAGCGTGTTCTCGCTGAGCGGTTCTCCGCTCTGCCGAAGCTGGGCAAGGTCTACATTGACCCGGCTCTGAGGGAGTGCCTCGTGCCCTTCTCACAGCGTTCGGCAAGCAAGTCCCTGCGTACTCTCGTGCGTGGCTCGAAGCTGGCCTTCGGCAATGACAAGGACACCCTCCGCTTCTTCATCTGGTGGCATGACATGAAGGAGGACAAGGCGGACACCTACTGGGGCAACCGGGTAGACCTAGACTTGTCGGCGTCATCCTATGACGAGAACTGGAACGCTCTCGGTGCGGTCACGTTCTACAACCTGCGTGAAGGCTACGCGGTTCACAGCGGCGACATCACGTCGGCACCGAACGGTGCTGCGGAGTTCATCGACGTGGACATCCCAAAGGCTATCAAGCAGCGTGTACGTTACGTTGTCATGACGGTTCACGGATACACGGAGCAGAACTTCTGCGACCTGCCGGAGTGCTTCGCTGGCTTCATGCTGCGTGAGAAGGCACAGTCGGGAGAAGTCTTTGACCCTCGTACCATTGAGGACAAGGCTGACCTGTCGATGGCTGCACGCTCAGGTGTGCCCATGATTATCGACCTCGTTGACCGCAAGGTCATCTGGGCCGACGCTGCGATGAACTCGCGTCGTGACTACGGTTGGGGCGGGAACACTGTTGCCTCGACTCGCGGTACCATCGAACTTCTCGGTAGGGCTTTCACGAACATCAAGAAGCCGAACCTGTACGATTTGTTTGCTCTCCACGCCGCAGGACGTGGTAAGCTTGTAACTGACGAAACCAAGGCAGACGTGGTGTTCTCGGTAAAGGCCGGAACTCCCTTCGAACTGGATAAGATTGCGTCGGAGTTCATGACTGATGAAGTCGTGAAGCCGAAGGCAAAGTCCAAGGCGAAGTCGGCCTAACAACTTTGACGAGGGCATGGTGCTACGCGAGATGCGTGGTCTAACAACCTCAGTGGCATATGCTGGGCGTGTATCTGAAACACCCTCGTCAATCAAGAATCGGCGGCTATTGTAACCCTTCCTTCTAAACCATTGACTTAAACTCAAAAATAAGGTCTACTGCTCTCCGCCGAGAAAAGTTGAAACGCCGTGAGGAGACTCACGGCGTTTTCATGTATAATGCCACAGGAGGTACACCATGGCCAAGACTAAGTTGGAAAAGACAAACGACATTGGATTCGGAGAGTTTGCCATCCGCGTCTTCGCCATCGCACGTGGCTCCTTGAAGAACCCCAACAACGACCGGGGCCGGGGTTACTACACTACGTGGGAGACGGTGAAGGATGCTGCTGACATCAATCGTCAGACCCGTCTCGAAGGTTCTGAAGTTCACGTAGGTGGTATCTCTGGCGGTAGCTGCTGGGACACTGGAGAAGGTGGCGACCCGCACTACGCTTACACTGAGGCTCACGACGACCCCACCATTGAATGCCTTGACGACATCTTGGCAAAGTTCTGCCCGGAGATTACCTTCCTTCAGTACAAGCGTTTGGTGAAGGAAGCAGAACTCACGAGCGAGGAGTCAGGTACCAACGACTACTACGGGAACTCATCCAACTACGTGCGGAAGGTATGCACGCCCTACAACCTCTACCTTGCGTTGGTGACTGTTGGGGTCATCGGAGAGGCTGAGCCCAAATGACAAAGTTCATTCTACTTGTCGGGTTACCGGGGAGCGGGAAGTCCTATTTTGGAAACAACTCAGGACACCCGTTCCTCGATGACGTGACACAGACAGGAGAGTTGTATCGAGTGGTGCCAACCAGATTGCTTAGCAGCGGTACTATAGTTCTCTCAGACTATGGTTTCATCTTTCCTGACGTTCGCCACAATGCCGTCGCCTATCTCAAGGGCGTGAACTACGAGTGCCAGATTCAGTGGCTGGTGTGGGAGAACGACCCGGAGCAGTGTTGGAGAAACATCGAGACCCGGAACGATGGTCGGGTCATCAACCGGGATGCTCTGTTCGAGGCGTCAACTCGGTACATTTACCCCTGCGGCCCGAACTTCCCCGTATACAAACCCAAGGACTGAGTATTATCCATCATGTATAGAACAAAAGCCGGTCTCATCCTCGAAAAGCTTCTCTCAAGTAACCAAGCACGTTGGCTCTGGTGCTGGACAGGCAACGACTCATCTCCCTTTGCTGAAGCATATGACTGTGCCTGTTGCATGACATGGCAGGACGATAGTTTACTAAGCAACTGTGGTTGCCACTGCCACGCCCGTATCGAAGAGATGGCCTCGCTGCCTAACATCCGTATGTGGCTGCTTGCCGCAGAGGGAGCCGGGGAGTTACCAAGATTCTTCACGTCATATCATGACAAGCTGAAGTATTGTAGGGAAGTGGCATCCAAGCATGGTGAATGCACCTGTAGTTTCTGCGATTTCGCCAACAACGATTTGAAGATTCGCAAGTTCCCTCTCAATGGAGAAGACAATTCCAACGTGTCAGAGTATCAGTGCTCTATGTGCAATTGCGTGTTCCAACCAGACAAAGAAATGATACAGATGATTTGTCGTGAATGTGAGTTAGCGAAAGAGAGGTGAACCATGGTCGGCTGGACTCGTCGTAACAAGCGCAAGGAAGAGAAGAAGCCATCGGTCGCTCAGGTGTGCAAGGCTGGCGGCTGTACATGTTACTGCCACAAGCCTGTGCCTGATGAGGATGTCAAGAAAGGGATGTGGCTCAGTGGTATGCTGCTGTTTATCATCCTCGCCCCGTTCGTAGGTATGCCCCTGCTCATCTCCCACTGGGCTGAAGAGAGCCAGAAGGACTCCCCGCCACCCCCATACTATTGTGCAGGGCTCACGTCCACTGGTGCCCCAGCAGACTGCCATCCGGCCATCCTTTCACCTGATGTGCAGAAGCTCTATGAAGATCAGTGGAGAGAAGACCACAAATGATATTTGTCTTCGGCTCTAACCTAGCAGGAGCCCACGGACTCGGTGCGGCTCTTATCGCCGCTCGACAACACGGGGCCAAGTATGGTCGCGGTAATGGTCACCATGGCAACAGTTATGCTATCCCCACCAAGGATGCCAAGCTGGCTATCCTGCCTATCGACCGCATCAAGGGATTCGTGGACGAGTTCATCGCCTACGCTATCGCCCACCCTGAACTGGCTTTCCAAATAACGCAGATTGGATGCGGGCACTCGAAGTACACCGCAGCCGATATGGCTCCGATGTTTGTTGCTGCTCCAGATAACTGTCAGTTTGACTCGGCTTGGCAGTATTACCTAGAAGGTAAGACCTTTTGGGGAACCTACGAGAACAAGCCAGCCATAAGTAGAGTCAAGGAGTAAAACCGATGGCAAGTGAAGATGATGAACTAAACGAGGAACTCACTATCGGTGAGCAAACAGCCAACGCTTTTGCGGAGCATCTCCATCGCATGGGTGCAGACTATACCGAGAGAACTGTGATTCTCTCGGATGGAGCTATCTACAAAGTTACTGTTAGACACGAAGGTGGGGTCATAGTTTAATGCAACTCAATGAAGAACAGATGGCAGCGGTTGAACACCCGCTAGGTGCTCCTGCCTGTCTCATCGCCGGTGCGGGTTCCGGGAAGACCCGTGTACTAACAGAGCGTGTGAAGTGGCTTATCGCTCAGGGGGTGGAACCTAGACGAATTTGTTGCGTGACCTTCACCAATAAAGCGGCGGGTGAGCTTTTAGAGCGGTTGGACATATCCCCTGACTCACTTTTCACCCCTAAGGTATCCACCATCCACTCCATTGCTCTCTCCGCGATTCGTAAGAACCCTGCTGGTTTTGGTTTACAGGAGCGAGTGACGCCGCTGGATGACTACGACCAGAGCCAGATGATTCGCCGGATTGTGGAACGTACGGTCAACGTCAAAGAAAAGGGTATTAGCCTTGGCTCATTTGTATACAAATTTTTAGAGAAGGTGAACTACCATCGCGCTCGTGGCCTCGGCTTTTGTGTAGACTACACCGATGATGTGCATGAACAGGCTCTTGTCGCCCACGCAGGTTATCATGCGATGGAGCCCTTCGACTTACAAATCTGGAAGCTGTATGAGGAAGAAAAACATCGGGCCAACAACCTCGACTTCTCGGATATGTTGTGTTTCTTCAATCGCCGATGTGAGCAAGACCCGGTGTGGTTAGCTCAGTTGCATAAGGCATTTACCATTGTGCTGGTGGACGAGGCTCAGGATTTATCTGTTCCCCAGTGGGGCGTCGTGAATGGGCTCCTCGCGCCCGACAACCCCAACCTGATGACGGTAGGAGATATTTCTCAGAGTATCATGGGCTTCAACGGCTCGGCTCCCCATCTCCTCAAGGAGTTCTCAGAGGGGTGGAGAGGACGCACCCCCATTCTCTACCGGATTGCTAAGAATCACCGCAGTCTTCCTCGCATTGTTTACCTCGCCAATCACATACAGGCGAAGATGGTGGACACGGTGCCCCTTCGTATGTCCACCTTCCGTGGAGACGAGGAGAACAAGGGAACGGTTGAACTAACACGAGCCTCTCTGCCCATCGACATTGCCCTGCTCATCGCATCCGAAATCAACAAGGACAATATGCGGAAGAAGGGTCACATCGCATACAAGGACAACGCGATTCTCGTCCGCTCTGCTCGTCAGATTATGGACATTGAGAACGCCCTCGTTCGCTACCGCATCCCTTACGTGGTGCGTGGTGGTCGCGGCTTACTTCAGACAGAAGAGGTACGCGATATTATCTCTTACTTGCGTCTTGTCGCCAACCCGAAAGACTTCACCGCTCTCGCTCGTGCAGTGAGCATACCGAAACGTGGTGTTGGTGATGTGGCTCTTGAACGCATCCGCAAGACGGCGAATGAGAAATATGATGGCGACCTGATTCAAGGCTGCAACATCATCGACAAGCTCAGCTTGTTTGTGTCTGCCATGGAGAACATCCAGAGGTACCGAGAGTATCCGGTTCAGGCTCTCGACAAAATCATCTCGGCGATGGACTACAACAAGTACATCGACAACAAGTACAAGAAGGAACCGGACAAGATAAAGTCGAAGCTGGAGAACATCGAACGCTTCAAGGAACTTGTTCGCGGTCTCTCTGAAGACCAGAAGATGACTACCGAAGATGTGGTCTTCCAGATTACACTTGAACGGGCACGCGAGGATGACAAGGAAGGGCAAGTAACAGTGAGCACAATACATAGTGCTAAAGGTCTAGAGTTTCAAAGGGTGTATGTGACTAATGTAGTGGAGGGGAGTTTACCTCATCTCTTCTGTCAATCTCCCGAGGAAATTGAGGAAGAGCGCAGGCTATGGTACGTCGCCTGTACTAGAGCTAAAGACCAGTTGACTATTTGCGCTCATGCTATGGAACAGCGGGGGGCTGATGTACGTAGAGTAGCTCCTAGCCGGTTCCTTGTGGAATTGGGATTAATTAATGATGATTAGTTAAATCAGCCCACAGGGGCAAACCAAAATCGCTAGATGCTATGGCAAAAACCTTCATGGCTCAGCAAGCCAAAGGGGCCTTATTTTCACTTAAAACATGTATCAAATATGGTCTACAGTTTGTACAACCTACGTGTCTCGTATGTTATACCCCCTTTACGCCTAAATCTAGCGGGGCTAAGACTTGTGGTAGAGGCTGTCTCATTGAAATATCGCGTCAAGCGGCTATAAAAAGGTGGACGCCTCAGTAAAAGTTTGTTCAAAACGTCCCCAGCGTGTGTATACTGTGGGTATGAGATGCGACGGCGAGTTCACTATCTACGTACTGGAAGCCCGGTACACCACTGGTAAGGACAAAAAGTGGTTCAGGGCAAGCCTTGACAGCTTCGGCACCCCTCCGGGATTCAGTGCTTCGGGTGAGTGCTGGCAGAAGACCGGCATCCATGGCACCTTTGATGAGGCTCAGGGCGTTGATGCTGCTATGGTCATGGCTCGTGAGCATGTGGAGTTCGACTGGCGTTTGATGCGGCTGGAAGTCTCGCAGCATCACCACGATGTTGTCACCTTTTCGGCGAAGAAGCCCGGAGCACAGGCACCGGACGGTTACCCGGTCACCAAGGAAATGCGCGCTCGGTATGACGCGATTCACAAGGGGGCATGATGCGATTCGCTTTCTTTTTCCTCGTCTACTGTCTGTTGTTCCGTGGGATGCGAGGCTATGTTCGGGGGGTTGAAGCCGCTGGCGGAGAAGCTCCGTGGTGGATTACCTTCAACTACGACACCTATGATTTCTGTGTCATCGGTGTTACTATCGCCGTACTCTCAAGTTTTGTTATACTGATGTTCAAGCTCCCATAGGGAGGAAGTCATGAAGGAGTCAACCATGCATTAGCGCGGCCTAAGGAGCCGTACCTAATGCAACGTACATTCATCAAGGGCTGCTGCCCTATCTGCGACGGCTACAAGCGTCATATCAAGTCAACCCGCAACGGTGCCCGGAAGGTTCGCAAGTTGAACAAGGCCCTTCACCGGAAGTTCCGTCGCATGATGCTGGACAGGCTGGTCAACGGCGATTACGAGCCGGTGTTTTTATCTTACGAACGGTGGTTCTAACTTGAGCAACACGTGTCAACACCCGAAGGTCACATTTACCGGCCCGATGATTCAGACGGCGGACGCCATCTTCAACGTCGGTACTTGTGACTTTTGTCACGCAGAGGTCGAACAGGAGTTCGGCCCCAAACCCGTCCGGTTGCGGACGGTTGAAGTGCCGGAGAAATGATGAAACCCTTTGGTGTCTCGATATGGAGTTCGACGTGTCCCAAGCACCCAGAGTTCAACCCGGAGACCCCTCCTGAGTTGATACTGTGCGAGGGATGTTCGGCTCTGTTCGACTTCTACCAATCGGTGGTCTCTCTGAAAAAGGAAAGGGAAGCTCTACGTACAATCCTCGATGAACTGGATGAACGTAAAAAGGTAGTTCAGGAGAAACGCAAACAAGCTGAGAGGGCGGAGGCTATTGAGAAGGCGGAGTATGAGCGGGTGCTACGTGAGGCGGAGCAGGTTGCTATTTCTTTGAACCCCTCATCGGCCAGCCTCAATGCTATGTTTCGTGCGGCGGGTGAGCGGTCATGGCACAAACCAAATTACAACCCCACTCGGAGTGAGAAGCTGGCGATTTTCGCCAAGGTGTATGGCATTGTGAAGGCGGGATACAAGCCAATCGCTGCCGACCTCGCAGTCAGAGCATTTGGTTTGGATGGACGACCAGCGGTAACAAAAACCACCGAACTGGCTAAGCTATTCAACGTGCCCTCAAGTGGTGTTGATTATCGGCTCGGCAGAGTGCTCAACGGATTGAACCGGGGCGTAAGGATATTGGAACTCAACATGGAGGAAAGTAATGCAAAAGCCTAACTACGGCGTTCTTGTCGCACGCTGCCAAGTCGATGCTCTTCACGCTGGACACAGAGCCCTGTTCGATGAAGTAAGGGCACGGCACAGCAAGGTCATTCTGTTCCTCGGTCAGAAGTCCATTGGCTCGACCTACAACAACCCCCTCGACTTCGAGACTCGCAAGGCGATGGTTCAGGCTGCGTATCCCGACTTCATGATTTTCCCCCTCACCGACACCAAGGAAGATGCAACGTGGTCGCGGAACTTGGACAGGGCTATTCGTGACGTAGTGGACTACGGCGACGTGACGCTGTACGGCTCTCGCGATTCTTTCGTACCGCACTACCATGGGGCGTACAAGCCGATTGAACTGACTCTCCCCAACACGCTCGACGGCATCAGCGGCACCACCATCCGTGCGAAAATTACCAACACGGTCATGGAGTCCCCGGAGTTCCGTGCTGGCGTCATCTACGCCATGACCAACATCCGTCCTGCTGTGAAGGCGACGGTGGACGTGGTGATTTACCACAAGCCGGAGAACGACGACACCAAAACGCTGTTCCTGCTCGGTCGCAAGCCGGGTGAGACGCAGTGGCGGTTCATCGGTGGCTTCTCTGAGCCCTACACCCCCAGCTACGAGTACGACGCTGCCCGTGAAGCCATGGAGGAGACCAGCCTCGTGGTGAATGAACCTCAGTTCATCGGCTCTGCTCTCATCCCTGACTGGCGGTGGAAAGGGGAGCCCGACCAAATCAAGTCGCTCGTCTTCGCGGCGGAGTCACCCTCGCTCAATGCGATTGCTGGCGATGACATTGAAGAGGTTAAGTGGTTTCCCATCGACCAGATGAAGGCAGAACTGCTCATCGACACGCACCGGGAGAGTGTCTTCCCCGTCGTGTACAAGCACTTCGGCCTGTACGTGTGGGACACCATCGAGGTTGGCCGGATGAACGTCACCTACACGCACATGACGCCCAAGGAACTCGCAGCGGAAGGATTGAAATAACCAGAGGTTTCTTGGGAACTAAATAAAATAATGAAAGGGATAAAACAATGAAAACCGCCCTACTTTCTTTTGCCTTGACCTTGATGGTTGTACTAGGAACTCCAGCAGCCTCTGCCAGTCAGTATTCTTTTTTCTTCAATTCAGCCGACACGCCTGACGGTATCCCCTATCTACCCCTCGCAGGACGCGGAACCTTCACAACCAATTCAGCCGGAATTATCACAGGACTCACGGGTGTGATATCGGATGCCCAGCATACTGCCTCCATGGTGTTGTCAGCCCCCGGTACGACATTCAACAACAACGTGTTGACTGCTTCCAGCCCGTGGTTTGAGGCGGCGACGGGGGTTGCATTTACGGGCTACAACGCGGTCTGGAGTATTCCCTATACGCTGGACTTACACGCACTTCGGAGGGCTTTGAGGCGGACGGGCTGGACTGGATTTCATTCATGAGTGGGGACACACCCGAAGGGGGGATCGTAAGCCTGTCAGTCACGCCACTGGACACCTTCGCTGTCCCCATCCCAGCCCCGACTCCTGAGCCTTCCTCCTTGCTGCTGCTGGGCACAGGGCTGCTAGGGCTGGGTTACGTGTCAAGGAATAGGTATTTGAGAATAAACTAAGTTACTGTTTGCAATACCCACCCCTTAGTTAGAGGTGGGTATGACGACACAGGAGTATTTGGTAGCAGTGCAACAGGTACACGGAGAGCGGTATGATTACTCCCGGTTGGTGTACAAAAACAAACGTAGCAAGGTAGAAATTGTGTGTCGAGAACATGGTGTGTTTTGGCAACTCCCCTCATGTCACAGAGTGGGCCAGAACTGTCCTAAATGTGCTCGGAAGGAAGCAACATCAACGACTGAGAAGTTCATCGAGAAAGCAAGGAAGAAGCATGGTGATCTATACGACTATTCCAACGTTGTATACCGAACCACAACTTTGGACAAAGTAACAATTCTTTGTCCGGTTCACGGGGGGTTTGAGATGACCCCGAATAACCATTTGAATGGGTGTGGCTGTCCAAAATGTGGGATAGTACAGAGGAGCGATAAAAAGCGTAAGTCCCCCGAAGATTTCATCATCGAAGCTCGAAGGCTCCACGGTGACCGCTATGGTTATGACCGACTAGGTTACACCTACTCTTTGAAATCGGTTACCATTACATGTAAGGTGCATGGGGACTTTAAACAACTGGCGAGTAATCATCTTCGGGGTGCAGGTTGTCCAAAATGCTTTTCACGGTACTATTCGTGGGGCGAGGAGGAAGTTAGAAAGTGTTTGGAAGCGTGGAGTTGGAAGTACAAACCACAGAAGTGTTTCCCCGGACTCATAAACCCAAAGTCAGGTCGCCATCTACGGTATGACTTCTGTGTTGAGGGGATGAAGCTACTCATTGAATTTGATGGAGCACAGCATTACAAGGTATTGACAGGGAAGAAGCCCGAGGACTTGGAACGCATACGAAGTTTGGACAAGTTGAAAGACCAGTGGGCGGAAGATAACGGATACCAAATGGTGAGAATCCCGTTCTTCATAAATGATGTAAAGGCTTTTTTGAAGGAGAAAACAAGTGCAAAAACTGAGAGTTAACCCCCTACTGACAACGGACAGTTACAAGCTTTCCCACCATTTTCAGTACCCCCCAGATACTCGAACTATTTACTCCCACCTTATGTCTCGCGGAGGTTTTTGGAAGGACACGATGTTCTTCGGTCTTCAGTACACCCTCAAGACCTACTTGGTCGGTAAGGTCTTCACTAAGGAAGACGTAGACGAGGCTCAAGCATTTGCGGCGGCTCACTTTGGCTCCGATAAGGTATTCAATACGACGGGTTGGCTCAGGTTGCTGGAGAAGCACGACGGTCGCCTTCCCCTCAAGATTCGTGCGGTGCCGGAGGGTACAGTTGTTTCTGTGAAGAACGCCCTGCTGACCATTGAGAACACGGATGATGAGTTTCCTTGGCTGACAAACTGGGCGGAGACCATCATCCTCCGAGGAACATGGTACCCCATCACGGTCGGCACCCTGTCATGGCACATCAAGCAGGAAATTGGCAAGGACTTGGTTCGCACCGGAACTCCTGCTGGCTTGCCGTTCAAGCTGCATGACTTTGGAGCCCGTGGCGTCTCCTCGCAAGAATCGGCGGCTATCGGCGGAGCAGCACATCTGGTCAACTTCATGGGCTCAGACACGATGGAAGCGGCCATACTGCTACGTGACTATTACGGAGCCAAGGATATGCCGGGGTTCTCTATCCCTGCTATGGAACACAGCACGGTCACGTCATGGGGTCAGGCTAACGAGCGTGATGCCTACGAGAACATGCTCGACAAGTCGCCCACTGCGCTTCTCGCGTGCGTGGTTGACAGCTACGACACGCACAACGCGGTCGCTGAAATCTTCGGCAACCAGCTTCGTGAGAAGGTTCTGCGTCGGGACGGTACTGTCGTGCTTCGCCCGGACTCAGGTGACCCTGTGGTTGTCCTCGAAGACATCTTCAACGCAGTTGCGGAGAAGTTCGGCTTCGAGACCAACGCCAAGGGCTACAAGGTTCTCCCGGCACAGATTCGTGCGATTCAGGGCGACGGCGTGAACTATCAGAACATCCTTCGCATCAACTCCTCCCTCACCCGGTCGGGTTGGTCGATGGACAACTGGGGCTACGGCATGGGCGGTGCCCTGTTGCAGCAGCAGAACCGCGACACGATGCGCTTTGCTATCAAGTGCTCGGCCATCAACCGGGCAGGGCAGTGGAGTCCGGTCTTCAAGAACCCGAAGACGGATTCTTCGAAGGCATCCATCGGTGGCCGCTTCAACCTGTTCAACAGCGACGGCGGCTGGCGTACTATCGACACCACGGAAGAGGACAGCTACGGCAACTACCTCAAGACCGTGTTCCTCAACGGCGAACTGAAGAAGGATTTCACGCTGGATGAGGTTCGCAGTACCGCAGCCAGCTTCGACTACTTTCAGGACGCGGAGTAACATGAGCGGAACACATACAAGACGAGGAAGGTCACCGGGCGGCTGCACTTCTATCAATTCCACGGAAAAGATAGTCTGTGTGGTCGCACGGATGACCAGACCCGTCTCACCAATGAACCTATCAAGGTGACAGGAAACTGAAATGAACGTTAAGAAACTCGAACTTCTCGCCGACCGCCTCGCTGACTTCTTTTCGTACCCGATGGACAAGGTGATAGTCTTGATAATCATAGCGGAACCCATTGTGACCGCATGGACAGGGGAACTATGAAAGATATTCTTCGCAAGTACGAACAGGGTGGGCATCTTACTGACAGTGAGATGCAACTCTTGATGGATGCTTACCAGAAGGTTGTAGATGCCACGCAACCCTTCGGTGAACTCTACCGACTGGTGCTGAACGATGCGGTGCAGCAGTCACGCGCTCTCGATATGTTCATGTTCAATCGCGGCTTGAAGAAGGAAGAGCAGCAAACTTGGGATGAACTCCCCACTGAGCCGATTCATTTGATTGTGCCGATTCATTTGATTGTGGCGAACCGGAAGTACGACGGCAACACGTCTGCGTTCCTTGTGCATCAGTCGCACATCGACAATCGTAAGCCCATCGGCACGAAGGGCACCTTCTACGGCACCGTACCGGGTGCTGGCGGAGACCTGTTTTGGGTCAAGCACGAGGATGATTCGGTTGCGGCCTACGTACAGACCGAACTCAAACAGGTGAAGAAATGAAGTCGTGGCTGGCATCGGACAGATGTACCCCACGTTGGAACTGACCGCTCCTCGCTACTGCGAGAGGCAAGGGATAACATAGGAGGAAGTCATGTCATTTAACCCACCAGCAGGCGCGACCAAGGAACAAGTGGAAGCCCATATGTCCGCTATGAAGGCACGGTTCAGTGCTCATCCCTCCAGCGACCCCGAGCCCATCCAGCCCTCGCAGGATGAAGTCCTTGGGATGATGGTGCGGGACTTCACACAGGTGGGTCTCGGTCCCACCAAGTCAGAAGTGCGACGTCGTATCCTTGACTTTGCCAAGGCGTACAAGCCGGAGCCTGAACCACCGTCAGAAGGGGTGCGGCACTACTTCGAGAGAAAAGGCATGACCAGATTTCAGAAGAAAGCATTTAAGCTTCGCGTAGATTTCATCATCAAGCATCGCATACCGGGGCTTAGCTGGCTCTCTCAGTCGGCGGTCGCTTATCTTCGCAAGGGCTGCGTCTTCGTGGTGGACTATGAGAGACCAATAGTCGCAAAGGGTATCTCCCACGTTCCAGAGTGGGTACGCACCTATGGCATCTTCGATACACGGGGAAACAGGATACGCGGCTTCGGTCGCGTCACCTTGGAGGCTCTGAGGGACGCGAGACTCGTACAGGCCCCACGTGTGTCCAAGTTCGCTGGAGAAAAGCCACCAGCAAAGGTATATCGCCTGATAGGAAACTCATCTATAGCCAGTATTATGGGATATGAGTGAAGCCCTGAACGGTACAGTATACTGGCAAGAGGTTCGAGAAGGTCTCTTCGTCCACAATGAATCTTGGGATAAGGTAATCGAACGACTACCCGACCTAATCTCCGCAGAAAAAGTTCTCTCCAAACTACAGTCCCCTACTCAGATTCTTAGCTCCGGCCTGACCGGCCTCGGTACTGTAGGCAACGAAATCATCACCGTCCGTCCCGACCCGGAGAAGCTGATTCAGTACGGTGTGCTGTTTGACGGCGGCTACTACAACGTGGAGAACCTTTTCCTTCAGTGGGTTTACAACTTCGTAATCGTTGAAGGCGTCTCCAACCATCTGCACAACGTCCTGCTCCCCCATTGGAACCCTTCCTTCGTTACTCTGGTTGAAGAGCACATGCATGTGATGACATACGTGGCGGCTCTCATCTACCTGTACGAACAGAACAAGTTCAAGGCACTCGTGGTGAACGACAATTTCCTATATACCGAATCCCATGTCAGGGATGCAGTGAAGGAACTCACCAGCACACTATACTCTAAGGGTGCAGAGTATGGTGAAAGCTACCGTCGCCATGGCATTCAAGGTACACTACCCCGGCTGTGGGATAAGATTGCACGCTATGCACAGCTTTCAGCTTTGGGACGGACGGCAACATACGAACCAAAGCTTGACTCAGCAAAAGACCTACTCGGTTACTGCATCATTGCATGGAGCCTCATACATGAACTCGATGAAGAAATTGTGGAAGAAGTTTCAGCAGAAGCGACGATTCAATAAGGTCTTCGGACGGAACATGGGGCTGGTCGCTCGACGCGACGGTCAGCAAGGCTACCCCATGGCCTACGGCTGTGAGCACGGCTACTTGTTGTGGGCTCCCGGATGGGTCAAGCACCTGATATGCCGTGTCTGGAATCGGGTCAACTGCACTATCT
>Ga0302281_10001909_pt1 | contig 14997 bp, 34 predicted proteins | sample III_Fen_E1_2_FD_198762 | JGI IMG/M metagenome (GOLD analysis project Ga0302281, IMG submission 198762) | Peat permafrost microbial communities from Stordalen Mire near Abisko, Sweden - III_Fen_E1_2 | ecosystem: Environmental > Terrestrial > Soil > Wetlands > Permafrost | place: Sweden: Abisko...
GTTGCCGCAAAAAGGAATGTATTTGACTAAGGGTTTTAATGCTTAAGACTAGATTACATCCTTCACATTCATCGTGTTTCCAATAAATCCAATGAGGGAATTTAATGATTTTATTATGTTTCTTTTTACTACACTCACCGCATTCTTTAAATAACAATAACTGTTCCATACCATATTATACACTAGGTATGACCAATTAATGAAAATACTTTGAAAAATATTTAGCCCCGGCGGATTTTTAACCTCGTGGTTTATTAGTTTGGCTCAATGTTTATGGGGAGAATGAAGACCCCCACCCAGCGGTTTTATACGCGATTTTGAGCAAAAATTTCTTTCAAAAAAGGGTGATACGGCTTGGCTTTGTCAAGTAAATAATGAAAATAAATCTTCATAAAAAACACGATTTTCTCTTGACGCCTGCCCTGTATGAATTATCTTTAGGGCGTAACGATTAACAATTTAACACTGAAAACAATATGACAAAAAACTTTAACATGCCGGATGGTTACAACATAACGCCCATTAAACCGCGCCAAAAAATGCACGACCATAACGACGATTGCAACGCGCAAATGGCGGAACAGCAAACCGCGCAGCGTGAACAAAACGAACATGACAACGATAACACTGTCCAAGAATAAGACACCAACACCTAACCCATTAACATCCAGCCACTTATGAGAACAAACAACCCCGAACAATTCAACATCAAAATCATTCCGGCGAACATGGATTTAATCCGCGAACAGCAAGCCGACGCCCGCGCCGAATTGCAACACGCCGTTGAAACAGCTGCCAAGACCGGCAAAATATCAAACGTACAGCTCGCCGACGTTGACAGCCGCGACTATCCCGATTTTTGCGACGCGTACATTGAAAGCGCAGACATCGACGAACGCGCCATGACGGACGACGAGCTTGAGATTTTGAACGAGCTGGACTTTCGCGCCGATTATGTTCAGAAGCACGCCTTTGAATCACTTTGCAACTAACCGCACCCAACCACCACAAAACCAACAACTAACGAAAACTATGAATCAATTCCAATCAATAGACGCCCAAGACGCAATCAGCCGCCTAGCACAAGCCACGACGGAAGAAACGACGCCGGAAGCTATGCAGGACGCGCCCGCACCCAGTATCAATCACGCCAAGCTAACCGCGCACAACCTACGCCAGCCGATAAACAACCGCATTGACGCAACCGAACTTGCGGAAAAACTATCAATCGCCCGCATACGCGGAAACCTTGCCGGACTACTCGCAACCATTCACGCCGAGATTGCGCCGCCGATTGACGCGCTCGACATCATAGAACAACACGAACAGCCCGCCAACTAGCCGCACACAACCGCCACAAAATTAACCACTTATGCAAACACGCAAACACTTTCAGCAAATCGCGGACGTTATCGCCCGCATTGAAAACAAACACGAACGCGGCCTAATGGCCGAGCTTAACGCCGCCAAACTAGCCAAGCAAAACACAGACTTTGACCCCGCAAAGTTTTTCACCGCTTGCGGATTGCCGAACTTCAAACCGCTTTGGGATTGCACCAAGTAACCGCAACCAACCACCACAACAACAACCACTTATGAATAAAGACGCTTTACTAACAACAATCAAACATTTTCGCTGGCTTGCAAACTTCCATCGCCGAATGGACACGCCAGACAAGGCGAAAGCCTACCGACACGCCGCAAGACATCTTGCGAAAATGGCTCGCATATATCACCCGCGCCAAGTAACCGCCGCCAAACCCCTATAAATGAGGCACTTATGAAAAACAACTACTATCTAAAACAAATCAATCCACGGGTTGACGCTTGGCAAATCATAGACCGCCGGACGAATCGCCCAGTCTATGACAACGAGCGCGACGGCAAAGATGCGCCGCTTGTTTTCCGCGACTACGACGCAGCTTGTGAATATCGCAACCAGTTAAACGAAAACGAACCCGCGCACCACGACTACTAGCCGCACACAAACCCTTGAAATTGAACACCTTATGAAAATAAACCGCAAACTCCGCAAAGCAGTCCGCGCTTTTATCCGCCAGAAAACACACGCGAACTGGAAAATACTCCAAGCCCTAGCCGCGAACTAGCCGCGCATAACATGATGAAAACCAACAACTTACAAATCTGTCCCGAAACGGGACACTTTAACGATAACGCTGGGAGGCGCGTGTAACCCGTTGAGTCAGAGCAGGTTACGAAAACCCCGGCTTTAACGATAACGTCAGGCGGCGGAATCGGGCGAAACTGGCGTGAGCGCGGATTTTACTATTTGACCCTATTTGAGAAAACTTGGGAAAACTTGCGCTATTTACGACTATTTGAGAAAAGTGGCGAAAAGTTGGGTAAAACACTATTTAGCCCTATTTAAGAAAAGTTGCGAAAAAGTCTTGACAAATCAATCAAAATAAACTATATTTAAGCCATGAAAAAATTTAAGATTGGGGACCGAGTAATTGCACCAGTGGGAATCAAAGATACAATCAAAGGTGTCGTTGTGGACTTGGAGGAAGGTTTTAACGTCGTTTGGATAAAATTTGACGATGACGGCGGAATTGCTGACTTTTATGCTTCACAATTAACCCTTGACATTCTCTAATCTTTCAACTATACTTCGCGCATGAATGAAAAGCCCCACATAATCACCGTCGGCAAGTTGCCGAAAACCAAAGTGAGTTTGCCGGACAAGGACGGCGATGTTCGCTTGGAATTTGACAGCGAAACCAGCCTTTGTTACTTGTCGAAAGCTGATGTCGAAGCGATTTTGGCGCGATTTAATCCTTGACATTCCCGCGAAATCTGCTAATCTTACTTTATGCAAAAATATAACACCTTCGACAAATGGATGGACGCGGTTGACCGCGTGATTGAAAACAGCATCGGTTTATCATCGGCGGATTTGCCGGACATTTGCTATCGGGATTTGTATGATGACGGTGCAACACCAGCGAGTGCCGCGCGGGAAGCAATCAAAGGAGTGATGGAATAATATGATAACAATCCAGTCACCTATTGAAATCAAAACCGAACTCGGCACTCTCATTATTCAGGTTGACCAACTCAACGGCAGGGTGACAATCCACACTTTTCAAACCAACGGCAAAAAAGTTTATCGCTTAAGCACGAGCGCCCGTGATGGAGTCTTGCATCAATCAGATTCATAACCCCTTGATATTCAACGACTTCCGCGCCGGACCCCGCAAACCCTTGCAAATCAACGGCTTACAACGATGTTTCCTATAGCAGAGAATATAGCAAAAGTCAAGGAAAAAATACTCCAAAACGACGATTTATTCTCTTGACTCTATCCGCAATTCTGCTACTCTATTCGCATGAAAGATTACGAACTCGCAAACCAGAAAGCCAAAGAGCTTTTTGAAACCCTAAATTTAACCGTGTCCATCTCCGTGCCTTTGGGTGACGTGCAAGGGGATTGGCCGCATATTCTTTTCCATTTGATATTTTCAGGGCGGCAAAATTCGCCGTTGTCTTTGGAGTATCGTTTAGGCGTGGGTCATGTGGATTGGAAAATCAAAACGCCAAGCTCTTTTGTTCATCACTTATCCGCCGACCAAGAGAACGTTGTTTATGCCGTCCAGCGCAATTCTAGCGTGTCATTCAAAAACAAACAACTTCACGCCAGCACCGCCGCGCAACTTGCGAAAAATCAAAAGGTCACGCCGAAGTCTTACGAAGTTTTGGCGTCTTATTGCCGTGATGCCTTGGCCGCGCATGATGAAAGTTTTGAAAATTGGGCTGCAAATTTCGACTATGACGCCGATAGTATCAAAGCGAAAAACATTTACGACCATTGCGGCGGACTGTATCACAAGCTCGCCGCGTTAATCGGCGCGGATAACGTGCAAAAGTTTAACGACCTAGCAAACGAGTTTTGAACGGTTAGCGTAACCTCTTGATTACCAAGGGTTTACGCGCCCGAGCCTGTAACGTGTTGATATTCAATGACTTACAACATCGCGGCCTATAATCCCCGCGCCTTGTCAAGTAAATAATGAATAAAAATAAAATCCCTTGACTATTGGCGGGAATAGTATAGACTTATCGAATGATTACTTATGGCGCTGACATTATTCGGGCAATCGTCGCAAGACTGATGGCTCAAAACATTCCCCCAACTGACACCGCGATTGTCAACGAATTGCGCTCTATGGGGTGGACTGAAATTGAGCAACTTTTATCTTGACTTTTCCCTTTCACCCTGCTATTCTTTAACCATGAAAAAGATTTACACCGCCAAAACGCCGAACTTCACAATGCACTTTCCCGCGCCGTCCGCGCGTGACAGTTTGGATGATGCGATGCGTTTTGCTCATGCAATGGTTGCCCGCAAAGTCCCCGTGACAATTTTCTGCAATGGCGACATTGTTTGGACGCAGCAAATTTTCTCTTGACAGTCAACCCCAACTCTGCTAATATACAACCATGAAAAATGAATGTGCAAAAACTCGTCCGGTTTCCAACCCTTACGAAGTCTGGCGAACGCTGGATGGAAGCTGGACGTGGAAAGTCTTGAAGAAATGGCAAGTGGACGACAATAAGCCGTTCGCAAGATGGTTTTGCAGCGTAACCTCACCGTTTTGCACGGAAATGGGCGACGTTTATGTTTCGGAAATTAAATCGGCAGCGGTGAAAGTTTCGTAAATCAAATCCGCGTAAGTTGTTTAACCACAACGGCTTACGCGCCCCGGCGCATAACCGCTTGATATTCAACGAGTTAGCAAAATGTTAAAATAGTTCTTGACAAAATTTCCAACTCTGATATTGTATTCGCATATGAGTAACCAATTCACGAATCTGCCGAGCGAGTCTGAAATCACGCCACTGACGCAAATGTCAACACCGGATTTTACAACCGAGTTCGCGGAAGACGCCTATCTTGATGCGTCATGGGAAGACCGTCACGAACTCGACTATTCCGGCGCGGGCAGCGGCGAAGACGATTTGCAGGATTACAACGACCGCGAAGCCGACGATTATCTCAACGAATAATTGCCAGCGTAACCCGTTGATTACCAATGGGTTGCGCGGGGGGAGCCTGTAAGTCCTTGAAATACAACATGTTATGCGATTTTGCTCCTATACCACAAACGCGGGAGAATGTCAAGAAGTTTTTAGCGTAAATAGTGAGGTTTTTCCCTTGCGTATTCGCGGCAATCTGCTAATATATCTTTGTTGTTAGCGATTCTAGTAGGAACGAACGATTAGTTGACAATTATCTGATGAAAAGAAAGCGGGGACACGAGTTCGAGCATGGGATTACCCGTAATGCGTTTCAGCAATCCGTAGGCGCGGTGATATAAAACGATAATACGCCATGTTTTTTATCTTGACAATAGTTGAGAAATAGTGTAAAGTTTTAAGAGTGTTAGGTTACTGGAATAAGTCCCTTTGACCTCCGGTAAAAATCCGGCGTAGGCGGCACGATACGTCCACCAAATTTTAGAATCTTGTCTGTGAATCGGGGTTGCTAGTCCGCGCTTGCGCGAAACGCACAACGGAGTAACAGACTAGAATTTTACGGGTTGGAGAAGTGGTTATCTCGTTGCGCTCATAACGCAAAGTTCGGTCGTTCGATTCGGCCACCCGTTACCAATTTAACGCGCCGACCGTAATGTTGTGACTTGTTTGGCCAAACTTCACAAAGATAACGGTTGTTATAAATAAGGGGACGAAAGTTCGCTGGCGCGGCCAATCTCATATCCCCTTGATTATCAACCACTTGCCCGCCGGAGCGCATAAACCCTTTAGAATCAACGACTTACGAAGTTTTCATCCTTACCATAATCTTATCCCCTTGTCAAGATAATAAATAACAATAACTTAAAAAACTCCTTTACTCTTTCCCCGGTTCTGCTAGTGTTTCCTCATGGCATTATATCATAGCCAACTGGGTTTGCCGAAAGCGGCGGAATACTTTTTCGGGCGCAAGTATCGCCTAACATATTCCCACCATGCAAAACTTTCGTGCATCAATGACAGGTATGGGATAATTTCAAAGCCGCCGTTTGTTGTCGAAGTCACACGCGCCAACATTATTGAAGTTGAAACCAATCCCGCCGGTTTAATAATCAAAATCGTTATTAGAATTGGTTATGATTCGCGGTTTGATATTGCGATTGCTTTGCTCCCTGATTTTGACGTGGCGACCGTGAAAAGTTGCTGGCTTAATGAGCGAAATGATATTCATTTTACCCTTGACAAAAACAAATATCTTTGCTAGTCTTTCTTATATGAAAAAACTCATCCTTGCAACTAAACAAAATTTTGAATTGTCCAGTGGTAGAACGCCGCAATATCTGGCGTGGCATAAACTTTTCAAGCGTGAATTTACCGCGTTTTTGAAATCAATCGGCGTGACCGATATTAAAGTTTCCAAGCCTAACCATTTTGACGCCAGCGGGTTTTTCAAATTGTCTGACGGGCGGATATTTTATTTTTCAATCAGCGATTTGCGCTGGTTCAAAGATACAATGCTCGTTCGCACGGCAAAAGATTTTTCTGATTATACCGGCGGCCAGAATCACAATATCACGCTGGACAATGACCAAGATTTTATTAAAGAACTCCTAGCGGTTTTTATCTTGACAAACAACAATTAACCTGTTACATTATCCACACATGAAAACAATACTTACTTACAAACTCAACGGCACAACCTACCGCCACACTTTCACCGGCCAAGTTTCTTATGGCACGGTTGAGCGTTACTTAATCATGGAAAAGCACGTTGGACTTTCCAAGATACCGGCGGCGATTGTCAACATCGAAAACCTGCGCGATTAACACCATGAAAATCTGCATCTACTTTGACTCCAACGGCCTGACGCGCATTAAATGGTTTTTCCGGCGGAAATAATTCCGGCGTAAGCCCCTCATAATCAGGGGTTTACGCGCCCGAGCCGCTAACTCGTTGAATATCAACAACTTACGACGGCGCAATCCATACCATAATCCCGCGCCTTTGTCAAGCTAATAATAACACAAGGCGGCGATTTATTCCCTTGACTCTCGCGGGCAATCTGGTATCTTGTCAACAGTTAAACGTCAACCATAACAATATCGCCAACATGAAAACATTTACTACCGTCTATAAAGTCACCACCAAAGCGTGTCAGTCCTGCCTTATGACTTATCCCCTCACGCCGATTGAAATCAAAAATTTTCTTGGCTTGTCATATTCGACGCAAACGTGGACAATTCCAAATATCCGTTTGGCCGGTTCGGGTATTTTTGTCTGCAAAACACGCGAGCAAGCCAACCGCTTTGTCAGAAACAACTCTGAAATTCTCGGCAATGATTATATCGTTTGGGAAGCAATCGCCATGAATGTTCGCCGCCAATACAAGTTTATCCCGCTCGGTAGAACGCGCACGGTTGAACACCTCGTCAAGTTTTGGAATGAAAAACTTTGGGATTTTCTTCGCAGCATCGGCGTGAAAGTGTTAAATTGCCGCCGGAAAGATTACTTTGTGGCCGATGCCGTTAAACTCATCAAGCAAGTCGAATTGTAACGTTCGCAAGACTTCCGTAAGTGTTTGATAATCAAGCACTTGCGGGGTCCGGCGTGTAACTCCCTGCAATTCAACGACTTACGCACATAACAGAAAACGCGTGAGATGTCAAGAGAAAAACGTCGCAGAACCGCTATTTATTGGCTTGACTATTTACGGCAATCTGATATAGTTTTCGCATATGAAATTAAAACAACTCGCGCCAAATCAAACCGAAGTAACCATTGATGGAATGGACATCCTTTTTTCTTATCAAACACCCGTTGCGGCTGTTAGTCGCGGTCTCCTAGGCGGTATTGCCTATATCACAGGGAAGAAATGGAGCCGCACGACTTCAAAACATATCAATCAATGGCTCGCCAGCAAAAAGTATTCTACACAAAAACTTGAACCGCAAATTTTCTTTGATAATCTGGCGGAAAAGGCTTGACAACCGCCGCGCAATCTGTTAATCTATTCCCTGTCAGTTAAACAAAAACAAACAAAAAAAACAGTCCCAAAAAAATACAAAAACAGTTATGTTCACACTCCTCATCGCCCTCCTCATCCTCGCCATTATCGGCGCGTTCAAAACTGGTTTCATTGCCCCTACTTACAAGGTGCTTTACAACCCGATTGACTCGCGCAATTCAAACCGGCCAATTCAAACATATACCATCGTCGGCAATCCGCGCAACCGCGCTTGGAAATCAACGGCGGGCAATACGTTGTTCACCGCGCTATCCGCGCACAATCACGAAAAGTTTATCGCGTTCCGTTCTGAACGAGTTTTGAGCGTGAACTTCGCGGGCTTTACAGTCCTGACGCCCAAAGCCCGGAAATATGTTAAGTCAACTTGGCGCAACTCCGGCCATGTTGCCGCCGCCGCGTAATCTCCGCAGCATCTCACCTCACGCCGTGCTTAACTGCGCGGCGTTTTTCTTTTGTGGTAACACTTTCATAAGTCGTTTAGTTTCAACGGGTTACGCGCCGGAGCCTATAAACCCTTTAGAATCAAAGGGTTATGAAGATTCCATCCTTACTATATCATAGAAGGTTTGTCAAGATAATAATTGATAATTGAATGAAATAATGGTTTGACATTTAGCGCGGGTATGATATTCTATTGGAATGAATGAAGCATTAGTGAAAACTCGCAAACTGACAATTGAACAGCGTTTGGGAGATTTGCGCTCTTGGCTCGTTAATCGACGCTGTGAATCAAAAGACGATGCAATTCGCGTAAAAAAAGATTTGGCGGAATACATTTTAATCACAAACTTTTCCGTGATTATCAAAGGCAAGGTTGAATATGTGGATATTAAACCGCTTGGCCTCGGCGTTTATCGTATCAAAACCAATATGCAAAATCAAACCCGCATGATTGGTAAAAATTGTGCTTGACATTGTAGCCTGAATGTGGTAATCTTTTGATATGGAAATCAAACTCATCAACTGGCCAACATCAACCGGAAAAGTCTGGCTAGTTTGGTCTGGCAGTCACGGATACTATCCCATCGCCGAATTGCCGACAACCGATATTCATTCTGACTTGGCGCAAAAGGCGTTGGCCGATGAAATTGCTAAAGAAAAACCATTTTCCCCGCTGTGAAATCTCAACTCCAAGCAATCAAATCAATCCGCAAAACGTGGGGTTTTAATCCCGTCCGCGTCGTGCCGGACAAAACAAAGTTAAGCGACCGCCAAAAACAAAAGCGGCTTGCGGCTGTTGAAGCAACTCATGGAATCTGGAAAAACCTGCCGGAATCTTTCGAGGATTAACATAACCCATTGATATTCAGGAACTTACAGGCTCCGGCGCGTAACCCCCTCATAATCAAGCACTTACCCACGCATTACTCGCGCACTACCCGCGCGGTGATGACATTAGAAACTCTTATTACCATTATTAGGGAAAAGTTGAGCAATTATTGTGCCATATTACGCGCATATTACGAAAGTTGCGAAAAAATTAGTCCAAAATAAGTTCAAAATTTCCTTTACATTGGCCGCGTAGTCTGATATTCTCTAGGGAATGAAATTACTATCTGTTGGAAATGACGCCAAAACTGTCAAAGGTGAAAAACTCGGTTACTTAACGGGTATTCAATACCTTGCCCCCGCAATGGCAAGCGGCGTAAATACCTGCCCAAATGCTTCCGAAGGGTGCAAAGCGGTGTGTCTTTTTACGGCTGGTTTCGGCGGAATTTACAAGGCTGTAAATGAAGGACGTATCAATCGCACAAAACTTTTCTTCTCTAATCGCGCCGAATATGGGAAGCAATTAGTTAAAGAAATTTCCGCGCTCATTAAACGCGGTGCAAAAGCGAAAATGAAAGTCGCGTGCAGATTAAATGGGACAAGCGATTTAGCATGGGAAAGCATCAAATTTGACGGTAAAAATATCATGGAAATTTTTCCAGATATTCAATTTTACGATTACACAAAATCATCCGCCCGCGCCTTGCGTCATGCTAACGGCGAATTGCCTGCAAATTATCATCTAACCTTTTCCCGTTCGGAATCAAATCAGGCCGATGTTGAAAAGGTTTTGGCTGCTGGCGGAAATGTCGCGGTAGTTTTCCGCGAAAGTTTGCAAGCTGAATATCTTGGAAAGCAAATTGTAAATGGCGACGAAAGTGATTTACGTTTTAACGACCCGCGCAACGTCGTCGTCGGTTTGAAACAAAAGGGCAAAGCGAAAACTGATGCAAGCGGTTTCGTCATCTGACCGATTAGCAAAACTTATGGAAATCTGCCTTTTTATCGCGGCGATTCTTTACTGTGTCAAGACAAAAATCAAATAAAATGACCAAATCAAAATACATAATTTTCGAAAAAAGGGATATTGAGATGGCGGTTGTTTTCAGTCCATTGTTGCAGCATAGTGAAGTTAAAGTTGAATACGGCATACCAGTTTCGGCTGGTTTTTGCAGCATTGGCAGGGAAGAAAATGCCGCCTATCAAACTTGGGGGAACTCCGTTTCATTAAAACTCGAATCTCGCCCGCAAGATGCGGAAATTCTCAATCGGTATCTTGAATATGATTGCTAACCCGTTGCAATTCAACGACTTCCGCGCCGGAGCGTGTAACCCTTTGATAATGAGGGAGTTATAAGAGAAGTTTTTACTTGACAATTGATAATTTTCTGGCATACTTAACGCATGAATGTAATGACTTACGATAAACCTAAAACGACCGGCAACTATTGGCTTCAAAATTACAATCCGACAACTGGTTTGCCTGATTGCAGTCCTGAAATTGTCACTGTCGTTTTCGATTACTCTTTCCGGCGTAAAAAGGTTACGCGCGTGATTGCGAAATTCTGGCAATGCAATCTTGACGACGTGATTAACGCAAAATGGAGTGACGAAATAGTCCCGCCGAAATTTTCGTAACACGAATCTTGTAACCTGTTGTAATACAGCGGGTTACAGGCTCCGACACCTAAACCCCTCATGCTCAACGACTTACAGAAGTGATGATTAGAGAACATTATGCTTGACATAAACCGGGCTAATCACCTATTTAGCCCTATTTTGGAAAGATTTGGCTTGACATTATTTGGCGGGTATGATAGTATTTCGGCATGAATGGAACAATTACGTTTTACAGTCTTGAACAACTCGCGGAGTTTCTTAAACACTTCACCGGCGCGACCTCGACTTTTGAAATTAAAGAAGATAATTCCCGCCGATGGATTTTGACTTTTCTTGGTGGATTTTAATTGACAACCGCTAACAAATCTGCTATATTACTCACATGAAAATTACTATTGAAATACCCAATGAAATGGTTGAAAAAATCGTCCGTGGAATCATGGACAACTTTCCCGAAGCGAGCAATGGAAGCTCGTTAATATGCACAAGTTTCAAGTATTCAACTTTGGGCTTTATCTTTTCCGATGGCGAAGATAATAAGGAATATCTGCTTAATAAGGATATTCTGCTCAAAACTTTTCCCCTGATATTTACCGACAAGTGGCCGAAGGGATGCACCAAACCGCCGATTTCCGCGAATTGGGAAGAGTGGGAAGAATGGCTAGGTCAGGCTGACGCGATGGATTTTGACGCCTTTGTCCAGTTGGCAATTTTCGGCGAAGTAATTTACGGATAATCCTTAACAAACCTGTTTAACTCTGCTATTCTATCAGCATGAAAGTTATCGAATTTTACATCCGCGAAGTCTATGGCAAAAAACTCGGCTACATCAAAGACAAGGCCGACGCCGCACTTGTCCAACGTCTCACTGGCAAAATAACAGTGGACGCCGAAACGCGGGAAGTGATTAAAGACTTGTCCGGCGGGATGATACAATTTCAACAGGTGATGTTTGAATGAAAAAATTACTCATAGCAACAATTCTATTCGCGGCAATCCACGTTACCGCCGCGCCGATTGATTTTGAACATCTCGCGGACTGTATCAAAGTTCACGAGAACTCTCTAAAATACCCCTACGGATGCGAATACCGCGTTAATGGCGTAATTCATGGCTGGCCTGATGCGATAGCACGGCAAAAATGTATCGCGCTTTGTAAAAAAGAGTATGCAAAATGGGACGGTAGCGGCGATTACTTTCAATTCCTGAATAAAGTATATGCCAAGGATTCCCGATGGTTTTTAGACGTGGAAAAACTTTACAATCAGGTTCCGAAAGTTGTAAATTCCTCATAATCAACCACTTACAGGCTCCGGCACGTAACCCCTTGATAATCAACGACTTACATCAATCCTAATTTGGGCAACAAAAACCCCCGCCGAAGCAGGGGTTTATTTGAGTTATTTGGGAGTATTATTTGGAACTTTCCGGCGCGGCAAAGGCGTATTTATAACATTCGTCCTTAAAATCGTCATCGGGATTTTCAGCAGTTATCGTGCCAAACTGGTATTCCTCGGTATTCCCGCCGATTGAACGGAAACTTTCGGTAGCAATGGAATTGTATTGCTGTTCGGCCAATTCTTGGGCGCGTTGATTAACGGTAGTGTCTCCCTTTTTTGCGGTATCAGCGAGACGAAAGACGTTACGGAAAAATAAATAACGCTTCAACTTCGCGGCGGTTGTCCAGACGGCAATCGTAGCGTCGGCCACAAAATTCGGCTTGTCATCTTCGCTGCGTGACCCCACGGCTCCAAAGTTCAGAAGGTCGAGATAATCACCATACGCCTCTTGCTCATTCGCGCCAGAAATGAAGCACAAGACGCTAGTTCCGTAATTTTGTATTGTCCAGTTTTTAATTTTCATACGAGTAGTATAGCAGGGTTAATGAGAATGTCAAGATAAAAAGACAGGGTTGAGTGTTCTTTTAGCGGACTCGCACCGTTCGCCCCGTCCAAATTTTCAGCGGACGCCGTAGAAGATTTCACGCTGGCGTGACAAAGGCATTTCGTCAGACTCCGCGCAGACCTTCGGGAACTTGCTTGGCTTGCCGTTGATGGTTTTGGGTTTGTATTCGCCAGTGTGAACCGCCGCAATCCGGCGAGGAGCAAAAGCCCCATGCTCATTATTGTGGTAGCCGTGGGTTGGCACTTGTTCCGCAAAACCGTCTGCGCCCTTGCGAGTCAGCTTTGCCCGAATCTGCTTTTGGTTTTTGTTTGCCATAATTTTTTGTGTTTGTTTGTTGTTTAACTGCCGACAATGTATCAGAGTGAGAAAGCAAAGTCAAGTAAAAATAATCAAAATCATTTAATCAAATCCCATGCTGCGATGTTTTGCCACATTGCGTGGATAGACACTAGCCTCGGTTGTAGTTTGTTTTCCAGTGGGTTTATATGATACCCTAACCTGTTTGTCCGAGAATGAAACGATTGTCCCGATTACAAGCCCCTTATAGACTGGTGGATTAAAGGCTACTTCGTCGCCAACAAAAAGCTCCATATTAAAAATGTCGTATTTGCTCATATAAGAATACTATCAGAGAGTCCTATTAAAGTCAAGTAAAATTTACTTCTTTAATTTACTCTTCTTCTCGGCGTAAGCAATTGCTTTTTCGAGTGCGGCTTCCATAGCGGGGACACCATATTCCGGCCATTGTTCAACAGGATATTCGCTGGTGATGACTTGGATGGCTTTGTTTAATTGAGTGCCAAGTTCGGCAATGAGTTTTTCCATATTCAAATCCTATCAAATAAATCAATCAAAGTCAAGTAAATTTTCTTAATTCTTTACTCCATTTATCTCATGGCATCCCTCATCAATTCGATTCACCCAAAATTGAAAGCCCTTTGGAATGGTGGCGAAGTAACGCACACGAAAGTTTTTAATTGCACGGTTTGCGCTGCTGCGATAACCGTATTGTTTGCCGAGGATGTTTTTATTCATAAAGATAAGATACCAAACGAATCAATTAAAGTCAAGTAAAATAATCAAATCTTTTCAATTATTATGCTATCCACGTCATCAAATAGCCATCTGTCATCTCCAATGGCGCAGATTTTAATGCGGTGTCCTTCGGCTTCGTAAGTTTGCTCCCAACCGTCTTTACCTACATTGCATTCGTTAATGAAGATTGCTTTATCGTCTTGAATCAGGTTGTATGCGTGTTGTTTTGTCATATTCAAATCCTACCAAACTAACCAATCAAAGTCAAGACTTATTTTCAGAAATGTTCACGCGTTCGGTCAGCGCAATTATCTTGTCATACGCCTCTCTGCGAAGGTTACTACCTTCCATGGGACGACCATATTTCTCGTCGTAGTCGAAAATTGCCTGAATCAGTTGGTTGATTTCGTTCATATTTAGAGACTACCAAATAAATCAATTAAAGTCAAGCTAAATTTCAATCAATCGCCTGACTATATCCGCTGCGATAGCCCTCTTCGTAGCCTTCGCCCCATCCAACGGATTTTGCATTATCTTGAATTTCCTTTATTTGCTTGGCGAACTTCTTATTTCCGATGCAGGAGTGCAACTTGAAGTGAATCGCCCACTGGTCGGGCGTTTTGAGTATTTCGGCGGGCATAGAAAAATGATGCTTTTTCACCGATAAAGCATAACGGGATTACATTCTTAAATTACTCGGTGATTATTTTACCACCGACGATTTTGCATTTCGAGAACCGGCGAAACTCACCATTCTGCAAGCCGTCAATATAATCTTCGGTTTCTTGAATGACTTCAATCGTGCGCCACTTCGGTTCCTCGCCGCTGCTCCTGCCCTTGTCATACACGAAGGACACGGTTTTAATCACGGTCGGGATTATTTCGTCATACAACGGAAACACCCGCGTTTCACTTGTGGTTATACCGATAAGAGAAACTTTGCCCGCGCGTTCGCCGTTCGTCGGCGTGATATAACGCACCAAGTAATTGTATTCCTCGTTATCATTATGACCGCAAATATAAACCCCGCCGATTCCCGTCTTGAAGTGTGCGACCAACTGCGCGGCCAAGCAACTCATACCATTCGCGGTTTTGGTGTTGTCGCCCAAACCGTAGCCGTTTGTAACCCTGAAATCCTTCAAAAACT